>Ga0335081_10012303_pt1 | contig 13864 bp, 14 predicted proteins | sample Lox_Sample_35_FD_206713 | JGI IMG/M metagenome (GOLD analysis project Ga0335081, IMG submission 206713) | Soil microbial communities from Loxahatchee National Wildlife Refuge, Florida, United States - Lox_Sample_3.5 | ecosystem: Environmental > Terrestrial > Soil > Wetlands | place: USA... | reverse complement strand
ACGGCACCGAGCGACAGCGCCAGCACGCGGCGCGTCTCGGCGGGGTCGATCACTCCGTCGTCCCAGAGGCGCGCCGAGGAGTAGTACGGGTGCCCCTGCCGCTCGTATTGCTCGCGGATCGGCGTCTTGAACGCCTCCTCCTCGTCCGCAGGCCATTGTTCCCCGGAGCGCGCCATCTGATCGCGCTTCACGGTCGCGAGCACACTGGCCGCCTGCTCTCCCCCCATGACCGAAATACGCGCGTTCGGCCACTGAAACAGCAGACGCGGCGCATAGGCGCGGCCGCACATGGCGTAGTTGCCCGCTCCGTAACTGCCGCCCACCAGGACCGTAAGCTTTGGAACCGGTGCACATGCCACGGCAGTGACCAGCTTGGCGCCGTCCTTGGCGATCCCGCCGGCCTCGGCGCGCCGGCCCACCATGAAGCCGGTGATGTTCTGCAGGAACAGCAACGGGATCTCCTCCCGCGAGCACAGCTCGATGAAATGCGTGCCCTTGAGCGCGCTCTCGGAAAACAGCACGCCGTTGTTGGCAAGGATGCCGACCGGGTACCCGCCCAGGTGCGCGAAGCCGCACACGAGCGTCGTGCCGTAGAGCTCCTTGAACTCCTCGAGCTCGGAATCGTCCACCAGCCGCGCAATCACCTCGCGCACGTCGTAGGGCTTGCGCAGGCTCGTCGGGACCACGCCGTAGAGCTCGGCCGGATCGTAGCGAGGCTCGCGCGGCGCGCGCGGCGGCGCGCTGCCCGCGGCCGGCTTGAGACGTGCCACGATGCGGCGCGCGATGGCGAGCGCGTGCGTGTCGTTCTCGGCGTAGTGATCGCACACGCCGGATTCGCGGCAGTGCACGTCGGCGCCGCCGAGGGTCTCGGCGTCGATGTCCTCGCCGGTGGCGGCCTTGACGAGCGGCGGGCCGCCGAGGAACACGCGCCCCTGGTTGCGCACGATGACGTTCTCATCCGACATCGCCGGCACGTAGGCCCCGCCGGCGGTACACGAGCCGTGCACCACCGAGATCTGCGCGACCCCGAGCCCTGAGAGCGTCGCCTGGTTGTAGAAGATGCGGCCGAAGTGGTCACGGTCGGGGAACACCTCGTCCTGAGCGGGCAGGAACGCGCCGCCGCTCTCCACCAGGTAGACGCACGGCAGGCGGTTGTCGCGCGCGATCTCCTGGGCCCGCAGGTGCTTCTTCACGGTGATGGGGTAGTAGGTGCCGCCCTTGACCGTCGGGTCGTTGGCCACCACCACGCACTCCCGGCCGCCGATCCGGCCGATGCCGGTGATTATCCCGGCGCAGGCGATGTCGCCGCCGTACATCCCGTGAGCGGCGAGCTGCGAAAGCTCGAGAAACGGGCTGCCGGTGTCGAGCAGCACCCGCACCCGCTCGCGCGCGGCGAGCTTGCCCGCGGCCCGGTGCTTGTCCACCGCGGCCTTGGAGCCGCCGCGCGCGGCCCGCGCCACCTCGCGGCGCAGGTCGTCACTCAGGGCGCGCATGGCGCGCTGATTGTCGCGGTAGTCCTGGGATTGGAGGTCGACCCGGGTGCTGATGCGCGGCATGGGAAACTTGCCATGATTGACGGTTTGTCGGACAATCATACGATCCAGCCCAAGGAGAAGGCAAGTCCCATGAACCCGCTCGACTGCATCGACAGCGACTTCGGTCTGGGCCCGGAGCTCGATGAGATCCGTCGTGAGGTGCGCCGCTTCGCCGCCGAGCAGATCGCCCCGCGTGCCGCGGACATCGACCGCAGCAATGAGTTTCCCCGGGATCTGTGGCCGGCGCTCGGCGCCCAGGGCCTGCTCGGCATCACCGTGCCGGAGCGCTTCGGCGGCGCCGGTCTCGGCTACCTCGCCCACGTCATCGTCATGGAGGAGATCTCGCGCGCCTCGGGCGCGGTCGGCCTCTCCTACGGCGCGCACTCCAACCTGTGCGTCAATCAGCTGCGCCTGAATGCCAGCGAGGAGCAGTGCGCACGCTACCTGCCCAAGCTCGTCTCCGGGGAGCACGTCGGGGCGCTCGCCATGTCGGAGCCCGGCTCGGGCTCGGACGTCGTGTCGATGCAGCTCTCGGCCACGCGGCGCGGCGGCTCGTACCTCCTCAACGGCCGCAAGATGTGGATCACCAACGGGCCGGATGCCGATGTCGTCGTGGTCTACGCCAAGACGGATCCGACGGCCGGGTCGCGCGGCATCTCGGTCTTCATCGTCGAGCGCGGCACCCCGGGCTTCAGCAGCGCGCAGAAACTCGACAAGCTCGGCATGCGCGGCTCGAGCACCTCGGAGCTGGTATTCGACGACTGCCGCGTGCCCGCCACCAACATGGTCGGTGCCGAGAACGGCGGCGTGCGCGTCCTGATGAGCGGGCTCGACTACGAGCGCGTGGTGCTCGCCGGCGGCTCGCTCGGGCTGCACGCCGCGGCGCTCGACGTGGTGCTGCCCTACGTCCGCGAGCGCAAGCAGTTCGGCATGCCCATAGGGACCTTCGAGCTCATGCAGGGCAAGATCGCCGACCTGTACGCCTCTCTCAACGCCGCGCGCGCCTACGTCTACTCGGTGGCCCGCGCCTGCGACGCGCGCAGCGTACGGCGGCGCGACGCCGCCAGCTGCATCCTGTTCGCGGCCGAGCGCGCCACCCAGGCGGGCCTCGAGGCGATCCAGGCGCTCGGCGGCAACGGCTACATCAACGACTACCCCGCCGGGCGGCTGCTGCGCGATGCAAAGCTCTACGAGATCGGCGCCGGCACCCAGGAGATCCGCCGCATGCTGATCGGCCGCGAGCTGTTCGAGGCGGCGGCGTGAGCGTCGAATTCGCGCCGCTCACCCTGGAGCCCGCCTACCGCAAGGTGGCGGCGACCATCGGCGAGCGCATCCTGTCGCGCGCCCTGCGCGAGGGCGAGCGGCTGCCGCCGGAGACCGAACTGGCCCGGCAATTCGGCGTGAATCGCTCGACGGTGCGCGAGGCGCTGCGCGAGCTCGAGAGCCGCGGCCTGGTGCGCCGCCGCCCGGGCTCGAAGCTGATGTCGGTGTCCCGTCCCCATCAGCAGGCGGTCGCCGCGGGCGTGAGCCATGCGCTGCTGCTCAACGACGTGACGGTGCGCGACGTATGGGAGGCGCTGACGATCCTCGAGCCGCCGCTCGCGGAGGTCGCCGCGCGCACCCGCACGTCTGCGGATCTCGAGTGCATCGCGGCCGCCGCGACCGCCTTCGGCACTGCGGGCGCGCGCGCCGCCGAGGCCGTGCGCTGCTGCGCGGAGTTCTTCCGCTGCATCGGCCGCGCGACCCACAACCCGGTGCTCGGACTGGCGCAGGAGCCGTTGCTGCAGCTGCTCGAGCCCTCGCTCGGCGTCATGATCGACAAGGTACCGCAGGCGCGCGCGCGCATCGCCACCGCCCAGCACCGCCTGGTGGAGGCGCTCGAGGCGCGCCAGCCCCAGGTGGCGCACGACTGGATGGCACGCCACATCCGCGATTTCAGCAAGGGATACGAGCTCGCCGGGATCGGGCTGGCGCTGCGCCTCACGAGCCCCTGAGGGCCACGAGCGCCCCGGTGTGACGCGCGTCACGCCCGCCTCAACTGCCGAGACCTTCACACTGCACGGGCCTTGTTACGGGTATGCTCCGCCCCGACTCGATGCGGCAGCCCTGTTTTGAGGAGTAATCCGATGCTTGGCTTATTGGTCGTGCTGTTCCTGTTCGTGGCCGTGCTCGGCTACCTGGTCGGCGCCTACAACGGCCTGGTGCAGGTGCGCGCCGCGGTCAAGCTCGCCTGGTCCAACATCGACGTACTGCTGGTGCAGCGTCACGACGAGCTGCCGAAGCTCGTCGAGGTCTGCAAGCAGTACATGCAGTACGAGCCGGGCGCGCTCGAGCGCGTCATGCGCGCGCGCGCCGGCGTCGATGCCGCCCGCAGCAGCGGCAACGTCGCCTCGCTCGGTCCCGCCGAGCGCGAGCTGCGCACCGGGCTCTCGGGCCTGTACGCGGTGGCGGAGAACTACCCCCAGCTCAAGGCGAACGAGGCGTTCCGCCATCTGCAGGACCGCATCAGCGGCCTCGAGACTGCGATCGCCGACCGGCGCGAGGTGTACAACGATGCCGTCAACACCAACAACGTGCGCATCGCCTCGTTCCCTGGCGTACTGGTCGCCGGGCTCGGCAACTTCCCCGAGGCGCAGCTGCTGCACTTCCAGACGGACGAGAAGGCCGACGTCGACCTGAAGGCCGCCTTCTCGCGCTGAGGTCATGGTCGGTCACGGCGTGCAGAACCCGGCGTTGATCGCGGCGCTCGCGGGCGCCGGGGCGCTGCTGTGCCTGTACGGCTTCTTCCGCCGCCTGCGGCGCGACCGCCTGCTCGCCGATACGCCGCTGCTGCACATCCGTTCCGCCGCCCAGGGCTACGTGAAGGTGCAGGGACGGGCCCGGCCCGCGGGTGCGGCGCCGACCGCCGCGCCCTTGAGCGGGCGTCCGTGCGTGTGGTGGGACTTCAGGATCGCCGAGGAGCAGCGCGACGCCCGGGGCCGTGCGCAATGGCGTACGGTCGAGAGCGCCTCCAGCGTCGAGCTGTTCGTGCTCGCCGACGACGATGGCGAGTGCCTGGTGGGCCCGGTAAAGGCCGAGGTCACTCCCTCGCGAACCAACACCTGGTACGGCAACGAGCCGCGTCCCATGGGGCCCCCGCCCGCCGTGAACACGGCCCTTCTCATGGGACCTTACCGCTACACCGAGCGGCTCCTCGAGGTCGGCACGGAGGTGTGCGTCATGGGCGAGCTGCGCTCGCACTCCGAGACCGGCGACCTCGCCGCCGCTACCGCGGCCAGGCTGCACGAATGGAAGCAGGATCAGGCGAATCTGCTGGCGCGCTTCGATAGTGACCACGACGGCCACCTGAGCGCTGCGGAGTGGGAAAGCGCGCGCCAGGCGGCCGCCCGGGAATGCGAGACTCAGAAGCTGCAGTCGAGCATCGAGCGCGTCAGCGTCATCTCCGAGCCTGCCGACGGCCGGCCGTTCCTCGTCTCGCCGCTCGGCCCCGATCGCATGGAAAAGCGCGAGCGGCACATGGCGTGGCTCTACTTCGCGATCGGGCTCGGGTGCGTGTGGCTGTGTGCCTGGGCGCTGCACCAGGCGGGCGTGCCCGGCACGTCTTAGATGCCCTACACTGCCGCGTATGTTCGCGGTTCGCAAAATCCTGGCCGGACTCGCATTCTCCGGCCTGCTCGCCTGCGCTCATCAGCCGCCAGCCGCGCCGCCAGCCGCGCCGCCGCCGCCTGGCCCCGCCACTGCTCCGGAGCCCGCGGCCGTGCCGCCCGTGCGACCCGCGGCGGTTCCCGCCCCGGCTCCCAATCCGACTCCGACTCCCAACCCGACCCCGGCGGCCCGTCCTGCGACGGGCCCGGCCACCCATGCGAGCGCGCCGAAGCGCTCGGCTCCGGCGGCTGCGCCCAGCGCCGTGGCGAGCGGCCCACCCGCCGCCGCCTCGGTGCCGATCGCAGCCCCCGCCCCGGCGACGCTCGACCTCAGGTCACTCGAGGAGCGGCTGCGCGAAACGCACGCAATCGGTGTCTTCACCAAGCTGTCGCTCAAGAACCAGGTGGACGACCTGCTCGGGCAGTTTCGCGCCTTCTACGCCGGCCACGGCGAGCTGACGCTCGCCGATCTGCGGCGCAGTTACGAGCTGCTGCTGATGAAAGTGGTGACGCTGCTGCAGGACGCCGATCCGGGGCTGGCGAGCGCGGTGGCATCCTCGCGCGATGCGATCTGGGGCATCCTCAGCGACCGCACCAGGTTCAACAACCTCTAGATCCGTACGACAGGAGCTGACTATGAAATCCGCGACGCTGGTGTCGGTCGTCCTTGCAGCGGTGCTGGCCGCCGTTGCGGGCATGTGCGCCGCCGACGAGCCTTCCTTCGGCAAGGACCTGACCGCGACCATCGTGCTGCACGGGCAGACGTGCGACGCGGTGGTGGACGCGAAACGCAACGGCGACAGCGACTACACGGCAACCTGCCGCGACGGCAACCGCTACCACGTCTACGTCGACTCCAACGGCCGGGTGATAGTGCAGAAGCTGTGAGCGCCGCGCGTGCGCCTCATAACCCGGGCTTCTGAGTCCATGAGTACAAATACGCAGAGCGCGCCGGCCTCATCCGGCTAACATTTCCTGCGGGAACCAGCACCCGGAGCAGACATCCTTGGCAGCGGCCATCGGCAGCGAGCGCGTGCTCGCCGTGCATCACTGGAGCGACTCGCAATTCTCCTTCACCACCACCCGGGATCGCGCCCTGCGGTTCGAGAACGGCCAGTTCCTCATGGTCGGACTGCCCGTCGAGGGACGGCCGCTGCTGCGCGCCTACAGCATCGCCAGCGCGAACTACGAGGATCATCTCGATTTCCTCAGCATCAAGGTTGCGGACGGGCCGCTCACCTCGAGACTGCAGCACCTGCAGGCCGGCGACGAGGTACTGGTGAGCCGCAAGCCCACCGGCACTCTGGTGCTGTCCGATCTGAAGCCGGGCGAGCGCCTCTACCTCCTCGGTACCGGCACGGGGGCGGCGCCGTTTCTCAGCCTGATCAGCGACCCCGAGGTCTACGAGCGCTTCGCGGTGGTGGTACTGGTGCACGGAGTCCGTTGGGCGCGTGAGACCGAAGTGGTGCGCACGCGCATCGCGCGGCTCAGGGATCACGAGCTGCTCGGCCCCCAGGTGCGCGCGCAACTGCGCTATTACCCGAGCGTCACCCGCGAGCCCTACGTGCACCGCGGCCGCCTCACCACTCTGATCGAGTCCGGCCGTCTGGCGCGCGAGCTCGATCTGCCGCCCCTCGACCCGGCAAGCGACCGGGTCATGGTGTGCGGCAGCGCCGCGATGCTCGGCGATACCGCCGCGCTCCTCGACGCGCGCGGCTTCCATATCTCCCCGCGCAGCGGCGAGCCCGGGGACTACGTAATCGAGCGGGCCTTCGTGTCCCGCTAGACGGTGGCCAAGGCAATCAGTGCCCACCCTCGACGAGGAGTCCCGCGTCGGCGAGCGCCCCCGCAAGCTGCGCCTCGATACGCTGCGCTTCGGCGCGCGCCAGGTGCTGCAGATGCAGCGTCGGGCCGGTGAGCACTTCCAGACCCCGCTTCAGCACACTGCCGGCGGCGTGGATGCCCGCCTTGTGCTGGTCGAAGCGCTCGGCCGGCGCATAGCGGCTCATACCGACGTAGACGCCGTAGGGTCCGCGCCGGCGGTCCGCGAAATCGAGCAGGACGAGGTACAGGTTGCTGCGGCCGCGCCGCACCGGCCGGAAGCCGAGCGCGCACTCGTAGGCCGTCGGGAGCCAGTCGATGTAGCGCATCGGCAGCCACTCAGGGATGGAGGCGGCAGCGTGCCGCCAAAGCTGCTCGAGCGCCCTCTCGATGCGCGCGCCGAATTCGCCGCGCATCCACAGCTCGTGGATGCAGTGCGCCCCGCAGCGGCCATCGCCGCTTTCGAGCGCGCTGCCGAACAACGCCGCCAGCTCTTCCCGCCCCCTGGCGGCGAACGGACGCGCCGCGGGCGAAGCGTCCGCACCCGGCGCGCGAGTGCGCTGGCTCACGCCTGCGCCGGCTGCGACGCCCGCGCGTGCACGCGTGCCGCGATCAGCCAGATGATCCCGCTGAGCGCGATCGCCGCCGGCACGATGAGCACCGCCTGGCCGAGCGAGCTCAGGTCCGAGAGACGTCCGATGATCACCGGCGAGGGGACGTCCCCCAGCAGGTGGATGGCGAACATGCTGAGCGCAACGGCCGAGGCACGCTCGAACGGCGCCGCAATGTTGACGATCGCCGCGTTGATCGGACCGGTCGACATGAACAACAGCAGCTCAGCCAGGATGATTGCCGGGTAATACACCGCGGGCGCCGGCGCGGTGAGCGCCAGCAGCGCGCACGGGACGGCGAGCAGCGTCGTAATTCCCGAGAACCACAGATACGCCTGGCGCGAGTAGCGCAGCAGGTGGTCGCCGAGCCAGCCGCCGGCGAAGGTGCCGATGAATCCGGTCGCGATCACGATCTCGCCGAAACCGGTAGTGGCCTGGCTGAGCGGCACGTGTCGCACTCGTTCGAGGAAGGACGGCATCCAGAAAGCGAGCCCGCCGAGGGCGAAGGTGTAGGCCGCGTAGCCCAGCACGACCACCATGAACGGCCAGCGGCGCAGCAATGCGAGGTAAAGCCCGAACGGCCCCTGCCGCTCGGCGCGCCGCGGGTCGGGGCGCGCGGCCGAATCCTGGATGCCGCGCGGCGGGTCAGGCAGACGCAGCACCGTAAGCGCGAGCAGCAGCCCCGGTACGCCGCCCACGAAGAACGCCGCACGCCAGCCAAGGTGCGCGCTCACCTGCCCGCCGACGATGTAGCCGAGCGCCGTGCCCACGTAGATCGCCATATTGAGCACCGCCAGCACGCGGCCGCGCCGCTCGCTCGGGAAGCAGTCGGCGAGCAGCGCCGGGGCGATGGCGACGTAGGCGGCTTCGCCGATGCCCACCACCGCGCGCCCGGCGAGCAGCTGCGGGTAGCTCTGCGCGAACCCCGAGAGGAAGGTCGCGAGACTCCAGACGAACACCCCGATTGCCATCGGCCGGGTGCGCGAGCCGAGATCGCCCCACGAGCCGAACGCCGGCGCGGCTACCATGTAGACCAGCAGGAACGCCGGCACGAGCCAACCCAGCTGCGTATCGCTGAGCGCGAGCGCAGACTTGAGGCTCGGCGCGATCGCCGACACCACGTAGCGATCGAGGTAGTTGAGCAGGTTGATCGCGGTCAGCAGGCCGAGCGCCCAAAGCGCCGCCCGCCGGCTTGGAATCGCGGTACTCAAGGGTGCGAGGTTAGCGCACCCTGAGCCGCCGGTCAGGCCGGTGCGAGCTTCAGGCGCTCGAGATACTGCCGCACCGGATCGCGAAAGCCCTCGCTGCTGGTCACCGTGGTGCCGCCGGCGACGACCAGGATGAAGTCGCCGCGCGGCGTGCGGCTCACTTCCCGCACGTGGCTCATGTTCACCAGGCACGAGCGGCTGATGCGCAGCATCGGCTGCGACTGGAACGAGCGCTCGGCCTGCTGCAGCGTGCTGCGCGCGTGGAAGCTCTCGCGGCCGATCGTGAGACGCACGTAGTTACGATCCGCCTCGACCACCTCGACCTGCGACACGTCCAGCATGTGCATGCGGCTGCCGGCCTCGGCCAGCACCCTTGCTGAGGCCTCACGGGCGCGCGCGCCGCGCTCGAGCTGCTCGAGCAGCGCCTCGAGCGCCTGCCGCCGCTCACCGCCGCCCTGCCCCGCCTGCCGCCGCCGCACGCGCTCGGCGGTCGCCCTGAAGCGCGCGTCATCGAAGGGCTTCAGGAGGTAATCGACCGCGCACACTTCGAAAGCCTCGAGCGCGTAATGATCGTAGGCGGTCACGAACACGATGAGCGGCAGGTTGGCCGGATCCAGCGCGCGCGCCAGCGCCATGCCGGTCAGGGAGTCCATCTGGATGTCGAGGAACAGCACCTGCGGCGGCCGGCTGCGGATGGCTTCGAGCGCCGCGCGGCTGTCGCCGTATTCTCCGACGACGTTGAAGTCGCCCTCGCGCTCGCAGCACTCGCGCACCGTGCGGCGCGCGGCCGGCTCGTCGTCGACGATGATGACGTCCATCACTGGTCGGCGTCCGCCGGCAGGCGCGCCGGCGCCTCGGGCCCATCGCGCAGCAGCGGCATGCGAATCTCCGCCACCCACTGCTGCCCGCCGCCCGCACCGCTCTCGAAGCTGGCGCGCTCGCCGAACTGCACTGACAGGCGCTCGCGCACGTTGGCGAGACCGATACCGGGTCCGTGCAGCCCATGCCACGACGGCGCCAGGTTGTTGAGCACCCGCAGCACCAGCGTCTCGCCGACCACGCTCGCCTCGACGCGCACGCTCACCGGGCCTTCGTGCCCGGCGAGCCCGTGGACCACGGCGTTCTCGACCAGCGGCTGCAGGATCAGGCTCGGGACCCAGGCGAGCGGCGCCGCATCGCGCGCCGGCACGCTGATGCTCAGGCGGTCGGCGAAACGCCGCTGCTGCAGCTGCAGATACAGCTGCACGAACTGCAGCTCATCGCCGAGACGGCTGAACTCCTGCTCGCCCGCCGTCAGCAGGCGGCGCAGCAGATCGCCGAGCTGCACCACCATCGCCTGGGCGGCCGGCGGATCCCAGGTGATCTGCCCGCGGATCGTGTGCAGCAGGTTAAAGAGGGTATGCGGGGACAGCTGCATGCGCAGCGCCGCCAGGTGCGCCGCGGCGAGCGCGCGCTCGAGCGCCGCGGAGCGCAGCTGCGAGTCACGCAGGCGCTGGTAGAAGCCAAAACTGCTGATGAGCGCCAGCCCGAAGCCGTAGGTGACGAGGAAGCTGGTGGCGCTCGCCATCCAGGTGGGAACCGCGGGTCCCGCGAAGAACTCCTCCCAGGTCTGGTAGCTGTGCGTGCCCTGGTGCGTGATCCACATCGTGCCGTGCCACTCGCCCATGACTATCTCGCCCGTCACCAGAGCGGGAGCCGCCAGCACGGCGAAGCCGAGCGCGCACGACAGCTGGACGGGGAGCGTGCGCCACAGCGGACGCCAGCCGATGCGCAGCGAAGTCCACGCACATAATATGAAGAGCGGATAGAGAATCAGGTGCTGCACCAGCCGCGCGTCCCAGGGGGCGAAGAAATCGGTCACGTTGAGCGACTTCAGGCTCTCTCCCATGGTGTTGGCATACATGAGGTTCGAGAGCGCGACGTAGATCCAGAAGCCGGTGAGCACCGCGAGCTGCGGCCAGAAGTTGCGGCGCGCCCGCGCGGCGCGCCGCTCGCCCGCGACGTCGCCGTCGTGGGCAACGCCGAGGAACGCGGGAGTCAGACGTCCGAGTGGTGAGGCGCTCATTCGCGGGAGCATAGCCTACGCTTGCGGCCGCCCGAGTGCAGTTTGCCAGCGCGCTGGGACGATTCCGTCGATCCGCGGGACGAGTCCGCGCTGCGCGCCGCGCCCTTTCCGCAGCTCGCAGCGGCCGGAATTTCTCCGCGCCCCACTCGGTACCAATGCGTCGTTCCGCGGGATCAATCCGTGGCGCGCGCCTTTAAACGCCGCAGGCGAGTTGCGAATCTATCCATCAGCGTCGCGAAGGTCGTGACGCGCTCGAAGGACCTAAGAACCCCGATGTCCACGAAGGAGAAGCCCATGACCTCTGCAACGCTCAATCCCGGCGGGCGCCTGCGCGCCGCCGTGGCCTTGGCCGCTCTCGCCGCTTGCACCGCCATCGGCGCCGTTGGCAGCGCTCACGCCGCCAGCGCCGACGTCCCCGCGCTCAAGGTCCGTTATTCGGATCTCAATCTTTCGACCGAGCAGGGATCGCTCGCTCTCTATGGGCGCATCGTGGCGGCGGCGCACCAGGTGTGTGTGGCCGATGACATCCGTGACCTGCAGGCCGAGGCCGCCGTCAAGGCCTGCCGCGAGCAGGCGATCGCCCAGGCCGTGCGCGACGTCAACAGCCCGATGCTGGCCTCGGTGTACGCCGATCGCCTGCGCCAGGGTTGAGAGGTAAGCGTCAGAGGGATCGTGGCGCGGGCTTCGGATCGAGCACTCGCACGGGTGGCATGCCAGGGACGAGTCACCCGTGCGAGCGCGCCGTCAGGCGAGCCGCGCAAGCTCGGCGGCAGTCAGGCGGATTCCTGCGGCCGCCACGTTCTCTTCCAGATGGGCCACCGACGAAGTGCCGGGGATGGGCAGCATCGCCGGCGACCTGGCCAGCAGCCACGCGAGGGCCATCTGCAGCACGCTCACCTGGTGGGCAGCGGCCAGCGCCTCTAGTTCCTTGCCGGCGGCGCCGCCTTCGAGCGTCGCGCTCGAGCCGCGCGCGATCGGCGCATAGGGGATGAATGCCATTCCCTCGCGCTCGCACAGCGCCAGCACATCCTCGCCGCTGCGGTCGGCGATGTTGTAGGGGTTCTGCACCGAGACGATGCGCGCCACGCGGCGTGCCCGCTCGAGCGCCTCCACCCTGAAGTTCGACACGCCGATGTGGCGGATCTTCCCCTCGGTCTGCAGTCGCACCAGCTCGCCGATCGAATCCTCGAGCGGCACCTTCTGATCGATGCGATGCAGCTGGTAGAGGTCGATGCGCGCGAGCTTCAGGCGCCTGAGACTCCCCTCGCAGGCCGCGCGCAGATGCTCGGGCCGCCCGTCCGCGGCCCACTCGTTGGGTCCGGGCCGCACGCTCCCGCCCTTGGTGGCGATGACGAGCCCACGCGGGTAGGGGTGGAGCGCCTCGGCGATCAGCCGCTCGTCCACGTCCGGTCCGTAGGCATCGGCGGTATCGATGAAGTTGACGCCGAGCTCGAGCGCGCGTCGCAGCACGCGGCGTGCCTCGACCGCGTCCCTGGGCTCTCCCCAGATCCCGGGGCCGGTGAGGCGCATCGCGCCAAAGCCGAGCCGGTGCACGCTGAGGTCGCCCACCCGGATGGTGCCGGACGCGTTCGCCGGCGGTTGCGTCGAGCCGCGCACCGCCCCGTGCGGCGCCATCATTGCCGTGAAGCCTGCAGCCCCGCCCATGAGCACTTGCCTGCGTGTGAGGAGCGCGTCGCTCACGTTGCGAATCATAGACTAGAGACGCGCGCGCACGAACAGCATGTAGGACGTCGGCCGGTAGCCGTAGGTCGAATTGAGCGTCGCCGGGTAGCTGTAGGTGCTCGCCAGGCCGCCGACTCCGAAGCCGAGCGCACTGAGGTGCGCAAAATCGTAGATATAGCCGAGCGAGAGCTTGCGCACCGTGAAGCTCTCGCCGTAGAGCGGCGCGCCGGGAAGGAACAGCTCGTCCTTGGCCACGCGCTCGGCGCGCCCGAAAAAAGTCTGTGCGCCCGTGAGCTTGAGCGCAGACTCGAGCAGCCAGCCGCTGCTCGCCATGCCCTGGGACGGTGAGTTGTGGCCCCAGGCGAGCGTGGTCTGCCACCACTGCCCCGGAAACGGCGCGTTGTAGCTGACGGACGCCGTGGTGCGCTGAATGGCGACGCTCGGCTCGAGCTGCTCGGGACTTGCCAGGCGCCCCGAGCTCACTTGCATCGACCAGTCGCCCGAGGGGTTCCAGGTGAGACGCGCCGAGTAGGAGTCGAGCGGGCGCAGCTCCACCTCGTAGCGATGCTGATCGGGCTCGCGCCCGCTGAACGCGGAAGCGTCGAGCTTGAACTGCCGCCAGAGGTAGCCGGCCGTGACGACACCGAAGGTCACGTGGGTCGAGTCCATCCAGTGGTGCGTGAGGGGCGCTTCGGGGTTGTCCATGCCGGAGAGGCGGTGCATGAAGGTCGTCGGCCCGAGCGCTGGCTCACCCGCGGGACCCGCGTAGACGAACAGCGAGCTCTCGGGCGAGAGATTGCGGCTGTACGTCGCGGCGGCTTCCATCAGCAGATCGTGCGGGTGCTGGCGGTCGATCAGCGGCACATGCCCGTCGGCGGTCTCTCCCGTCTGAAAGAGCAGCGGGTAGCCGCTCGCGCCCATGAGTGGCTCCGCGGAGATCATGAGGCGCACGCCGAATGCCCCTTGCGGCAGGTCGCGGCGCGCCATGAGCATCAGCATGCTGGTCGAGAAGGTCTGCGAGGCGCCGCGCGGTCCGCCCTGCTCGTCGTAGATCCCGTCGACGAACCCGTGCAGCATCGTCATCCACGCGCCTTGGGTTGCATGGATTCCCGGCATCGGCGTCGACTCCGGCTGCCAGCTCGTGCCCGAGGCCTCGCGCGTCATCGCATAGGAGCCATAGAGCCCGGCCATGCTCATCGGGCTCGCATCCTGTCCGAAGAGAGCGGCGCAGCGTAGCGCCGCAACCGCGGCGGCGAGGTATCGCAGGAAGCAGGATGCGCGCGGCCTCATCGGAGGG
>Ga0335081_10012302_pt1 | contig 13864 bp, 6 predicted proteins | sample Lox_Sample_35_FD_206713 | JGI IMG/M metagenome (GOLD analysis project Ga0335081, IMG submission 206713) | Soil microbial communities from Loxahatchee National Wildlife Refuge, Florida, United States - Lox_Sample_3.5 | ecosystem: Environmental > Terrestrial > Soil > Wetlands | place: USA: Florida... | reverse complement strand
CGCGCGAGAAGATCGATCCATCTCTTGACGGTATCGACGGAGACCCCAATCTCGCGCGCGAGATTGGAATAGATCAGCTGCTGTGCGCTGCACTCCCCGAGAATCTGCATTAGTGTTTCCAGAGTTCCGAGATCAGATACCCGAGCCACCTCGCGCAAGTCTTCGCGCGACAGTTGTTCATATCTGAGGGAACGCCACCGGCGAGTGAACCGGGTGTCGCGGCGAAGAAATGGTTCTGGAAATCCGCCATGTTCCCACAATGCGTCCCAGTCAGCCGAGCGGATTTCCTCCGGAGCGTGAATTTCTTTTTGCGGGAGGTGAGTTCTCAGGTTTTCCCCGACGCTCAAGGGATGCATCCGGTAAAGAAAGTAACGACCCATCAGGCTGTCCGCGCCACGGCGGAAAATGTCTATGCGAGAGCTTCCCGTGACAATGAGGCGCACTCGGTCACCGTAGCTGTCGAAGAAGCCCTTCAGTAGACTCTTCCACTTGGTGTATTTGTGCAGTTCGTCGAGGGTCGCGACCGGGGATTTTGCTCGAAGGACATCCAGGTGCAGGGCGTCTGCTATCGAAGCCGGCCCCCGTAACAAGAGTCTGCGATCATCTGCATTGTCCCAGTTAAGGTACTCATTGCTGACCGATCTGCAAGTCGTTGTCTTACCGACCTGGCGAGGCCCTGAAACCAATGCCATCTGACGGTGTCGTTCCAGATGATCAGCTAGCATTGCCGTGTAAAGACGCGGGCGATCATTCATGCAGGACCATTATCGCGTATATCGTAAAATAGTCCAGACTATTTTACGATAGCAAAGAAAATGGCCCTATCAGCAACTGACAGATTCAGACGCGAAATCTCGGACACCCTCCGGGCACCCAGACGAACGTCTTGTTTGCATCTCGATGATTTTATTGCGTCGTGCATGGAGTAAGCTGGACGTGCAAGTTGTTGTTAGCATTTGGTTTGGCGACCCTTTTAAGGCATGGGTCGCAGGTTCGAGTCCTGCCGCGCTCACCATACTCTGAATTTCCCCTAATGCATTCCCTGTTCGGCCAACTCTCCCGTTCAATCATTAGGAGGCGGGCGGCGGAGACGTGAGGCGATTGTTTGAGGTCGGCTTCATCTGCCAAGCTTCGAGCGAATCCACTTTTGCGTTGCCTTCCAATTTTAGACGCAACGGACCCGATGGAATCTGATAGACGCGAGCAGTTAGTGACGTTGATTGGTTCGCGAAGACTTCCACGACAGACCCGTCGAGAAAAATGTGAAGGCGATCTGCGGCGCCATGTTCCTCCGGGAAAGGGCAAGTGTAATTGCTTATGTGGAGAGTGCGGTGGCCTGAGTTGGCGGAGCGGGAGATTGCCGCGAATTCTCCTGACTCAGAATAGAAGTGCAGGGCGAAATCCGCAGCCGGCTGCAGATGAATGTCGAGTTCAGCGGCGAGATCGCGCATTTGAATGTTCCCAGCAGACTGGGCCTTGTCGTTGATGACAATCGACTCGGCGCGGAGAAGGCTCGCCTCTGGAGCAACCGCCGTTTGTAGTTGATTGTCTGGCGACAGAGAGAGAACTCGCGGAAGTGACATGGCACCGGCCCATCCTGCTTTCATGAGTTCAGCGTCGGGACGAGATTCCGTGATCCATCCCCAGAGGATGCGGCGGCCATTGCGATCGAGCATGGTTTTCGCCGCGTAATACGAGCCCCAATCGACTACACCTTCTTTTTCCGGCGTGAATCTCTGATTCGCATAGGTGCCTACTTTCCAGCGAACTTTCCCCATGGTCGAGATGAGAAGCACATGCTTGTTGCCAATCGGAAAGAAGTCGGGGCACTCCCACATGTCGCCGGTGCCAACGGGATTCACGGAATCTTTTTGACTGGATGCGCCTTCGACGAGCGGATGGAGGTAGGTCCAGTGGCGGAGATCGGGGGATGAGTAGAGCAGGATGGTTCCGCCTTTGCCACGGATGCCCGAGCCGAGGATGAGCATCCATTTGTCGCCCTCGCGCCAGAGTGCGGGATCGCGGAAGCCAGTGACTTCAAGGCCGGCCGGGGGACTTGCGATGACCGGGGTCGACAGTTTCTTCCATTTGCGCAAATCCTCGTCCTGCGCGACTGCCAGGCATTGGGTTTCTCGCCATATGTGTGACCCGTCGCGAAGAGTCGCATTGTTTCCTGTTGGAGGAGCAACGCCTGTGTAGATGAGCGTTGGCGTGCCGTTGTCGAGAACCGCACTTCCGCTGAAGACGCCATCCTGATCTGGGCCGCCGGGTGTCGGCGACAGTGCGATGGGTTCATGTTGCCAATGAAACATGTCGGGGCTGGTGGCATGGGCCCAGTTCATATTGCCCCAAATGGCGCCTTGGGGGTTGTATTGATGGAACATGTGATAACGTCCGCGGAAGAAGATAGGACCGTTGGGATCGTTCATCCAGTTGCGCGCGGGTAACAGGTGGTATTGAGGCCGCAGCGGATCGGCAGCAAGCTTCTGTTCAACGGAGGTGCCAGTTGAAGTTTGAAGTGTGCGGGCCAATGCTGGAGCGACTGCGGCGGCCGTGGAGAGGCGAACGAACGATCGTCGGGTCAGGTGCATCATTTCCTCGGAGTATTTGATATCACAGGTCAGAGCCGATCGCGTTGTTTATAATCGGGTGAAATCAAGTCCAATTCACTGTGTTTCGAATTTCCGCCAAAATCAGGCTATTGGTAAGTATTGCGCTGCTGGTGAGCGGTACCGCGGCAGACTCCCAGACTTCGACAAAGACCCAGACTGCAGCGGCTTCCGAGCAGAGTGCGTTACGGCGCGGTCAGGCGGCGCTCGCAAAAGGCGACGTCGGGGGGGCGCGGTCTGAATTCGAGAAGGCTGTCCGGCTGTCCCCGAAAAATGCGTCGGCGCAGTCCGCGTTGGGATGGGTGATGGCGCAACAGGGCCAGGCCGAGGGCGCGGCAGCACATCTACGAACTGCGATTCAATTGAAGCCGGACTTCGTTGAGCCGCGGCTGACGCTGGCAGGAATCCTGGCACAAGAAGGGAAGACTTCGGAAGGCGAACAGGAGGCCCGGACCGCAATCAAGATCGCACCGAACGATGCGGAGGCGCATCGGACGCTGGCGAGAATCATCAGCCAGTTGACTCCGGACGAAGCCCTCGCCGAGATGAAGCGAGCAACGGAGCTGGCTCCTCAACGAGCGGATTTGAGAGATGAGTTAGGAACGATCTTCGCGCAGCACAATCAATTCGCTGAAGCCGAGTCGGCGTTTCGGGACGCGCTACGATTACAGTCCAAGTTTCAACCCGCACATTTCCATTTGGGCGTTGTGCAGCTACAGACACAACGGATCGAAGATGCCGTTAGCGAGCTATCCAAAGCAGTGGAACTCAATCCGCAGGATGCGACGGCTCATTATTATTTGGCCAAGGCATTAGCGGCACAGTCGAAGAATAAGGAAGCGATTGACGAATTGCGGAAAGCGGCGGAGCTGAAGCCGGACTGGTTCGAGTTGCAGGTCGAACTTGGCATGGCTAGTCAGCGGGCTGGCGACATTGAGGAGGCGCTAAAGGCATTTCACGAGGCGCTTCGGCTGCATCCGCAAGATGCTGAGATTTACAACGACCTTGGGCTGGCTCTTCTACAAAAGGGAGACGCAGAGGGCGCAATTCCTCAATTCAAGACTGCCGTGCAACTCAAGCCTCAGGATGGATCGCTTCGTGGAAATCTGGCGATCGCGTACATCCAGTTGGCGAACTTTGATGCCGCGGTGTCGGAACTCGATACGGCCCTCAAGATCGCCCCGGCAAACGCCTCGCTTCACTATGACCTCGGCTTGGCGTACAAGCTGAAGGATCAGCTCGACAAGGCTGCTGCCGAGTTCCAGGAAGCACTGCGCCTTCAACCGGACCTGACCGACGCGCACTACACACTGGGAATTCTCTATTGGCAGCGCGGAGAGTTTGACCAGGCTGCGGCTGAGATGCGAGCGGCAATCAAGAATCAGCCGAACTATGCGGAAGCGCATTACATGCTGGGAACAATCCTGAAGCAACAGGGGAAATTGCAGGACTCAGCCGCAGAATTGCGCGAGGCCATTCGTTTACAACCTGATTTCGCGGGAGCACACACGACGTTAGCTGGCGTCTTGCGGCAGCTCGGGGATTCAGACGGCGCAGCGCAGGAAGCGAGAGAGGGAGCAAGGATCGCGGCGTCGGTGAACAATCTTCAAGCTGCAACAGTTTCCACGAATTCCGGGAAGAGGCTTCTCGGTACTGGCGATGTGGAAGGAGCGATTGCGCAGTTTCGATCGGCAATCCATTCCGAGCCAAAGTATGCTGCGGCGCATTACCAGCTCGGACTGGCTCTGCAGCAAAGTGGACAGAAAGAAGAGGCCAGCAAAGAGTTTCAGAAAGCTGCAGAACTCGATCCGAAACTGAGCGCGCCGGCGAAATAGGATCGGGAAACCTGCAAGTTCTGAGGCGCTAGTTGGCGCGGTTGCGGACTGCGACCAATTCCGTTGTGACCGGCACGCCGTGTGCGATCTTGACGTGCAACAGCGCCTCGAAGAATTTCAGGTCAGAGGGTTTGGAAACCTTCAGCCGTTGCAGCAACTCCTTCAGGGAATCTTCGCTACAGACGTACTCGACTGCCGCTTGAGTGCCGAAGGTGGAGTTGCCGGCAAGAATCAGGATCGAGCGCGACGGATCCAGCCCCGGCAACAAGCCCACCACAGCATAATCTTCGACAGTTGCCTGATTGGCCGGAGTCGCGAGATAGGTGCTTTCTTCTCCTGGTTGCGGATGCACGTTTCGTACTGCCAAGTCGCCTTTACGCGGGCCGGACGCAAGCCGTTGAAAGATGAACTCGCGCGTGCCGGGTAGATCCATCAATGTCAGGTTCTCAGAAGGGGATCCGACGAATATCAAATCGTTATTCTTCGCATCATCGAGCGAAAACAGCGCGCCACGCTTCACGCGGGCCTGACGGTTGAACACATAAAAGATGCGATCCAGCTGGTGGATCGCCAAAACCTCTCCGACTCCCGTGTAGTGGTCGAGGATAAACGCGTGAGAATCGGAAGACGGGTTGAAGTAGCGCATTCCGGTTTCCGGGCGTCCCACGAAACTGCCATTGCTGAAAATGACCCACGGCTGCTGCGGTCCGGTTACGAAGCGATTCCAAAAGAGCTGATATGCCGTTGGAATCGGCGTGGTTGTTGCCGTTTGAACCGCATTACGTTGCGAAAGCAGGATTGCACTCAGAGTAAAAGAAGAGGCGAGCAGCACAGAAAGAACGATTACCGCGATGGCCCAACGACGATTCGAGGAACGGGTTTCAATCTTCGGTTCCGCTAATTCCGGTCGCAGCGCAGGCGTGATTGCAGTTGCGGAGCCAGCGCCGGGTCGAAGATGAAACGTCAGCGCGTATGAGCCCTTCGGGATCTCAACGATGATCGGGTCAGCAGCGCCTTCATTCGCGTAATACTCCGTCAGCTTCACGCGCAGGCGTCCAGCCTGAACGCGCACCGTGGAATCGCTCTGTGGATCGAAGCCAGGCGGCCTGCCCAGAACTTCGGTAGCGATCTGATATTCCTTGAGGGCTACGCCAGGATGGTCGAGGGAGTGTTCAGCCAGATATCGGAGCAGTCGGCAGAGAGACTCGGACGAGTGTAGGCTATGACTTTTTGTAAGCCTCTCTATTTGTTGGAAGCATTGATCCCGACGGATGTCGAAACTGTGTGTTACAGCCATGTGAACCCGGTAGTAACAAAACCACGCAACGTACTGTAAGGACGAGAGTTCGTTCCCGTAACAGTATCAAACCTAGTGAAACTTAATCCAGTTAATTGTTTTGTATTACGACTGCAGCCTCAGTCGTCAGGTCTCCCTTCTGCATTTCTGGGGCAATTGGTTCGGTTTCCAAAGTTTGAGGAGGAAGTTCATGAAACGGTCTGTGTGGGTCGCAGTGGCGACTTTTGCACTGCTGTTCAGTCTGTGGGTTCCGGTAGCCATGGGGCAGGCAGTTTACGGAAGCATCCTTGGCACTGTAACTGATCCATCTGGGGCGGCTGTGACAGGAGCGAAAGTCACGGTCACAAGCCAAACCAAAAACGTCTCAACCACCGACACGACAAATGAGAGCGGCAACTACTCGGTGACGCACTTGATCCCCGATGTTTACTCGGTGCGAATCGAGGGTCAAGGTTTCAAGGTTCTCCAGTACAAAGACATCCAGGTGTCTGCGGATACTGGCGCCCGCGTTGACGGACAGTTCCAGGTGGGCTCCGCGAGTGAGCAGGTCGAGGTCACGGCCGAGGCTCCACAACTCAAAACGGACCGCGCCGATGTTGCGATCGAATTCAATCAGAAGGCAATCGAAGATGCGCCAATTTTGAACCGGAACTTCACTTCCTTCGAATTGCTTTCTCCCGGCACACAAAAGCTGGTTGGCTGGAGCCACGCTGCCACGGAGAACCCGCAAGGTGGCCAGCAGATTTTCGTCAATGGCCAGCACTTCAGCGGAACCGCATTCGAACTCGACGGAACCGACAATCAGGATCCTATTCTTGGGATCATCGTGGTGAATCCGAACCTCGATGCGATCCAAGAAACGAAAATTACGCTTGGGAACTATGACGCGGAGTTTGGTAAAGCGGTGGCTGGCGTCGTAACCGTGCAGACGAAGTCGGGTAGTAACGACATTCACGGAAGCGCGTTCTGGTTCCGGCGTACGGATGCAACCGCGGCTCGCGATCCGTTTACCCAGTTCAACCCCGATCCAGTCACCGGAAGGCTGATCCCGTCTTCGCGTTGGCAGCAATTCGGAGGAACGATCGGTGGTCCGATCATTAAGAACAAGTTGTTCTTCTTCGGCGATTATCAAACCACGCGGCAGAAGAACGGTATCAGCAACCAGGAATCAATCCCGACGGCGGCATTGGAGAGTTCGTGCATCGTCGGTGGAACGTTCTGCAACTTCAGTGACTATGCCCCGAAGATCGGCAACGGAACGCTGGGCGATCCGTCGAATTATCTTTACGATCCAACCACGGGTGATCCAAACACTGGCGCGAATCGACTGGCATTCTGCGGTCCCTTGGGGAGCGTAGCGTACACAGCCTGCTCCGGAAGCACTGGCGGAGTCCCGAATCAGTTCCTGGTGCCCGTGGGCGCCATGTCTACCGCGGCTTTAAATATTTTGGCTGCGTTCCCGGCCCCCACTTCGGGCGGTCCAACCAACAACTTTGTTGGAGCCGGTGCCGGTCCATACAACCAGAACAGCTTCGATACTCGAATTGACTTCGCGGCCAGCCAGAGCATGAGCGTTTTCGGACGTTTCAGCTTGAACTACTTCTCACTGTCTGGCGAGCCGAGCCTCGGCGCAGTAGGCGGCGTCGGATTCGGCCCGGGAGGCTTGGCGGGCAGCTCCAACGTTCACAACTACAGCTTGGCGGCGGGCGTTACCAAGACTTTCAGTACCTCACTACTTGGCGATTTCCGGTTCGGCTATTTCAAGTACAACCCGATGACGGACAAGCCGGATTCCGGCAAAGCGGCGATGACTGCCTTCGGGATCCCGAATGCGAACATGGGCGATAAGTTCACTTCGGGCTTGGGCGAGTTCGACATGGATGGCGTGGGATCGAACTTCGGTGATGGTCTTGGCGTCGGACGCTGCAACTGTCCGCTCATCGAAAGCGAGCAACAGTTCCAGTGGGTCGCCAACATCACCAAAATGAAGGGCAACCACCAATTCAAGTTCGGCGCAGATGTTCGCTACGCGCAGAACCTCCGGGTGCCGAGCGATTCCAACCGTACCGGTGTTTATGCCTTCAGCCATCTGGCAACATCGGACAACGGCGTGGGCGGCTTGGACTGGGCGACATTCATGCTAGGCGACGTGACCAACCTTGGCCGTTACGTCAGCACGAGTGTGAACGCGGCCGAGCGTCAGCATCGCATGTTCTATTACGGGCAGGATACCTGGCGCGTCACTCCGAAGTTGACCGTGAACTACGGGCTTCGCTGGGAAGTCTATTTCCCCGAATACGTGAACGGTAAGGCGAACGGTGGCTTCACCAACATCGTTCTCGGAGACGGACACGATCGTGTTGCCGGATATGACGGCATCGGCATGAACGGGAACATCGACAACAAGTGGAGTTATTTCGCACCTCGCTTGGGCGCGGCATACCAAATCAACCAGAAGACGGTCGTTCGGCTCGGCTACGGGCGCAGCTTCGACATGGGCGTGTTCGGATCGAACTTCGGCCACGCTGTGACGCAGAACCTTCCGGTACTCGCAGCCCAGAACGTGGCGGCGGTCAACAATAACCCGCTGGCGACGAACAACAACATCGCGGCGTTCAAACTGGATGCCGGTCCCCCAATCTTTACGTTCCCGACGGTCCCGTCGAACGGCCTGCTGCCGCTCAATGGCCCAGCCGGTAACTTGCAGCCGCACATCCGCCCGACGTATCAGCGCCTGCCAACACTGGATGCGTGGAATGCGACGGTGCAGCGGCAGATTAACAGCAGCACCGACATCGAAGTGGCCTACATCGGCAATAAGGGAACCAACGTTTTTGCCGGTACTGGTAACACTTACAACGTGAACCAGCCGTCCGTGGTTGGCTATGCTAGCGGAGTGCCGCAGGCACAACGACGGCCGTACTACAACAAATTCACCTACAGCGATTGCTCAGTGACTTTGCAGCAATGCGGACTCACGGGCGTCCCAGTGGCCGACCAGTTGACCTGCTGCTCGACCGATCAGGGCAATTATCTTGGCAACGATGCGAACAGCATCTATCACGCGTTGCAGGTGAAAGTGGACCATCGCTTCTCGCATGGTCTGCAATTCCTCACGCACTACACACTGGCTCACGCGGACGCGTACGATTCCAACTACTTCGCGATCAGCCATCCGATTGCGTACGGGCCTGACAGCCAGGTTCGAACTCACGTTTGGGTGGCCAATCTGTCGTATGCCCTACCCTTCGGCAAGGGGAAGACCTTCGCCGGAAATGCAGGCCGTGCGGAAGACCTGATTATCGGCGGTTGGCAGATCTCGGGTACGACGAACTGGAGCGGCGGTCTTCCGTGGACTCCGAGCTTCAATGCGTGCGGCGGTGAAGAAGATGTGGGTGTGTGCCGTCCGGACAAGGGGTCCGGCTCGTTCCACACGGGTGCTGGTTCGTTGCAGCATCCGGCGGGTGCGAACCCATATATTCAGTTCTTCACGCCTGTGCCTGATATCACTGCGAACAGCGGTGGTCCATTCGCCGATCCTGGCAAAGGAAACCTGGGCAACGTTGGTGTGAACAGCTATCGTGGCCCCCGTGCCTTCTTCGCAGATGCCGCCGTCTTCAAAGACTTCAGCATCACCGAACGCGTGAAGATGCAGTTCCGCATGGATGCATTCAACATATTCAACCACCCGGTACTGGGCTTCAACTCGAACCAGGGCAACACCTGTATCGATTGCGGCGGCAATGCCGGCCAGGTGACCGACATCGAAGCCGACGCTTCCCCGGGCTCCACAACCGGTATGCGTCAGCTCGAGTTCGCATTGAAGTTAACCTTCTAACGCCACCGAACTATCCACAGAGGGATTCCTTCGGGAGTCCCTCTTTTTAATGAAGACAGAATTGAGTGGCAATCGTAAACGTTTCCGTATGGCATCCGGGTACCAGGTATGAAGAAGAGAGTCGTGGGCCTTGGGGAAGTGCTCTGGGACTTATTGCCGCGTGGCGCGTGCCTGGGCGGAGCTCCTGCGAATTTCGCCTATATCACAACGCTGATGGGCGACCAGGGCATCGTTGCCAGCTGCGTGGGAGAGGACTCGCGCGGGATTGAAGCCTTGCGGCGTATGGAAGAGCTCGGTCTCGACATCGACCACGTGCAGACGGACCGGAGGCATCCCACGGGCGTGGTGAACGTCCAATTGGATGGTGATGGGTTGGCGCAGTATGAGATCGCACACCCCGTAGCTTGGGACTTCCTGCGGTGGACGAGCGATTGGGACCGTCTGGCAACGACGATTGATGCGGTTTGTTTCGGCTCACTGGCCCAACGATCGGAAACGAGTCGTACAACCATTCGGAGGTTTATCTCTGCAACTCCCGAACATACCGTCAGGGTGTTCGACGTCAACTTAAGGCAGGCCTACTACTCGCGAGACGTTCTTGCCGAGTCCATGCGGCTGGCGAACGTCGTCAAGCTCAATGACGAGGAATTGCCAAAGATCATGCGCCTCCTGAAGTTTCCGCACAAAGACGAAGCCTCGTCGGCGCGACGGTTGAGCCGGGAGTTTGAGTTGGATGTGGTATGCATCACGCGCGGCGGGCGTGGCAGTGTCCTGGTGCGAGGCGACGATGTAAGCGAACATCCGGGCTTCAAAGTTCATGTTGCTGACACGGTAGGATCGGGAGATGCCTTCACCGCTGGTCTGGTGCACGAATACCTGCACGGGGCATCCCTTGATTTGATGAATGAAGTGGCCAACCTTGTCGGGGCCTGGGTTGCCAGCGAGATGGGTGCAATGCCCACTCCGAAGCGTGGAGCGCTGGAGCACTCCTTGGCGGAAATCCGCTAGGCATCTCCTTTTATCCTCAGCTTTCCCATCTCTAGCCTTTAGACCTGAGGTTATCCGCGCGTAAAGAGCCCTTTACCGCGAAGTTCGCAAAGAAATGCCCCTGAGGACGCGAAAGAAACGCATGATTGCGAACCAATGCGAAATATTACTTTTTGTTTCGTTATACTATTGGGCTTGCATCGAGGTGGTTTATGAGCCGTGTTGCGTTCCGAACCCAATTCCGCCAGCTTCCTTACATTTTGCCGATCGTCGTTGTTATCGTGCTTTCCGGTCTCATGCTGAGTTGTACGAAAAAAGCAGAGGCTCCGAAGCCCGCGCCGTCACGGCCTTCTGATATCAATGTCGAAGTACGTACTGGCGGGCCAATCGTGATGACGACCAGTTCTGCGGAGTTCCAGATTCTGCCCTCTGGTTTCATTCAGGCAACTCTGCTCTGGAATGGTAAGCGGTTGACCCTCGACGAGCCCGGTCCCACTTCGACTGGCGGCAGCGATTCGATCGTGCACGAGGGCAAGGAACTGGACTTTATTCCGGACTTCACCCAGGCGAAGGTGACGGAAGCCACCGGAAAACTCGGGCGAGGGAAGCGCATCGAGCTTCCGGCAAAGCCTCTCGCAGCGTCGGGAATTCCGATTGAGCGAACTTTGGTTGTGGAGGCCTATGACGATTTCCCGAATATCGTGTTGGTTACTGCAGCGTACAAGAATGATGGCGCCTCAGATTTTCAAATCGATACCGTGCTGATGCAAGAGCATCGTTTCAGTGCAAAACAGGTGGACGCGAATGCAGAGCCCTATGACATGTGGTCGTTTCAGGGATCGAGCTACGACTGGGGCGAGAATGATGTTTCGAAATTGAAGCGTACTTCCAACCAGCAGAATGCCATGGGAGAGAACATCAAAGGCGGCTACGGAGGCGGCATTCCTGTCGTGGCATTCTGGACCGCATCAGTCGGCGAGGCGATCGGGCATGTTGAGACTTTGCCGTGGACCCTCGACATTCCGGTGAAAGTAGCGAGTGATGGATTGGTGGAGGCGCAACTCGAAATCGCCTCGAATTCCGCGCTGAAGCCGGGAGAAACCTATTCTACTCCCCGTACGTTCGTTTCTGTTTACAGCGGCGATTTTTACGAACCTCTGCGAATGTGGTCGAGCGTGCTGCAGAAGGAAGGCTGGGATATCCCGAAACCTTCGAATGAAGCCTACAACGTGAGTTGGTGCGGCTGGGGATATGAGTTCAACGTCACGCCGAAGGAGATGTTGGGTACGATCCCAAAGCTGAAGGAAATGGGAATCAAGTGGGCGACACTCGACGACCGCTGGTTCGATAACTATGGAGACTGGGATCCACGGAAAGATACTTTCCCGGGCGATTCGATCAAGCAAATGGTCGATGACTTCCACAAGCAGGGGATCTATGCGCAGCTATGGTGGCTGCCGCTCGGCGTGGAGGATGGGCAAGGGAAGTATGAGTCGCACAAATATGGCATCGCCAAGGTTGTGAAGGAGCATCCTGACTGGTTGATTCTCGACAAGAACGGAAAGCACGCCCGCATGACACGGGACTTGGGAACGCTATGTCCTGCCGTACCTGGAGTGCAGGCCTACTACAAGCAACTAACGGAGAAATTTATCCGCGACTGGGGATTCGACGGTTCGAAGCTTGACAACATCTATAGCGTACCCGCCTGCTACAACCCCGCACATCATCACAAGTCTCCGCAGGATTCAGTGAATGCGATGGCGGACGTCTATAAGGTCATTTTCGAGACCACCCGTGCACTGAAGCCTGAGAGCGTGACACAGGCTTGTCCGTGCGGAACGCCGCCTTCCTTGGCTTGGCTGCCGTTTATCGATCAGGCGGTGACGGCTGATCCAGTCGGCGGAGTGCAAGTGCGGCGCCGCATCAAGATGTATAAGGCGCTTCTTGGTCCGCGATCGGCGGTGTATGGGGATCACGTGGAGCTCTCGGAGATGAGTCCGCTTGGCCATGGAAACTGGAGCGAGCATGGATCCGATTTCGCTTCTACCGTCGGGACGGGTGGCGTACCGGGAACAAAGTTTGTTTGGCCCGATCCGGGACCAAAGTTCAAGCCGGTGAATCTCACCACCGAGAAGGAAGAGCATTGGAAGAAATGGCTTGCCCTGTACAACCAGAAGATGCTGTCGAAGGGCGAGTTTCTTGATCTGTATACGTATGGCTACGATTTTCCCGAAGCGTATGCCATTGCGAAGGACGGCAAGATGTATTACGCATTCTTTGTTGACGACACCACGCCATTCACAGGTGAAGTGGAACTACGTGGGCTCAAGCCGGGCACGTATGAAGTAGTCGACTATGTCGATGGTAAGGATCTGGGAACTGTGCAGGCAGAGCAGGGAAAAGCTCCCAGGCTGAAGACCGGATTCAATAAGCATCTTTTGTTGGAAGTAAGCGCTAAGTAACGAGAGATAATCTCAACGCGCCGATGGGCTGGGCCCTGGCGGACTGCGCCTGTCTCAAAATTCAGCGTGGGTTGAGAAATGCCTCGCGATGAGTTGTCTCGCGGAAGGCTTCTGTTCCGCCGGGACGAGTTGTCGAGAGCGCCCCGGCTCGATTCCCGCTCGCCAGGCATGTTGCAACGTCTGACCCGCGGACATATTCATGGAGAAAGCCGGCGTCGAAGCTGTCACCGGCGCCCACCGTATCAACTGGAACAACGTTCACGGGCGAACAGACGAATCGTTCCGATCCCTGTTGAGCGATCGCTCCTTTCGGTCCGACCTTCACTACCAGCAACGGCACCATCTTCGAGAGTTTGTGGATTGCGAGTTCAAGATCTTCGGTGCCTGCAGCTTTGCAGGCCTCGCGCGCGTTGGGAAGAAAAACGTCCACCAATCCCAGCAGTTCATGAAGGCCGCCTTGCCATCGGTCATCCGGATCGTCATTGGTATCGAGCGAAATCGTCAGACCTTTGGACTTTAAAAACCGGAAAAGATCTACTACCCGCGGCTGCAACGCTCGCTGCATGAAATAGGAAGAAAGATGAAAGTGACGGGCGTCTGACAGATAATCGAGATCCAGGTCTTCCCACCTCAGCTCAGCGATGGTGCCCATGTAGGTGAGAATGTTGCGCCAGGCTTGATGATGGAGGATTACCGTGAGGCCTGTAGTCGTCGGGCCGGCCACGCAACGCAACTTTGACACATCCACGCCGCCTTGCTTGAGACGTGCCAGAGACATTTGCCCGAGTTGATCATCGCCAATGCGGGATTGAAAACCGACTTTGCTGCCCAGG
>Ga0335081_10012301_pt1 | contig 13865 bp, 16 predicted proteins | sample Lox_Sample_35_FD_206713 | JGI IMG/M metagenome (GOLD analysis project Ga0335081, IMG submission 206713) | Soil microbial communities from Loxahatchee National Wildlife Refuge, Florida, United States - Lox_Sample_3.5 | ecosystem: Environmental > Terrestrial > Soil > Wetlands | place: USA... | reverse complement strand
AGCCCACCCTACCCACGGTGTCCGCCGCATACGTCACCGCGCGCGGCCGGCGCCCACGCCCGGCGGAGGTGCCAGGTGAGGTAGCAGGCGAGCATGCGGATCAGCACGTGCGCCTCGACGCGTTCTTCCAGCCGGTGGAAGACCGGGCGCAGGTCCAGGTCATCGGATTTGATGTGCCGGAAGTCCCGTTCGACGTATTTGAGGTTCTTGTAGGCGGTGACCACGGCGGGGCCGTCGAGCTGGGCGGCGGGGACGGGGGTGCGCAGCACGTAGAACCCGTCCAGGGCGGCCTCGGCGTCGATCCGGTCCTGGCGGCGCGCCACCGTCAGGCTGGTATCGGGTAATGGTGAGCTCGAAGTGCTTGCCGGCCTTGTACCTGCTGATCACCTTGCCCGCCTCGACGCCGATCGCCGCCGCGACAGACAGCCGCCCGGCGGCCACGCGGGCCGCGATGGGGGCCAGCAGCTTCTCGGTCGCGGCCAGCAGGTCCTCGCGCTTGCGGGCGCGGTCGGCGGCCAGGACCGGGTTGCGGCAGGCGACCAGCCGCTCGCCGGGGATGTCCGGCGAGGTAATCCATTGAAACGCTTATCAAGAGCGCGAGCCGGGCCTCGGCTAGGCTTGCTATGTGTAAGTAGAGCGGCGTTATTGGTCGTCCAGGAGTTCCCGTAGGCGGCGGCGACGGGCATCCCGCTCGTCGGCGAATCGCTCCAGGGCGGCCAGGATGTGGGCCTGGTCTAGGTGCGCTTCCTCGATGACCTCGTCCACCGAGCCGGCGGTGCGCCACCGGTCGTCCCAGTCTGACGACAGCGAGTACTCCCTCACCAGGGGCCGTCGGCCCATTCCCGCATCAGCTTGAACCCCCGTTGGTGATGATCATGGCGTCGAGCCGGTCCCCCGGGGTGGCCACCGACTGCCGGTAGTCAAGCGGCTGGCGAGCGAACAACTGCGGGCTGACCGCCGCGACGATCTTCACGTTGATGCCCTTGGCCGCCAGCGAAGGCAATACGTAGTACCAGGTTCGGCGTCGGCATGGTCCCGCGGACGAAGACAGTGCCGCCGCGGGGCAGTCCCGGCTGGTAGTCGCGGAGCGCAGCACGTCCCAGTGCATGGCGCCGGACAGCAGCAGGGCCAGCATCACGTGCACCTTGGATCGCGACCCGCCGGGGTGCCCGCTCTGCCGGTAGTTGGGGGGAGGTCGATGCACTCGTCCACGAGGTCCTTGATCACCTCGTAGCGGGCGAAGTCCGCCTTGGCCGCGGCGAATAGCTGTTCCGCTTCGAACATTCCCGCACCTCCCAAGATCACGACACTCGTATCACCTATACGCCACAGACTTATCATCAGGGCCATGGCAGGTATCAGGCTCGCAGACCGGATGGCCAGGCTCGGCACCGAATCGGCCTTCGAAGTGCTCGCCCGCGCGCGGGCCATCGAAGACGCCGGCGGGAAGGTCATCCATCTGGAGATCGGCGAGCCGGACTTCCCGACCGCCTCGCACATCGTCGAGGCCGCGGTCGAGGCGCTGCGTGCGGGCCATACCCACTACGTGCCCGCGCCGGGCATCCCGCCGCTGCGCCAGGCGGTGGCCGCCTTCCTCGAGCGCACCGGCCGGATGCGGGTCACGCCCGATCGGGTCATCGTCACGCCCGGGGCCAAGCCGATCATGTTCTTCACCATCCTCGCCCTGGCCGGCGAAGGCGACGAGGTGCTCTACCCGGATCCCGGGTTCCCGATGTACGAGTCGATCACCTCGTTGGCCGGCGCGGTCGCGGTTCCCGTCCCGCTGCGCGAGCGCAACGGCTTCCGCATCGACACCGGCGAGCTGGAGCGGCTGATCACGGACCGGAGCAGGCTGCTCATCATCAACTCGCCGCACAACCCGTGCGGCAGCGCGCTCACCCGCGAGGACTGCGAGGCGATCGCGGCCATCGCCCAGCGCCACCACCTGACCGTGCTGACCGACGAGGTCTACTGGGCCATCAGGTACGGCGGCGAGCACGCCAGCGTGCTGGACGTGGACGGGATGGCCGACCGGACGATCTTGCTCGACGGGTGGTCGAAGACCTTCGCGATGACCGGCTGGCGGCTGGGCTTCGGCGTCTTCCCGCCTGCGCTGGTCGAGCCGGTCACCCGGCTGGCCATCAACTCAGTGTCGTGCACGTCCGCGTTCAGCCAGTACGCCGCGATCGCGGCCCTGGAGGGCCCGTGGGAACCGGTCGAGGCGATGGTGGCCGAGTTCCGCCGTCGCCGGGACATCATCGTGGCCGGCCTCAACGTCCTTCCCGGCGTCAGCTGCCTGGAGCCGCAGGGTGCGTTCTACGTTTTCCCGAACATCACCGAGACCGGCCAGACCTCAGCGGATCTGCAGGCCAGGCTGCTGGCGGACGCCGGGGTGGCCGCCTTGTCCGGTACCGCCTTCGGCCCGTGCGGCGAGGGTTTCCTGCGGTTCTCCTACGCCAACTCGGTCGAGAACATCCGACTGGCGCTTGACGCCATCAGGGCGCAGCTCCACTAGGTGACCGCGATGAATCCGCGCTCCGGGTTATGCAGTAAGGCGCAGCGGAACCGCTAGCCCGTAAGTGACGGGGCTCCTGTGACATCTGTGACATCTGTGAGCCCGGTCGAGCGTGGCCCTACGATATCGATGGGACATCGATGTCGCCCGGGCAACGACGATGGGACATCGATGTAGTTTCCGGGCGGGCGTCGACACCGGGCGCTGCTGCGGGATCGGGGATGGTGGGGCGGGTGAGGCTGATGGGGCACTAGGGGACGGCAAGCCGGGGTAGCGTAATGGCCTAGCCAGGCCGCAACAACTCCGCTAGGCGAACGCGATGAATCTGGCCTCTCTGGGCGTTCGACCGCCCCCGGCCTTCACGCCGTTTACGGCGGGACGGCAGCGGGGCAGCGCGTACCAGGGGCGAGGTCAGACCGGCTCGCCCTCGCCCTCCTCCTCCGTGGCGAGGAATTCCTGGGCGGCCGCGCCCATGGATATATCCCCCGGCTGGAGCCCCTCCCCGAGACCGGGCGGGCTGTCCGGGTTGATCTTGACGAACGGCGGCAGTTGCGGTTCGGACCAGACGACCTTCTTGCGCCTGCCCATGACCCAGCGCTTTATCCTGACCATGGCCTTCTACCTACCCACGCCTTCGGTGATAACCGCGCCGCGAGGACCTACCCCGGAAACCGCGCCGCGAGGACCTACCGCGGAAACCGCGCCGCGAGGACCTACCGCGGACTCATTCGCGGGCCCGCGCCACCGGGGCGGCCGGCGCGGGGGTCGGCGCCACCGTCGGCGCCACCGTCGGCGCCGCGGTCGGGGCCGCGGTCAGCGGGCCGCTGGATATCGCGGCGGGTGACGGCGAGGTAGCCGACCAGGACGGCGACCACGATCGTCACGATGACCGCGATCCGGCCGGAGCCCAAGCCGAGCCCGCTCAGTGAACGTGGCCTGCCGAGGTAGTCGGCGAACGAGGCGCCCAGGGGGCGGGTCACCACGTAGGCGAACCAGAAGGCGGCGACCTCGTTGAGCCCGAACCGCCACCAGAACACGGCGGGGATCAAGATGATGCCGAAGAACATGATCCCCGACGCGAGATAACCCAGGCCGAGGACGGTGGCCGTGAAGTCGCCCAGCGCGGTGCCGAGCGCGAAGGTGGCGAACACCACGGCCCAGTAGTAGGCCTCCCGGCGTCGCGTGATGATGCTGTGGATCGATAGCGTGCCCTCGCTGCGGTACCAGAGCCAGAAGACCAGCGCCAGCACCACGGACCACAGCAGCGTGGTGCCCGCGTAGGGGATGCCGACGAACAGGTGCAGCGCGTCCGACACCCCGGTGCCGAAGATGGCGATGGCGTAGGCCAGCGACCAGTAGGCGGCCGCGGCATAGCGGCGGGTCCTGAACTGCCACACCAGGGCTATGACCAGCAGGCCGGTCTCCACCACGGCGCCGACCGGACGGTTACCCAGGGCCAGGTAGTCCGACACGGCCTCGCCGCCGCAGGTGGTAAGGACCTTGATCACCCAGAACAGGAAGGTGATCTCAGGCACCTTCGCGGCGACCGGCTCGGGGAAGATGCCGTCCGCTGCCGCACGTCCCGGCTGGCCCAGGTCCACATCCAGCCGGAACGGCGGTCGAGCTGGCAAGACGCCTCCATCGGCAAACGTCGTTGAGCCACCGTATGCCGCGGCCGTCCGCCGGCGGGACAGCCCGCAGGACGAAATCTGGCCTGCCGGTCTCATCCTTAAGTCGGATACCGGACCTGCATACCGGCTTCTACCAGCGGCGATGCCGGATGTCCCGGGGATGACCGGCAGCCGGCCGGGTACGCTGCCGGTAAGTCAGCACGAAGGACGCATATTGGGCACCACGACCAGGCTCCCCGCCCCGCCGGTGGCCCCCGTGGCCGCGTGGCCGGGCGAACAGCCACCCGACGAGATCACCCGCGGCCTGTTCAGCCGGGGCCGCCGGCTGATGCGCACGCATCCGCTGATCACCGACACGCTGCTGGCCGCGATGCTGCTGACGCTGTCCTCGGTCTGGCTGGCCGAATCCGGCTTCGCCATGTACCCGGCGGCCATCGTGCAGGCGGCGCTGATCGCGCCGCTCGCGGTCCGCCGCCTCTACCCGTCCGGGGTCTTCCTGGTGACCAGCGTCATCGCGTTCGCCCAGTGGATGCTGGGCTTCCCGCTGCTCGGCGACGCGGCACTGCTGGTCGCGCTGTACACGGTCGCGGCCCACGAGTCACGCATCCGCGCCCTGCTCGCCGCCGGGCTGCTCGAAGCCGGCGCCGTCATGGCCACGGTCAGGTGGGAGCCGGCCGGCCCGTGGGATCGCTCGCTGCTGTTCCTGTCGGCCACCGTGGTCGCCGCGTTGTTCGCCGGGCTGACCGTCGCCTCGGGCAGCAGGTACCTGGCCTGGATGGACGAGCGGGCCCGCAGGCTCGAGGTCGAGCGGGACCAGCAGGCGGTGATCGCGGCCGCCGCCGAGCGGACCAGGATCGCCAGGGAACTGCACGACATCGTCTCGCACAGCCTGTCGGTCGTGATCACCCTGGCCGACGCGGCCGCCGTCGTCGGCCGGACCGATCCCGACCGCGGCGTGGAGGCGATGACCGAAGCTTCCGAGGTCGGCCGGCGCGCCCTGGCCGACATGCGGGCGATGCTCGGCGTGCTGCGCACCGACGAGCAGGCCTCCGGTCTTGCGCCGCAGCCCGGCATCGACGACCTCGGCGCGCTCGTCGAGCGGGTCCGGGCCGCCGGACTGCCGGTGGACCTGGCCGTCGAGGGCACGCCGTTCCCGCTCGGCGCCGCGACCGAACTGACCGCGTACCGCATCGTCCAGGAGGCGCTGACCAACACGCTGCGCCACGCCGTGGCCCGGCGCGCGACCGTCACCGTCTTCTATGATCAGCCTGAGCTCCGGGTCCGGGTCGCCGACGACGGCACCGCCAAGCCGTCCGGCGCGCACCGGGGCCACGGCATCGAGGGCATGCGCGAGCGAGCCGCGCTGCACGGCGGCACCCTGCGAGCCGGGCCGAACCCGGATACCGGGGAGGGCTGGCTGGTCGAGGCCACCCTGGGGCGGCGCAGGTGAGCATCTCCGTCTTGCTGGCGGACGACCAGCCGCCGCTGCGCCGTGGGTTCCGCATGATCCTCGAGACCGAGGACGACCTGACGGTGGTCGGCGAGGCCAGCGACGGCCAGGAGGCCGTCGACCTCGTCGGCCAGCACGCCCCGGACGTGGTGCTGATGGACATCCGGATGCCGGGCACCGACGGCATCGAGGCGACCCGCCGGATCGCGGCCACCGGGCCGCTACCCAAGGTGCTGATCCTGACCACCTTCGACCTGGACGAGTATGCCTTCGGCGCGCTGCGGGCCGGCGCCAGCGGCTTCCTGCTCAAGGACGTGCGCCCCGGCGAGCTCGTCGCGGCGATCAGGACGGTCGCGGCCGGGGACGCGGTCATCTCGCCCCGGGTGACCCGCCGCCTGCTCGAGGAGTACGCCCAGATCCTGCCGCTTTCCCCGGGTCAGCGGGAGGAGCAGTACCCGCGGCTGTCCACGCTGACCGAACGCGAGCGGGAAGTCCTCATCGCGGTGGCCCGGGGCCTGTCCAACACCGAGATCGCGGCGTCCCTGTTCGTCTCGGAGGCCACGGTGAAGTCGCACGTCGGGCGGATCCTGTCCAAGCTCGCCGTGCGCGACCGGGTGCAGGTCGTCGTGCTCGCCTACGAGGCCGGCCTGATCCAGCCCGGGGCGCGCTAGCGACGCCGGTCAGACCCGAGCCGGGTATCAAGTTCGGCCCACACGGCCTTGCCCCCTTCGGTCTCGCGCACCCCCCACTTGCCGGCCAGCGCGTCCACCAGGACGAACCCGAAGCCCGACTCGTCGAAGCCGTCCGGGATGCGCGGCTGTGGCCAGCTCCGGTCGGTGTCTTGGACCTCGATCCGCAGCCAGGTATGCGCGGCGAGCAGGTCCACCGCGACGAGATCGGTGCCCCTGGCATGCCTGACGGCGTTGGTGGCCAGTTCGGACACAATCAGCAGCGCGTTCTCTTCCACGTAGTCCAGCCGCCATGCGGTCAGCACGACGCGGGTCGCCTGCCGGGCCAACCGCACCGAATGGTCGGCGGCAGGCAGTGTCATGCGCAGCCTCCGCCCGATTCCCTCAGAACCGCCGGGGCACAGGTGAGCGCCCTGAGGTCCGCCTTTCTCAACCGTCATCACTTCACTGCCTCAACCCTCGTTATCCGCCGGGCGGCCCGGCCCTGCTCACGGCGGATACGGCCACGGGCTTGCGGCCCCGCAGGTTCGGCCACGGTCCGGGCACCCCCGCGACGCGGTCCACAGCGCGTGTCCCCGTGCTCTGCGTCGCCTCAGAGTCGGTCTTGGAGCTGGGCATAAGCTCAAGACTGACTGACCATTAGCACTAGATTTACTAGTCAGTAGCTATTGGCCGACTGACCGCTAGCCGGCAGTCCAGCGATGTCCGGCACGGGAGACAAGAGGGGCTCGCGCCGGAAACGCGACGAGCGGCGCGGTCCGCCAGGACCGTGCCGCTCGGTATTGAGGGAATCGCAGAGGCGGAGACGGGAATCGAACCCGTGTACAGGGCTTTGCAGGCCCTTGCCTAAGCCACTCGGCCACTCCGCCGCAAGGGGCATGCCGCAAGGGCATCAGGTCCCTCGAGAGCGGACGACGGGATTCGAACCCGCGACCCTCACCTTGGCAAGGTGATGCTCTACCAACTGAGCCACGTCCGCGTCGCACCCTCAGGGGTGCGCTCAGAACTGTAGCCTATCCTGCCGCTCACGCAAACTCGGGGCCCCTGCAGATTCCGCGGACGCGTGCGCTCTCCGGACACCTTCCGGCGATCCCGCTCCGCCGCGCGGATCCAACCCGCGGATCGTGACCAGCCACTTCGGAGCTCAGCGGGCATCCTTCGACCGTGGTCGAAGAATGGCTGGGTTAGCGTCGGAACATGACCGCAGCGGCCCAACCTATTTCATACGACCCGGACATCGCGCCGGCCGCGGCGCTGATCGCGGACCCGACCCGGGCCTCGATCCTGCGGTCCCTGCTGCCGGACCGCCCGCTGGCGGCGGGGGAACTGGCCCGGATGGCCGGGGTCAGCGCGGCGACCGCCAGCTTCCACCTGGCCAAGCTGCTCGAGGGCGGCCTGATCGCCGTGGCCCGGCAGGGCCGGCACAGGTACTATCTGCTGGCGGGCCCCGAGGTCGCCGCGGCCATCGAGGCGCTCGGCCTGATCAGCCCGGCGCTGCCAGTGCGCACCCTGCGCCAGTCGCGCGAGGCGGCCGCGCTGGCCGAGGCCCGGACCTGCTACGACCACCTGGCCGGGCGGGCCGGGGTGGAACTGCTCGACGGCATGCTCCGCCGCGGCCTGATCAAGGAACAATCATCGGGCCGAACGGACCACGGTGTTACGCCCTCCCTACGCTTCGAGGTCACGGGGGCCGGAGCGATGGTCCTGGGTTCGTTCGGCCTGAATATCGCGGAGCTACGGCGGACGCGACGTCACTTCGCCGGCAGCTGCATCGACTGGACCCAGCGGCGCGGGCACCTGAACGGCGCGCTGGCCGCGGCCATCACCAGCCGGCTGTTCGAGCTTGGCTGGATCGAGCGCGGCCAGCGACGCCGCGCCGTGCGCGTCACCCCGGCGGGCGCCGAGGGCCTGGCCTGCACCTTCGGGCTGGATCTCGGATAGCTGCGCGCCGTGCACGCCCTGGTCCGTTCCTCAGTGCCCCGCATGGACATCGATCGCGAGGTGGCCGCCCAGCTTGCCTCGGTCAACGACCTGCTCCCTGAGATCTGCCGCGTCGCCGCGGAGCACCTCCCCGCCTTCCGGTTATGCCTTGCGGAGCAGGTCGTTCAGTTCCGTCTCGATGTCGACATAGCTGCTTTCCCGGCCAGGCGGGACGATCTGGTAGGTGCGCTTGAGGAAGGCCGACATCGCCCGGGCCGGCGCCTCGAAGTGGGCCTGGCCGAACGGCGACGAAAGCTCGATGTTCAGGATCTTCCCCCCGGTATCCCCGATCCCGTCCAGGTCACCGGCTTCCGCGCAGGACATCGAGGAAGGCCACACCTGCACGTCCCCCTCGCCTTGCCGCGACTCGATCCCGGCGGCCAGCAGGTCCCGGGCAAAGATCCACTCGACCGGCTCGTCGGTGCCGACGTGGAACGCCATGCGTACCGCGTATGGATCGCTGCCGCTGTAGTGCAAACTGGCCACAAGCGGAACAATCGTTTGCTGTGGGACAACAAGCCTAAGTCCAAGCTCGGCCGAGATCGTGGTGCTGCTGCTTCGGTTCATCGCCTACCCACCTCTACCTAGCCGGGTCCCGGACAACCGGGCTTTTCCAAGCTGATGCGCCCGGCAGGCGACGACGACGCGCACGGAGGGTGAAGTTTTCCCAGGTGGGGAGCATTCTGGTTTGCGCCTTTCGTTCCCTGCCGGAAGACGAGCCCTCATCATCGCCTTGACCTGGACAAATGCCGTTCAGCTCAGGGCGACAACGTTGATGCAGTTTAGTGTTCCGGCCCGTCGATTGCATAGCCTATGACGCTTATCTCACGTGTTTATCTACAGATAGTCCTCACTAGGATACTGAATGTAATTGACAACATTGCGATGCGCACGTTTGCAGAGTTCGATTATTACGCAGCGTGATATATAACCCGGCAGTATCCCGTCGTCGTAGCGAACGTGCCGCGAGCCCCGAAGATGCGCTAACCTATGGGAGCGCCGGGACGAGGACCCGGCGACGGGCGATTGGCTCAGCGGGAGAGCGCCTCGTTCACACCGAGGAGGTCACTGGTTCGATCCCAGTATCGCCCACCCAGCTCAGCGGCCGGTTCCTTTCGGGGGAATCGGCCGTTTTGTCCGGATGGCAGCAGCCAACGGCAGCAACCGTCAGGCGAGCCAGTAACCGAGCTTGCGGAGCGCGTCACGGGTGGCATCGGAGGGAGCCTCGGTGTAGATCTCCATCGTGACGGCGATCTTGCTGTGCTGCAGGATGCCCATCCCGACTCGCGGGTGGACGTCAAGCGCGGCCAGCAGCGAAGCGCAGGGTGCCGTGGACGCGGATCAGGCCACCCTCGACGCGCTCCGGATCATGGCCGACCGGCTGTGCTCGGAGTACCCGTTCATGCCGAGTGACCAGCTCCTGGCCGAAGGCCGGTCCTGGCTCCGCCGGGTTGGCTCTGCCTAGAAGTTCGCTTCACGCAAGTGGTCGACGTGCTTGTGTCCAGGCCGGAGGCCGTCCATCATTTACTAAGGAAAATATGAGTTTGTAGACTTCGCTTGTGTAATTCCAGGATGTAAGCAAGCTTTGGATCCCGGAGGAATCCGCGTACGATATCGGGAAGTTTCTGGAGGCGGCGAAGCGCGCCGATGGCCTTCGCCTTCAGGTCGTCCGCGCTCATGATGACGCCACGGCCGATCCTGTCGTTCTTTACGTTGTTCCAGACCCATTCATCGGGGTTAAGATCCGGCGAGTACGGCGGCAGGAAGAATATACTCAGGCGCCCGTCAGCCTTCTCGCGCGCGAACTCGCTGACCTTCTTGGCCCGGGCCGCGCTGGAACTGATCTGGTCCAGGGCCGACATGCCCGTCCGCGGCGGGCTGGCCGTGTGGCGGCCCTACGAACGACTCACCTGGTCGGCCCAGCAAGCCATGGCCGGCGCCGCGGCCGCCGCTGCGCACCTGGCCGGAAGCGGCGAGATCACCACCAGGGGAACGCTCGGCCGCTACCTGGCCCGCGAACCGCACCGCGACGTCTACGAAGGCGATCGCCGGGCATGGGAATGGAAACAGGCTGTAGCCGAGCTCGATGCAATGATCAGCCAGGCCCGCACCGACCCGGACACGGCCCGGCAGGTCCTGGTCACGCTCACCGCAGCCAGCCGCACGTTCGCCGGCTTCTACCGCGAGCGGCAGTACCTCATCGGCCTCGGCATCCCGGACGAGCACCTGCCCGGTCATGGCGCGCTCGGGCGTACCGACCTCAGCCCCTGAAACCGAGAACTGGGAACTGGCCATTTCGGGGTAGTGCCAGGAGGCTAGGGCGAGCTAGTCAGCAGGTGACGGGTCAGGCGACCACGGACGCCGCGGTCTTTTCGTCGTGCTCGCGCAGCATGCGCATCACGGTGGCCGGCGACGGGTGCTGGCCTTTCTTCTTTCCGGTAGCGATGACAAGGCGGCTGGCGATATCGCGCAGGCTCAGCTCCTGGGCGCGCAGGTGGAGTGCGGCGGCGGCGAGCATCGCCTCGTCGGTGACGGCGGCGCCGCCGATCGACTTGCCACGGGCGCGGGCCGACTCGTGGCCCTCCAGGGTCCGGTCGCGGATGTACTCGCGTTCCATCCCCTGACGGCCGTCCCGGCGCACTGTTTCAGAGGTGGCCGCCTATGAAACAGCCCTGCGGGGAACATCGGGCTCTTGCGCGCGTCAGGGCTGCTGCCGGGGCCGGGCGCGCAGGTGGGCGCGCTCGCCCTGGCGTCCGAACAGGCTGAGGAACTCGACCCGTCTTGCCGTCGGCGGGGCCGAACCAGTGGGGTACCCGGGTGTCGAACTCCGCGGCCTCGCCGGGGGAAAGCACGACGTTGTGCTGGGCGATTAGCTGTGCGTACTGGGTGTTCCCGCCGAAGCGGATGCCGGGTGATACTCGGTGGCCGGACAGCTGGGCCGCATGGTTGCGCGTTGCGTCGAGTTCACCGGCGACGTATGACGTCGGCGAAGCCAGCTTGTTGTTGCTCGATTGCCTCCTGCGGGCCCGGCCGCTGCATAACCTGCAGACCCGCGCAGTGTGTGGCGGCGACCGCTCCGTCGCCGCGCGCATAGGCGGTTGCGGGCCTGGGGCGTGGGCGTCGGTGGTCAGGGGATCAGCCCGAGTTCGCGGGCGCGGGTGGTGGCTTCGGTGCGGTTGGCGGCGCCGAGCTTGTCCAGGATGTGGGTGACGTGCTTCTTGACGGTGTAGACCGTCACGTAGAGCTCGTCGGCGATCTGCTGGTTCTGCTTTCCGGCCGCAAGCAGCGGCAGCACCTCAAGCTCGCGCGCGCTCAGCTGGGTGACCAGCCCCGCGACGGCCGCCGGCCCGGCGGCGGCGCTAGCCGTGTCGAAGGCTGGCACAAGCCGTCCGAGGTAGTCGGCGGGTACTGGTGAGTGATCGCGAGGATGTGCGGCAACGTACCGGCCGAGCAGGGCCGCCATCGGTCTGCCCTCGTCGGCGAACACCCGGACGTGCCCTTGAAGGGCGCCGAGGGTGAGTGCGTCGGCCAGTGCGTCGTCGGCGGCGTCCTCGTGGCCGGTGGTGCTCAGCGCGAGCGCCCGCAGTGCCTGGATCTCGATCACGCTGCCGGCCCGGCCGCCGGAGGCGGCTAGCGCGTGGAGCCGGTCCAGCATCCGCAGTGCCTGCTCGGGCCGGTCCTGGGCGAGCAGCACCCGGGCCAGCGCGAGGTAGGCGGCCTCTTCGGGGTAGCTGGGCTCGTCGTCCGGGCCGATGCCACGCTCGGCTGCCCACTGTGCGGCCGCGTCCACGTCGCCGTGGGCGATCAGCAGCCGGGCCCGCAGCGCCGGAACCGGGTTGAGCCGGCTGGTCACCGTGGCGCTGGGTCCGGCCCGCCCGGCCTCCTCGATGGCGTCTGAGGCGCCCGACGGATCGCCACCGGCCTGCCGGACCTGGGCCAGCGTGGCCAGCCCGACGGCCAGCGCCTGGCCGTTGGCGAGGTGGCGGCACAGCCTGATGCCCTCGGTGGCATAGGTGAGTGCCTTCTCCAGGTCGTTCCGCTGGTAGGCAACCTCGCCCATGCCGACATAGGCGAAGCCGGCGGCGGGCAGGGCCGGCCGATCCACTGGGGCAGTGAGCTTGAGTGCGTTCTGGTAGGTCTCGGTCGCCGCGTCCAGCCGTCCCTGAGCACACTGGATCTGGCCTAGACACAGGCTGCACAAGGAGGACAGCATGAGCTCGCCAGCCCGCGCGAACTCACCCGAGCATGCCCCGAAGGCGCGCTCCGCGTCGGGCAGCCTGCCGCGCAGCCAGTCGGCTAGGGCGAGGTGCCAGCGGGTCCGCACCTCTAGCATCCACTCACCCTCGTGGAGCTGGGACCGGGCCTGCTCGGCGAACACGGTGGCGGCCTCGGCGTCGCCGCGCAGCCCGGCCAGCGTGGCACGGCCGAGAGCAATGGCGGCCGCGATGTTTACCGATGGACTCGCTGCCTGGCCGGTTGACGGCTCGTATGGCTCGCCGGCCACGTCGGCAGCCGCCCGCTCGGCCGCATCCAGCAGGTCCCCCACCCCCTCCACCTCGGCGGCCACGAGCGCGATGCGTGCCTTTACGATCAGCAACCGCGGCCGGGAGGCGGCCAGCTGCGGCGGCAGCGCGGCCAGCCACCGCTGCAACGTCGCAGCTTCACCGCGCACCAGGAACTCGTCGATGTACACCTCGATCAGCCTGACCGCCCGCATGCTGTCCGCGGCGGCCAGCGCGTGGCCCACGGCGTCGTCGGCGTGCCCGTGCTCGTGGTGCCAGGCGGCCGCCCGTCGGTGCAGCTCCGCAACCTTCTCGGGGTCCTGTTGTTGCAGGCGGGCCCGGAGCAGGTCGGCGAACAGGTGGTGGTAGCGCCACCAGCCGCGTACCTCATCCAGCGGCGTCAGGAACAGGTTTGCCGCCTCGATGGTCGCCAGCATCTGCTGGCCGTCGGTGCGGCCGGTGACCGCGTCGCACAGTGGTCCGGACAGCCGGTCGAGCACGGAGGTCTCCAGCATGAACTCGCGCAGCGACGCCGGCTGCTGCTCGAGAACCTCCTCGGCAAGGTAGTCCAAGACGTAGCGGTGGCTGCCCGAGAACGACTCCACGAAGCGGGCGATGTCCGGCTGTCCGGGCAGCGAGAGGCCGGCCAGCTTGAGCCCGGCGGCCCACCCTTCGGTCCGGGCTACCAGGTCTGCGACCAGGTCCTCGCCAAGCGGCAACCCGGCCGCCTCGCCCAGCAATGCCGCCGCCTCCGACAGGTTGAATACCAGATCCGCGGCGCGCAGCTCGGCCAGCCGGCCACCGGCACGCAGCCGGGCCAGCGGCAGCGGCGGGTCGGCTCGGCTGGCCAGCACGATGTGCAGGGCTGGCGGCTGGTGCTCGAGCAGGAACCGCAGCGATGCGTGAATCGGCTGCGCCTCGACCACGTGGTAGTCGTCGAGAACCAGCAGCGCGTCACCACCCTCAGCGGCCAGTTCGTTGACCACGGTCGTCACCAGCGCCTCGATCGACGCGGGCGCCAGCGAATCAAGCAGGCCGGCGACCCGCTCGGACAACCCCGGCCGGGCCCGGTCCAGCGCGGCCACGGTGTAACGCCAG
>Ga0335081_10012300_pt1 | contig 13866 bp, 15 predicted proteins | sample Lox_Sample_35_FD_206713 | JGI IMG/M metagenome (GOLD analysis project Ga0335081, IMG submission 206713) | Soil microbial communities from Loxahatchee National Wildlife Refuge, Florida, United States - Lox_Sample_3.5 | ecosystem: Environmental > Terrestrial > Soil > Wetlands | place: USA... | reverse complement strand
CCCGCCGGCAGCGCCGCCTTCAGCGCGGGGCCGAGCGGCGAAAGGTAGTGTGCCGCGGCCCAGCGGGCGAGCGCGACGATCTCGGCCGTCAGGAGCGGCCCGTCATCGAGCAGCCGCACCGCATCGCGCACGCCCGTCCGCGGCGGCTCGTCGGCCGGGCCGATCACCACGCCGGTCGTGGTGCGGCGCCCAATAGGCACCACCACCCGCCGCCCCGACTCGGCCACCCCGAGGCTCGGGTCGAAGCGATACGTGAACACCCCGTCGCCGGCGGGAACGTTCAGCGCCACCGCGAACAGCTCGCTATTCGGAATCGTCCTCTTCCTCGGCCGCGTTCTTCAGCCCGCGCGCCTCCTGCACCTCGAAGCGCGCTGCCAGCTGCCCGCCGCTCCACAGCTCCCACACGCGGGGGAACCATTCCAGCGCGGCAGGATTGCCGTATTCGAGCAGCCGCAGATCGGCCCCGCCGTTGGTGATGAGCCGCGCCGCCGCGTGCGTGTCCTTGTAAAGCCACAGCTGCGGCTTCGCCAGGTCGCGGCTGCCGGTGCCGACGACGAACACCGGGCGATCGACGAGCCGCGACAGCGACGTCGGCGCGTTGAGGTCGACGCCGGCCAGAATCGCCGCCGCGCGGATGGCGTTGTCCTCGTCCTTCTCCTTCGGGACCATCCGGAAGGTCAGCAGCGGGCAGGCGAGCTGCAGGAGCTGCAGCGCCGGCCCGGCGTTGCCCTCGGCGGTGGTGCCCTTCACCGACAACGCCGCCTCGCCGCTGAACGCGCACGAGCCGGGAAAGTGCAGCGCGAGCTGCACGTTGTGCGCCGGTTCGCCCGTGACCGTGAGCGTGCCGGTCATGGTGACGTCGCGCGCCCTGCCGAGCGCGGCGGCGCGCGCGGCCGCCTGGCGCATCAGCGAGCCGCTGGTGGGAACGTACGCGACCAGGAGCGCGAGGAGCGCAATCACGGCAGCACCTTCCTCATGAACGCGAGCAGCCCCTCGCGCAGCTCCGGCCGCTTCAAGGCGTACGCGATGTTCGCCTGCAGATAGCCGAGGCGGTCGCCCGCGTCGTGCCGCTCGCCGGTGAAGCGCACGCCTACGAGACGCCCCTCCTGCGCGAGCACGGCGAGCGCGTCGGTGAGCTGGATCTCGCCGCCGGCCCCCGGCTTCACCTTCTCGAGAATGGTGAACACGTCGGGCGGCAGGAGGTACCGCCCGATGACCGCCAGGTTCGACGGCGCCGTACCCCGCGGCGGCTTCTCGACGATCTTCTGCACGGTGATGTTCCCGTCTCCGGCCGGCGTGCCCGCGGCACAGCCGTACAGGTGCGCCTGGTCCTCGGGCACCGGCATCAGCGCGACGCACGCCTTGCCCGACTTCATCGCTACCCGCGCGAGCTGCCCGATGGCCGGCTCGTCACCGTCGATGATGTCGTCGCCGAGCGAGACGCCGAACCATTCCTCGCCCACCGCCGGCCGCGCCGCGAGCACCGCGTGGCCCAGCCCGAGCGGCTCCTTCTGCCGCACGCTCACCAGCCGCACGAGGTCGCTGATGCGCCGCACCTGCGCCAGCATGTCGCCCTTGTTCTTGCGCAGCAGCGTGTCTTCCAGCTCGTAGCTGCGGTCGAAGTGATCCTCGATGGCCACCTTCCCGCGCCCGTTGACCACCACGATCTGCTGCGCGCCCGCCTGCACCGCCTCTTCCACGATGTACTGGATGGTGGGCGTGTCGACGATGGGCAGCATCTCCTTCGGCACCGCCTTGGTGGCGGGAAGGAAACGGGTGCCCAGTCCCGCGGCGGGGATGACGACCTTGCGGAGCGGATGATTCACGGGCGCGAAAGCTAGCATCAGGGTCTGACCCGTGCCACCCTTCGCGGCGCATGCTCGTGCTGTTGCTTGCAGCAAACCTCGTCACCGACCCCGGCGCTCCCTGGCCGGGCAACATCGGCATGCCGCGCACCATGTCGATGGGCGACGCGCAAGCGGCGGTGGCCAGCTCGAACGACGCGATCATGGTGAACCCGGCGGGCCTGTCACAGACCAGGCGCTATCACTTCGAGCTCGACGGGCTCTACGACGCGAAGTTCCCCGCTCAGGACGTGTTCGTCAGCGTGGTCGACTCGTCGTCGGGCCCGTTCGGCAGCGGCATGCTCTTCTCGCGCTTCGGCGCCGGCCAGCCCGACGGCCGCGGCGAGGGCTGGTCGTTCGGCTTCGCCTACTCGGGCGCCATCGGGCAGACGCTCTACCTGGGCGGGCAGACCAAGTTCCTGCACTACCACGGCCCCGACGGGCTGACGGCCAAGTGGGCGCAGGACGTCGGCGTCCTCTCGCGGCGCGGCGGGTTCTCGTGGGGGGCGGTCATCCAGAACATCTCGCTCGAGAAGCAGGTGCTCTTTCCGCTCACCGCGACCGCGGGGGTCGCGTGGGGGACCGATACCGACTGGCACCTGGCGTTCGACTACAAGGCGGACCTGTCGGACTCGAGCAACGTGAAGAGCAAGGCGGCGCTCGGCGGCGAGGTGCTGGTGGGCGAGGGGCTCGCGCTGCGCGGCGGCGCGACCTGGGACGCGACCGCGCACCTGTGGTGGGCGTCGGCGGGCGTCGGCATCCTCACCGAGAAGGGCGGGCTGCAGATCGTGTGGCGGCGGCGCGTGTCGGGCACCGGCTTCGACCAGTTCTTCGAGGCGGGGCTGACGCTCTATCTCGAGTGAATGTCGGACCCGCATGATAAAATCGCAAATGGGTGGGGCGCGGGGAGCCCCTTCAGGTACAGAAGGTTTCGTCAGCGCGCGATCCGCGGCGCCACCAGCGGCTGCCCGGTGAACGGGTCGGCCACCACGTCCACCTGCGTCGCATACGCCGGCGAGAGCACCTCGGGCCGCAGCACTTCGGCCGGCGTGCCCTCGGCGAGCACGCGGCCGGCGAGCATCAGCACCAGGCGGTCGCAGGCCGCGCCGGCCAGCGCGAGATCGTGCAGCACCAGCATCGCGCCGCCCCCATCGCGCGCGCGGCGGCGGAGCGCGTTCACCAGCAAGACTTGATGGGACAGGTCGAGGCTCGCGGTGGGCTCGTCGAGCACCATCAGCGCCGCGTCCTGCGCGAACGCGCGGGCGAGGAACACGCGCTGGCGCTCGCCGCCCGAGAGCTGCGCCACCGGCCGATCGGCGAGCGGGGCCGCGTCGGCCTCGGCCAGCGCTGCGGCCGCCCGCTCGACGTCCTGCGGGCCCTCGAGCGACCAGAGCCCGAGGTGCGGCGCGCGCCCCATCAGCGCCACCTCGCGCGCGGTGAAGGTGAGATCGGCCGGCTGGTGCTGCGGCAGGAACGCCACGCGCCGCGCGCGGTCGCGGCGGGAGAGGCGGGCGAGCGGCACGTCCTGCAACAGCACTTCGCCCGCCTGCGGCGTCAGCAGGCCGCAGCAGAGCCGCGCCAGCGTGCTCTTGCCGGCCGCGTTCGGGCCGATGATGCCTACCACCTCGCCGCGCACGACGCGCACCGAGGCGCCAGCGACGGCCTCGGGTGCTCCCGGGGCGTGCCGGTAATGGAGATCGCGCGCGTCGAGCAGCGTGCTCATCGCCGGCTCCACAAGAGCGCGACGAACAGCGGCGCGCCGACGATGGCGGTGACGGCGCCGACCGGCGGCTCTGCCCCCAGGCCGCGGAAGAGCACGCGCGCCAGCGCATCGGCGAGGACGAGGAACGCCGCGCCGCCGAGCGCGGAGGCCGGCAGCACCACGCGGTGGTCCGGCCCGGTCACGAGGCGCACGCCGTGCGGCACCACCAGCCCGACGAATCCGACCAGCCCGGTGAACGCGACCGAGATGCCCACCGCGGCGCTGGCCGCGAAGAACGCGAGGAAGCGTGTTCGCGGCACGTCGACGCCGAGCGCGGCCGCTCCCTCGTCGCCGAGCGCGAGCAGGTTGAGGCGGCCGGCCAGCGCGATCAGCACCAGCGCGGGAACCAGCAGCGCCACTCCCGCGCCGGCGAGCAGGGGCATCGCCTCGTAGCCGAGAGTGCCCGAGAGCCAGAGCAGCACGGCCTGCGTCTGCTCGGGCTTGAGCACCGCCTCGACCGAAAGCACCACCGCCGATGCGAACGAGTTGAACACCACGCCCACCAGCTGGGCGCGGGTGGGCTCGAGCTGGCCGCGCGCGCGGCCGAGGGTGAAGACGAGCAGCGCCGCGGCCATGGCCCCGGCCACCGCCGCGAGCTGCACCGGCAACAGGCCGATGAACGACGCCGCCGTGAGGGCCGCCGCCCCCACCGCCGTGCCGGAGAGGATCACCACCGCCGCGGTGCCGAGCGCCGCGCCGCCAGAGAGCCCGAACACGAACGGATCGGCCAGTGGATTGCGCAGCAGCGCTTGCAGCGCCACGCCGGCCACGCTCAGCGCCGCGCCCACCTCGGCGGCGAGCAGCACGCGCGGGATGCGCAAGCGGAAGAGCACTGTCGCGTCGGGCTCCACGCCGCGGAGCGCCGCCGCCAGCGACATCGCGCCGGCGCCGCTGCCGAGGCCGACGGCGAGCGCGAGCGCGACCACCGGCAGGAGCACCGCCACGGCGCGCAGCGCGCGCGATGTGGCCGAGCGGCTCACGTCGCGGGCCGCAGCGCGGCGGCGAGATCGCGCAGGGCCTCCGGCATCCGCGGGCCGGGATGGAGCAGCGCCGTCGAGCGCAGCGTCGCCACCCGCGTTCGCTCCAGGCCGGGCAGCGGGGGGCGCCCCGGCGGGCTGCTCACGCCGCAGAGGATGATCACCTCCGGCGCCGCGCGGACCGCCGCTTCGGCGCTCATGCGGAAGAACGGCGCATCGCCGTCGCCGGCGGCGTTGTTGCCCCCCGCATCCTGGAGCAGCTCGCCCGCGAAGCTGAGCGGTCCGGCCACCACCAGTGGATCGAGGCCGAAAACGAGCAGCGCGCGCGGCCGCGGCCCGGCGGTGGCCGCCGCGCGCCGCGCCTCCGTCCGCGCGCCCTCGAGGCGCGCCACCAGCGCGCCGCCGCGCTCGGGCACGCCCAGCAGCCCGGCGATGCCGACAATGGCCTGCTCGATGTCGGCCACTGTCGAGAGCGGAAACGCCTCCACCGGCACGCCCAGCCGCGCGATGGTGTCCACCGGCCCGCGATTTCCCGGCGCCGGCTCGGCCAGCGCCAGGTCGGGCTTCACCGCCAGCACCGCCTCCGGCTGCGGATCGTTGTACCCGCCGATGCGCGGCAGCGCCGCCAGCCGCGGGTCGTCGTCGAAGCGCGTGACGCCGACCAGGCGGTCCCTGCACCCCAGCGCGAGCACGATGTCGGCGAGCGCCGGCGCGAGCGTGACCACGCGGCGCGCGGGGGCCGGCGCCGGCGGCCCGAGGTGCATGCGCGGCCCCGCCGCCAGCAGCAACGCGAGGACTAGCGTGCCCACTTCACCGCCACGATGCTGTTGGACCCCTGGTTCGCCACCAGCGCCTGGGAATCGTCGAGCGGCAGGATGCTCCACGGCGAGGCCCCGGTGCCGACGTTCTGCTCGTCGGCCAGCGCGGGTCCGCCTCTGGCGGAGAGGTCGATCTTCTGCACCGTATTGCTCCCCGACGCGACAGTGAACACGAACTGGTCGAGCGCCTTCACGTCCTGCAGCGTGGAGGTCTGGCCGCCGAAGGTATACGCCACCTCGACCGACAGCGGGCTTCCGGGCGTCACCAGGCGCAGCTTGTTGTCGAGGCCCGATACGACGGCGATGCGGCCGTCTCCGGTGACCGTCAGCTCGACGGCGATCGGCCCGACCGCGGCGTGGTCCTTGACGGAACCGGTGGTGGCGTCGAGGCGGTTGATGACGCCGTCGTCGCTGTTCGAGCAGATGGCGTAGATGTCGCCGCCGAGCAAGGTGAGGTCGCTGACCGTCTGGTAGTTGCCGGTCGACGGGCAGGCCAGGGCGACCGGGCCGGCGGCGATGGCGAAGGAGGTGCGATCGACGGCGTAGACGTTGCCGGTCGCGGCGTCACCGAACCACAGCCGCGCCGGCGTGACCGTCAGGCCCGAGGGCGAGACGGGCGTCTGCACCGTGCGCGTCACGCCCCGCGCGGGGTCCACCTCGACGATGGCGGTGCCGGTCTCGGGGAAGGTGTTGATGTCGCCGCTGCAGGTCGCGAACAGCATGGTGCCGTCGCTGCGGACCCAGCCGGCTTCCTGGCATTGCTTTCCGTCGCTGCCGCCGAGGTCGGTGAGCGCGACCGTGCCCGTGCTGGGCACGAACGAGGCGAGCATGGCCGGGCCGCGCACGGCGTAGTTGGCGTCGTAGTTGCCGAGCGCCACCCAGGCGCTGCCGCCGAGCATGACCATCTGGGCCGGCCGGGCCAGGCCGGGGTTGGCGGCGTCGTACGGCCTGAGGTCCGCGCCGGCGGGCAAGGAGATGCTGGGGACGGCGGGGGGGGCCTGGTACCTCCCGCTGCAGGCGGCGGCCACCGCGGCCGCGAAGAAAAATAATTTTTTTTTCATTTCGTCGTCTCCCTCTCGGGTCACAGGCGGGCGCGGGCGACGACGGCAATCGACCGCCCCGGCAGGGGGTACTGGAAGAGGTCTTCGAGGGTCTGGTCGTCGAGCAGGTTCTTCACCTCGAGGTCGATCCACAGCGGCCCGGCCGCGCGCACGCCCGCGCCGGCGTTGAACACGAGCTGTGTCGCGAGGCGCACGTCGAACGAGTTGCGCGGCATGGCCGAGGTGAAGCTCGACTCGGCGTAGCCTTCGAGCCGGTCGCCGGTGCGCGCGAGCCGCGCAAACAGCCGGTGCGGTGGCCGGTACGGGAGGTCCTGGCCCGCGTCGTTGGTGGCGTGGAGGAAACTGTACGCCGCCTCGGCGGCGAAGCCCGCAGGAAGCGGCAGCACCGCCTCCAACTCGAAGCCCCAGATGCGCGCGGTGCCGATGTTGAACGGCTTGACCTGGTTCGCCGAGGGATTGAGCTCGTAGAGGATGAGCTGCGCGTAGCCGGAGTAGAACGCGGATGCCGAAAGCTGGACGCGCGGCGCTCGCCACGAAATGCCGGCATCGACGGACCAGGCGCGCTCCGGCCGCAGGTCGGGATTCGGCGCGATTCCGCCGGACTGCAGGAACAGCTCGTTGAACGTCGGCGCGCGGAACGACAGGCCCCAGCCGGCGCGCAGCGACAGCGGGCTGCCCTGGCGCGGCGACCAGGCAGCGGTGAACGCGGGGCTGACGCCGACGTCGCGGCCGATCGCGTCCAACCGCGCCGCCGGATGCGCGGCGAAACCCGCCGGCAGGTCGATGTCGTCGCTCGCCGCGGCCGACACCAGCCCGCGGCGGTGCGAGCCGGTGCCCGTTCCGCCAATCCACTCGCCGCCGCCCGAGACCGAGAGGTGCGTCCACTGGGAGCTGCCGACCGGCGCGCCCATCTCGGCCTCGGCCCGTGCGGTCGAGTAGCGCTCGTCGCTGCGGGAGCAGCCGGGAGTGCCGTCGAGGCAGTCGCCGAACGGCTGCACGCCGAGGAGCTCGACGCGGTCGGCCCGGCCCCAGGACCGCACGGCCCAGGTGGCGTCGCCGGCCGATCCGGTCAGGCGCGCCCCGAGCAGCCCGCCGAGGTCGCGCTCGCGCGAGAGCGCAGTCGGAGCGTTCGCGGGCCCCGGCAACCCGCGGTCGCCCGCGGATCCCTGCAGGAGCAGGTCGATCTCGGTCGTCGCCGACAGTGGCTGGGCGAGCCGGGCCAATGCCGATCCCCGGGTGGCATCGGCATTGTTCCGCGTGAAGCCGTAGTACGGCGAATCGGGAATGTCCGGCGTGAGCTGTCGCGCGTAGTCGAAGTCGCCCGCGGTGTGATCGCCCTGCACCGCGACCAGCGCGCCGCCCGCAGACACGTCCGCCGCCGCGCGGGCGGTAGCGAACGACCCGCCCGAGACCAGCGCGCCAGCCTCGGTCCGGTCGCGCGCCGATTTCGGCAACAGCTCCACCGCGCCGCCGAGCGCGCCGGCGCCATACTGCGCGCCGAGGACACCGCGGCTCACCACCATCCGCGAGAGCAGAGTGGCGGGCAGCGCCGAAAGGTCCACCGCGCCGCCGCCGGCCCCCTGCAGCGGGATGCCGTCGAGCAGCACCAGCGACTGATCGGCGCTCGCCCCCCGCAGCGACAGCGTGGCCGGCTGCCCCGGCCCGCCGAGCGGATGGACCGTGACACCCGGCGCGGCGAGCAGGAGCTCGCCGACCGATCGCACCTCGCCGCCGTACTCGGCCGCATCGACGACAGTGGCCTGCACCGCCGGTGCCCGCGCCGACTGCGGCAGGCGCTGGCCGACCACGTCGATGGACTCGCCCGGTTCCTGCGCGCCCGCGAGCCGCGGGGCCAGGAGGACGAACGACGCGATGATGCGCGCGAAAGCGCGGGACGGCGGCACGGTGCTCCCCTCTTTCTCTCGAAGAGGCGAAAGCGATGACGCGCCGCCAGGCAGGTCTCCTGGCTTCCGGGTCTGCAGCGCTACCGCGCTGCGCGCCGTCCCGCCTTCCCCGCGTCCTTCTGCGAGTGGCTTCAGGGACTGGCTGCCCGGCTACAGTGGCGGGACCGCGCCGGCATTCGACCGGCTTCCCTCGAGGCCCTTTCGGGCGCCACGGCGGCGGACTGATTTATCGTGCGCCGATTACCGCTTCGCGCGGCTCGCGGTCAAGGCCGCAAAGGACGCAGCGTGGTATCCCCCTGAACCGTCAGGTGAGAATGCAGCCGCTGCACCAGCGCGTGCAGGCCCTTGATGCGGCCGACCTCGTCGACGCTGGCGAAGGGCTTCTTGTCGCGCCGATCGATGATCTGCTGCGCGCGCTTCTTGCCGATGCCCGGCAGGAGGCGCAGCTCGGCTTCGCTGGCGCGGTTGACGTTGACCACGCCGGCCATCGGCGGCTTGCCCGGTTTCTTGCGGGCGCGCGCCGGCTGGGTCACGGCAGGTGCCCCTTCCGGAACCGGCGCAGACGGGTCCGCTGCGGCGCACAAGAGCGCCGCGACGATTGCGCTGATCATGGGACGCTAGGCCTCCGCTTCTTCGGCGAGCGCCCCGCGCTCCTTGGCATCGCGCTCGGTCTGCTCGCGGATCTGCACCTTCCCGTCGCGCGGGAGCGCGTCGAGGTAGATGTTCATCGAGCCGTCCTGGTTGTGGTACGCGGTGCCGATGCGGTTCCAGTAGCTCTTCTCGCCCTTTGTGACGATGTTGAACGCCCCCCAGGGCTTTCGCCGTCCGGTCGTCTGCTGCTCCATGTTCCCCCTCCCTCGCCGCCTCTGCGGCCATGCGATCGCAAAGCACGCCGCGTGCCAGCCCGCCTTCACTCTGCGGGTTGTCATCCTGGGACGTCCAAAACGAGAAGCCCCGGTCTCATTCTGGAAAAAAGATTTTTTCAGTGCTGCATGCCGGTGATCGGCGCCGGTCCCGAGACGTCGATCTTCCCGAACTGCGCCTCATACTTGGCGACGTTGTCGTGCAGCGCCATGAGGAAGCGCTTCATGTGCTTCGGGTTGTTGATGACGCGCGCGCGCACCACCGCCTTGGTCGCCTGCGGCTGCACGTAGATGAAGTCGATGACGAACTCGGTCTCGTTGTGATTGACCAGCGCCATGTTGACGTAGACGCCGTTGGCGATCTGCGTATCGACCTCGAGCTGGATCTGGACCGACGGGACGGTGGGAGTTTCTCCGGGCATGGCGCGCTTGTAGCACCGATTGCCGGGCACCGGAGAAGCTGGTATCGCCGCTCGCCGTGCAGGGGTTCTCGCTCGGGAGCGGGCCGGATGCGTGCCTGCTCTTGCATGGTCTCACCGGGTCGCCGGCCGAGGTGCGGCCGGTCGGCGAGGCGCTCGCGCAGGCGGGCTTTCGCGTGCTGGCGCCGGTCCTGCCGGGGCATGGGACGCGGCCGGAGGACATGTATGGCGTGACGCGCGCGGAGCTGCTCGGAGCGGCGCGTGGGGCGCTGTTGTCGCTGGCCGGCGCGCAGCGCGTCTTTCTCTGCGGTTTGTCGGCGGGGGCGCTCCTGGCGCTGCAACTCGCCGCGCGCAGCTGGGGGCGCAAGGGGTTGCCGGCCGATTTCTCGGCGCTGGCCCTGCTAGCGCCCGCGGTCGACTTCGTCGGTCCGTCGTGGATCTTCACGCATGTTCTCGGCCGGCTGCCGAAAGTGCGCTTCATGGTGGGAAAGGGCGGCCGCGATCTCTCGGTGCCCGAGGAGGCGCCGAGCGCGTACGTCGGCCTGCCGCTCGAGTGGGGCGGCGAGCTGTTCGCGCTCTCGCGCGAGTCGCTGGCCATGGCGAAGCGCGTGCGCGCGCCGGTGCTCATCCTCCACGGGGCGCGCGACCGCACCGTCTCGCCGTCCGGGGCGCGCCGGCTGGCGCGGCTGCTCGCGTCGCCTCGCGTCGAGGTGCGCATCCTGCCGGAGAGCGGGCACGTGCTGCCGCTCGACGTCGAGAGCGCCGAGGTTTGCCGCAGCGTGGTCTCGTTCTTCCAAGGGGTGTCGAATGGCCAGGTACGTCCTCGCGATTGACCAGGGAACCACCGGCAGCACCGCGCTCCTCCTCGACCAGCGCCTGTCGGTGAAGGGCAAGGCGAACGTCGAGTTCCGGCAGATCTTCCCGAAGCCCGGCTGGGTGGAGCACGACTTCGACGACATCTGGGACTCGACGCTGAAGGCCATCGGCAAGGCGATGCGCGAGGCGGGCGCGAAGCCGCGCGACCTGCTGGCCATCGGCATCACCAACCAGCGCGAGACGACGCTCCTGTGGGACCGCAAGACGGGCAAGCCGGTGCACCACGCCATCGTCTGGCAGGACCGGCGCACCGCCGGCATGTGCGACGAGCTGAAGGCGCAGGGGAAGGAGCCGTGGATTCGCGAGAAGACCGGGCTGGTGCTCGACGCGTATTTCTCGGGCACCAAGCTGCGGTGGCTGCTTGAGAACGTGCGCGGCGTGCGCGAGCGGGCCGATCGGGGCGAGCTCTGCTTCGGCACCATCGACGCGGCGCTGCTGTGGAAGCTGACGGGCGGCGCGGTACACGCCACCGACGTGACCAACGCGTCGCGGACGCTCTTGATGGACCTCGAGCGGCGCGCGTGGGACGACGAGTTGTGCGCGCTGTTCGGCGTGCCGCGGTCGGTGTTGCCCGAGATCAAGCCTTCGGCGGGGCAATTCGGCGTAACCCGCGGCGTGCGTGGGCTGCCGGACGGCGTGCCGATCGCAGGCATCGCCGGCGATCAGCAGAGCGCGCTCGTCGGTCAGGCCTGCTTCACCCCCGGCGAGGCGAAGTGTACGTACGGCACCGGTGCTTTCCTGCTCATGAACGCCGGGCCCACCAAAGTCACCTCGAAGCACGGCCTGCTCGGCACCGTCGCGTGGCAGATCGGCAGCGAGGTCGCGTACGCGCTCGAGGGCAGCGCGTTCGTCGCCGGCGCGGTCGTGCAGTGGCTGCGCGACGGCCTCGGTCTGTTCAGGAAGTCGGCCGAGGTCGAGAAGCTGGCGAAGTCGGTGCGCGACTCGGGCGGCGTCGTGTTCGTGCCGGCGCTGGCCGGGCTCGGCGCGCCGCACTGGCGGCAGGACGCGCGCGGGCTCATCTCCGGCCTCGACCGCGGCGTCACCAAGGCGCACCTCGCCCGCGCCGCGCTCGAAGGCGTGGCGTTCGAGATCTACGACCTCGCGCAGGCCATGGCCCAGGACATCGGCAAGCCGATGCCGATGTTCCGCGTCGACGGCGGCATGTCCGCCAACGACCTCCTCATGCAGTACCAGGCCGACCTTCTCCAGACGCCGATCGAGCGGCCGAAGATGATCGAGACCACGGCGCTCGGCGCCGCGTTCCTCGCCGGCCTGGGCACCGGCCTGTGGGCCGGCCTGCCCGAGGTGGCCAGGGCCTGGCGCGCCGGAAAGCGGTTCGAGCCGAAAATGGCGCCCGACGTTCGCGAGGCGCACCTCGCCCGCTGGCAGCGCGCGGTTTCCCGGGCCTGACCGATGGCGCTCAAGAGGCTCCGCTGGCGCGAGTTCCGATCGTTCACGCGACGGCTTGCGCTCGTCGCGTTCGCCGACTTCATCGCTTTCTACGTCGTCACCCTCGTCGTCGGCGGAGACGGGCTCAGCGGCACGGAACAGGCCGGCCACTACTTCGTTTCCAACCACGGGCGCCTCACCGAGGTGAGCCACGCCGCCTGGCTGTTCACCCGCCTCCAAGCGCTCAGCCTGTTCGTCCTGATCCCGCTCGCGCTCATCAGCATGGCGGTGGATTCGCTGCGGGCGCCGGATCCGTCTGCCGAGGACGCGGACCACTCCATCCTCGGTCGCAAGGACGCGCCGCCGAGGCGCGCACCGCCGCGGAAGCGGAGCCGCTAGCCGGCCGCTAGCTTGATGCGGACGATCATCTCGATCAATCTCCGCGAGGTGTCGTCCAGCTCGACGAACTCGACGCCGATGCCGCGATCGCTCTCCTCCGGCCCATCGACAATGCGGACGATCCGCGCCGTGCCGTGCACGATGCGCTCCTTCCCGGCGTCGAAGCGGAGCGCGATCTCCTCGCCCACGCGGTGCGGATCGGGGGTGCGGATGAACATGCCGGTCTCGCTGATGTCGCCGGCGTAGGCCGAGAGAAACTGCTGCACCGAGGGAAACCGGAGGCTGACGTGCAGGTCCACGCTCGCGCGCGGACTGCGCCTGCGCTCTGACGATTCGGGGTCGTTCGGGTTCTCGAGGACCACAGACCCATTCTGTCTCAAGATCGCGCTCTACGCGAAAAGTGCATCCATCGCCTCTCCGATCGTGTTGACCCCGTGCATCTCGAGCGGCGACTGCCGCGAGCGGGCGCGGTTCCCTTCGGGCAGCACGCAGCGGGTGAAGCCAAGCTGGGCCGCCTCGGCGAGCCGCGGCTCGACCTGCCCCACCGCGCGCACCTCGCCCGCGAGACCCACCTCGCCGAACACCACCGTGCCCGACGCGAGCGGCTTGTCGCGCAGCGACGACATCAGGGCCGCCGCCACCGCGAGATCGCCCGCCGGTTCCGGCAGCATCCCGCCACCTGCGACGCTCACGTAGATGTCCTTGTCGGCGAGGTGAATGCCCTCCTTTCGCTCCAGGACCGCCGTCAGCAGCGCGACGCGCGCCGGGTCGACGCCGACCGCGGTGCGGCGGGCCGAGCCGGCGCACGAGGAGTCGGCCACCAGCGCCTGCACTTCAAGGAGCAGCGGCCGGCTGCCGTTCATCACCGCCACCACCGCGCTTCCGGCCGCTCCGCGTGGCCGCTCGGCCAGAAACAGCGCCGACGGATTGGGCACCTCGGCGAGGCCTTCGCCCTTCATCTCGAACACGCCGATTTCGTTGGTCGACCCGAACCGGTTCTTCTGTGCCCGCAGCACGCGGTAAGCGTGGCTGCGGTCGCCTTCGAAGAAAAGCACGGTGTCGACCAGATGCTCGAGCACGCGCGGTCCGGCGATGGAACCATCCTTGGTGACGTGGCCGACGATGACCACCGGCGTATCCGTTTCCTTGGCGAACGACGCCAGCCGATGTCCGACCTCGCGCACCTGCGTGACCGAGCCCGGCGCGGACTCCAAATCCGGCAGGGCGAGCGTCTGGATGGAATCGACCGCCAGCACCCGCGGCCGCAGCTTGCGGGCGTGCTCCAGCGCCACCGCCGCGTCCGTCTCGGCTGCAAGCAGGAGCGCCGGAGAGAGCGTTCCCAGCCGCTCGCCGCGCAGGCGGATCTGCTGCAGCGATTCCTCGCCGCTGACGTAGAGCACCGCCCGCTGCGGCCGGGCGAGCCGGTCGAGCGCGGTGAGCAGGAGCGTGCTCTTGCCGATTCCCGGGTCGCCCGCGAGCAGCACCACCGCACCCGGGACCAGGCCGCCGCCGAGCGCGCGATCGAGCTCGGCGATGCCCGTCTTGTCGCGCTTG
>Ga0335081_10012299_pt1 | contig 13867 bp, 22 predicted proteins | sample Lox_Sample_35_FD_206713 | JGI IMG/M metagenome (GOLD analysis project Ga0335081, IMG submission 206713) | Soil microbial communities from Loxahatchee National Wildlife Refuge, Florida, United States - Lox_Sample_3.5 | ecosystem: Environmental > Terrestrial > Soil > Wetlands | place: USA... | reverse complement strand
GTAATCACGGTCGAGATGCGAAAGAACAGGCCGGGATCGCTGACTACGCGGGCGCCGGCGCCTTCCAGGCCGATGGCTATGCCATAAGCCTGAAACGCGGCGAGAACGACGGTGAGGTAACGCGTGTATTGGTTGATCATCTTGCGCCCGGCCTCGCCCTCCTTCTTGAGCTGCTCGAGGGTGGGCGAAACCGTCGTCATCAGCTGAATGATGATCGAGGCGGAAATGTACGGCATGATGTTCAACGCAAAGATTGCCATGCGGTGAATGCCGCCGCCGGCAAACATATTGAACATTCCCAAAATGCCGCCGGCCTGCGACTGGAAAATCTGGTCCCAGGCGGCCGGATCGATGCCAGGCAGCGGAATGTAGGTGCCGAGCCGGTAGACCAAGAGCGCGCCCAGCGTGAACCAAATCCGCTTCTTCAGCTCTTCGGCTTTTGCGAGCGCCGAGAAGTTGAGGTTGGCTGCCAGTTGTTCCGCTGCAGAGACCATCGGCCAATGCTCCGTCTCTCGTTCCGGCCTATATAGGCATCAGGCTGCCTGTTCGCTCGCCTGCGGCTTTGGCGCCAGCACTTCCACCGTGCCGCCGGCCTTCTCTACCGCGGCGATGGCGGATTTCGAGGCGCCGTAGACCGAAAACGCGACCTTGGCCTTGATCTCGCCGGCGCCGAGCAGCCGGATGCCGTCCTTGGCGCGGCGAATGATGCCGGCCTTGACCAGCGCCGCCGTATCGATCTTGGCCGCCGGATCGAGCGTGCCGGCGTCGATCGCCGCCTGGATGCGGCCGAGATTCACCTCGTTGAGCTTGCGCGCGAACATGGTGTTTTTGAACCCGCGCTTCGGCAAGCGGCGGTGCAGCGGCATCTGGCCGCCCTCAAAACCTTTGATGCGCACGCCGGAACGCGCGGTCTGGCCCTTGCCGCCGCGGCCGCCGGTCTTGCCCATGCCCGAACCGATGCCGCGGCCGATCCGCTTGCGGACCTTGCGCGAGCCGGGTGAGGCCGCGAGTTCGTGTAGCTTCATTACAGACTCCGCTGCTCCAATCGTCATGCCCGGCCTCGGGCCGGCCGTGACGGGCGTTATTTCTTCTCCACCACCTCGACCAGATGCGCGACCTTGGCGATCATGCCGCGGGTCTGTGGCGTATCGACGAGCTCGGCGACGCGGCCGATCTTGTTGAGCTTGAGCCCGACCAGTGTCTGGCGCTGACTGAAATGCCGCCGCAACGGGCTGCCGGTTTGGCGGACCTTGACGGTTTTGCCGCTTTGCTTGTCGGCGCTCATCGCGTGCTCCTTCACTAATCCGCAGGGGCTTCGGCATCGACGTCGCGGCGGCGCGCCTGCAACGTCGAAACCTTGATGTTGCGGCGCGCGGCGACCGAGCGCGGCGAATCCTGGCGCTTGAGCGCGTCGAAAGTGGCGCGCACGACATTGTACGGGTTCGACGTGCCGATCGACTTCGCCACCACGTCCTGCATGCCGAGCGTCTCGAATACCGCGCGCATCGGACCGCCGGCAATGATGCCGGTGCCGGGCGGCGCGGCCCGCAAATGGACCCGTCCGGCGCCATGCCGGCCGGTGACGTCATGATGCAAGGTGCGGCCCTCGCGCAACGGCACGCGGGTGAGCCCGCGCTTGGCGGCCTCGGTCGCTTTGCGGATCGCCTCCGGCACTTCGCGCGCTTTGCCGTGACCGAATCCGACACGGCCCTTTTGATCGCCGACCACGACGAGGGCGGCGAAGCCGAACCGGCGGCCGCCTTTGACGACTTTGGCGACGCGGTTGATGTGCACGAGCTTATCGACGAACTCGCTGTCGCGCTCTTCGCTTCTTCGCTCGCGGGGTTCACGCGCCATGTTGGGACACCATTATTCGTTCAACCTTCGGTTCGAGAGTAGATGCACCTTCAAAATTTCAATCCGCCTTCGCGCGCGGCTTCGGCGAGCGCCTTGACGCGGCCGTGATAGAGATAGGCGCCGCGGTCGAACACGACGGCGCTGACGCCTTTCTCCTTGGCGCGTTCGGCGATCAACTTGCCGACCGCCTTGGCCGCATCGACGCTCGCGCCGGTCTTGAGCGCCTCGCGCGTCGATTTTTCGATCGAGGAGGCCGAGGCGAGCGTAATGCCGCGGTCGTCATCGATCACCTGCGCGTAAATATGCTTCGAGGAGCGGTACACCGAGAGCCGCTTGCGCTCGCCGGCGGCGCGCCGCACCAGCCCGCGCACCCGGCCCTGCCGCCTTTTGATCCTGTCACTGAGCTTGGTCATCGTGCCGCCCCGTTACTTCTTCTTGCCTTCTTTGCGGAAGATCCGCTCATCGGCATATTTGATGCCCTTGCCTTTATAGGGTTCGGGCGGCCGGTACTCGCGAATTTCGGCGGCGACCTGGCCGACCTTCTGCTTGTCGCTGCCGGAAATGACGATCTCGACCGGCCGCGGCGTAGCAATCGTGATGCCTTCCGGGATCGGATAGACGACATCATGGCTGTAGCCGAGCGCGATCTGCAGGTTTTTGCCTTGCACCGCGGCGCGATAGCCGACGCCGTTGATTTCGAGACGCTGCTCGAAGCCCTTGGTGACGCCGGAGATCAGATTGTTTACCAGCGTGCGCGAGGTACCCCATTGCGCGCGCGCGCGCTTAGTCTCGGCGCGCGGCTCGATCTTGATCTGCCCGCTTTCGAGCTTGACCGAAACATCATCGTGCAGCGCCGCTTGTAGGGCGCCTTTCGGTCCTTTGATCTTCACCGTCTGGCCTTCGACATTGGCGGTCACGCCGGAAGGCACTGCGATGGCTCTTTTGCCGATACGAGACATCAGAACACCGTACAAAGGATCTCGCCGCCGACATTGGCGTCGCGCGCGTCGTGATCGGCCATCACCCCCTTGGGGGTCGAAACGATCGTGACGCCGAGCCCGTTATTGATGCGCGGCATGTTTTTGACCGAGGTGTAGACGCGGCGGCCCGGCTTGGACACGCGCTCAATTTCGCGGATCACCGGCTCGCCATCGAAATATTTCAGCTCGATTTCGATTTCCGAACGGCCGTCGCGCTCTACCACCGTGTAGCCGCGGATATAGCCCTCGTTCTCGAGCACGCCGAGAACGCTTTCGCGCAACCGCGAATTCGGCGAAATGACCTTGGATTTGTTGCGCATCTGAGCGTTGCGGATGCGCGCGAGGAGATCGCCGAGCGGATCATTCATGGACATCGTGCGCGCCTCCTTACCAGCTCGACTTCAGCAAACCGGGGATCAGCCCCTTGGAGCCGAGCTCCCGCAGCGCGATGCGCGACAATTTATGCTTGCGGTAAAAGCCCCGCGGCCGGCCGGTCAGCTCGCAGCGATTGCGAATGCGCGTTGCCGAGGAGTTACGCGGCAACTCGGCGAGCTTGAGCGCAGCGGCAAACCGCTCCTCCACCGGCTTGGTCTTGTCGCGCGCGATTGCTTTGAGCCGCGCGCGCCGGCCGGAATATTTCTTCGCCATGCGGCGGCGCCGATTGTTCTTTTCGATTGAGCTCTTCTTCGCCATTGCTTCTCCTTAATGTCCCGCGTCTGAAGCCAAATGCCTCACTGCCGGAACGGAAAATTGAACGCCCGCAACAGCGCGCGCGCCTCATCGTCGTTGCGCGCGGTGGTGCAGACCGTGATGTCCATGCCCCAGACATCGGCGGCTTTGTCGTAGTCGATCTCCGGGAACACGATGTGCTCCTTGATGCCGAGCGTATAATTGCCACGGCCGTCGAAGCTCTTCGGATTAAGCCCGCGGAAATCGCGCACCCGCGGCAACGCTATATTGATGAGCCGATCGAGGAACTCGTACATGCGCGCCTTGCGCAACGTCACCTTGCAACCGATCGCCTGGCCGGCGCGCACCTTGTAGGTCGCAATCGACTTGCGGGCCTTGGTGACCACGGCCTTCTGGCCGGAGATCAAGGCGAGGTCGGCAGCCGCGCTGTCGACTTTTTTGCGGTCAGCGACGCCCTCGCCGATCCCCATGTTGATGACGATCTTGTCGAGCCGCGGCACCTGATAGCGGTTCTTGTGCCCGAGTTCCTCGGCGAGCCGGCCTCGGATCGCCTCGTCGAACTGCACTTTCAGCCGCGCCGGAACCCGCGGCTCCGGCTCGCGCGGCGCTTCGGCCTTGTCGGGCTTCGCACCTTTCGCGGCCTTGTCGCTTTTCTCGCCCTTGCCGGCCTTCTCGGCGCGCTCAGCCTTGTCGGCCTTGACCGGCTTATCGCCGGCGGGCCGTTGCTCCGACTGAGGCGCGGCTTTGTCCGGCCGCTTATTCTCTTTGTCGTCGGTCTCAGCCATCGATCTCAACTCCCGAACGCTTGGCGAAGCGCACTTTCTTGCGATCGTCGCCCTTGCCGACGATTTTGAAGCCGACGCGCGTCGGCTTGCCGTCCTTGGGGTCGGCGAGCGCCACATTCGACAGATGGATCGACGCCTCCTTGGAGATGATGCCGCCCTCCTGTTGCGCGGTCTGGCGCTGGTGGCGCTTGACCATGTTGACGCCGCGAACGAGCACGCGGCCGTCGTCGCGGCGCATTTCGATCACCTCGCCGCTTCGGCCTTTGTCACGGCCCGCGATCACAACCACCTTGTCGCCCTTCTTGATCTTTGCCGCCATCACAGCACCTCTGGCGCGAGCGAGATGATCTTCATGTGGTTCTTGGCGCGCAGCTCGCGCGGCACGGGTCCGAAAATGCGGGTGCCGACCGGCTCCATTTGCGGATTGATCAGCACCGCGGCATTGCGATCGAAACGGATGATCGAGCCGTCGGGACGCTTAATGTCCTTGGCGATGCGCACGATGACCGCCTTCATCACGTCGCCTTTTTTGACGCGGCCGCGCGGAATGGCTTCCTTCACCGAGACGACGATCACGTCGCCGATAGTGGCGTATTTGCGCTTGGAGCCGCCAAGCACCTTGATGCACATGACGCGGCGGGCCCCGGAATTATCCGCCACATCGAGATTGGTCTGCATCTGGATCATAGGGACGCCTGCCTCTTCTCGCCCCGCACCACCGCCCAGCGCTTGAGCTTGGAAATCGGGCGATGCTCTTCGATCCAGACGATGTCGCCGACCTTGAATTCGTTCTTCTCGTCGTGGGCGTAGTATTTCTTCGAATGGCGCACTGTCTTCTTGAACAGCGGATGCGTGTATCGGCGCTCGACGCGCACCACCAGCGTCTTGTTCTGTTTGTCGCTCACCACGACGCCTTGGAGCGTTCGCTTCGGCATATCGATTCCCTCAACTCTTGGCGCGCTTAGGCGCGCGCTTGGCCGCGGCCGGTTTGACTGCGGCCGGCTTGGTCGAGCCGGCTTTGACCGTGCCAGAACGCTTTGACTGCGCAATCGTCTTCAGCCGCGCAATGTCGCGCCGCACTTCGCGCACGCGAGCGGTGTTTTCCAATTGCCCGCTGGCGCGCTGGAAACGCAGGTTGAAGTGCTCCTTCTTGAGCTTGAGCACTTCGTCGTCGATCTGATCGATCGTCATCGCCCTGATATCGGCTGGTTTCATGATGCGGCTACTCGGCGATGCGCTCGACGAAGCGGGTCTTGACCGGCAATTTGGCGGCGGCCAGCGCCAGCGCCTCCTTGGCGACCTCGACCGACACGCCGTCGACCTCGAACAGGATTCGGCCCGGCTTGACCCGCGCGACCCACAGTTCGGGGGTACCCTTTCCCGAACCCATGCGCACTTCCAGCGGCTTTTTCGACACCGGTACGTCCGGGAACATCCGAATCCAGACCCGCCCTGAGCGCTTCATGTGGCGCGTGAGCGCGCGCCGCGCCGCCTCGATCTGGCGCGCGGTGACGCGCTCCGACTCGATCGCCTTGAGCCCATATTGGCCGAACGCAAGGTCGATGGCGCTGGTCGCGACGCCATGGATGCGCCCTTTGTGCGCCTTGCGGAATTTGGTTCGCATCGGTTGCAGCATGACTTACGTCCTTCGCGTCCTTCGCGCCCTTCGCACCCTTCGTCACATTCATTCGATCAGGCCGCGTCCCGACGCGGCCGGCCGGCTTCACCTTCGGCCATGCGCTTATCCTGCGCCATCGGATCGTGTTCCATGATCTCGCCTTTGAAGATCCACACTTTGACGCCGCAGGTGCCGTAGGTCGTGAACGCAGTAGCGACGCCGTAATCGACGTCGGCACGCAGCGTGTGCAACGGCACGCGGCCCTCGCGATACCATTCCATGCGCGCGATCTCGGCGCCGCCGAGCCGCCCCGAGCAATTGATGCGGATGCCGCCGGCGCCAAGCCGCATCGCCGATTGCACCGCGCGCTTCATCGCCCGCCGGAAGGCGACGCGGCGCTCGAGCTGTTGCGCGATCGATTCGGCGACGAGCTGCGCGTCGAGTTCGGGCTTGCGGATTTCGACGATGTTGATGACGACGTCGCTGTCGGTCAGCGCCGCTACTTTCCTGCGCAGCTTCTCGATGTCGGCGCCCTTCTTGCCGATCACCACGCCGGGCCGCGCTGAATGGATGGTGACGCGGCATTTCTTGTGCGGCCGCTCGATGACAATCTTCGACACCGCGGCTTGCTTTAATTCCTTCATAAGCGCCTTGCGGATTTCCATGTCCTCGTGCAGCAGCGAGCCATAGCTCGCTTTGCCGGCATACCAGCGCGAATCCCAGGTGCGGTTGATGCCGAGACGAAGCCCGACCGGATTGACCTTCTGACCCATCGTGTTCTCCTCGCCGTCCGCTCTACGCCTGCGCCTCGACTTCGCGCACCACGATCGTGAGGTTCGCGAACGGCTTGAAAATTGCACCGGCCCGGCCGCGGGCGCGTGGCGCGTACCGCTTGATCACCAACGCCTTGCCGACATGAGCTTCGGCAACCACGAGATCGTCGACATCGAGATCGTGGTTGTTCTCGGCATTGGCGATCGCCGATTCCAAACACTTGCGTACGTCGCGCGCGATGCGCTTGCGCGAAAATTCGAGATCGGCGAGTGCGGTCGAAACCTTCTTGCCGCGAATGAGCTGCGCCAAGAGATTGAGCTTCTGCGGACTGATCCGCAGCATGCGGGCAACCGCCTTCGCCTCAGTATCGGACAGCGCTCGCGCGCGCTTTTTCTTGCTCATCGACCCTCTCCCCGCCTCACGATCCGCCGCTCGGTGGAGCGGCCGCCGGCGCGGGTGCGGCGCCTTCGGCCGGAGCGGCGCCCGGTACGGCGGCGCGCTTGGCCTTGCGATCCGACGAATGGCCGTAGAACGAACGCGTCGGCGCGAACTCGCCGAACTTGTGGCCAACCATTTCCTCGGTGACGATCACCGGGATGTGCTTCTGCCCGTTGTAGACGCCGAAGGTCAGCCCGACGAATTGCGGCAGGATCGTCGAGCGCCGCGACCAGATGCGGATCATCTCGTGGCGCCCGGACGAGCGCGCGGCATCCGCCTTCTTCAGCAGATAACCGTCGACAAACGGACCCTTCCAGACCGAACGCGCCATACTGTCTCCTACTTCTGCTTGCGCGCGTGACGGCTCGCCATAATGAACCTCGCCGTACGCTTGTTCTTGCGCGTCTTCATTCCCTTGGTCGGCTTGCCCCACGGCGTGACCGGATGCCGGCCGCCGCGGGTGCGCCCGCCGAGCGGATGATCGACCGGATTCATGGCCTCGCCGCGAACATGGCCGCGCCGCCCCATCCAGCGCGTCCGTCCGGCTTTGCCAATCGAGATGTTCATATTGTCGGGGTTGGACACGGCACCGATCGTGGCAATGCAGCGGCCGTGCACCATCCGCTGCTCCCCGGAATTGAGCCGCAGGATGACGTATTCGCCGTCGCGGCCGACGATCTGCGCATAGGCGCCGGCCGAGCGGGCGATCTGCCCGCCCTTCCCGATCTTCAATTCGATGTTGTGGACGATGGTGCCGACCGGAATGTTGGCGGTCGGCATGGCATTGCCGGGCTTCACGTCGACATGCTCGCCGGCGACGATGGTGTCGCCCGGGGAGAGCCGCTGCGGCGCCAGAATGTAAGCGAGCTCGCCGTCTTCATATTTGACCAGCGCGATGAAGCCCGTGCGGTTCGGATCGTATTCGAGCCGCTCGACCTTGGCCGGCACATCGAACTTGCGGCGCTTGAAATCGATGTTGCGGTAGGCCTGCTTGTGGCCGCCGCCGCGATAACGCGAGGTGATGTGCCCGTTATTGTTGCGGCCACCGGTCGAGTTCTTGCCCTCGGTGAGCGCCTTGACCGGTTTACCCTGGTGCAGCCCGGTGCGGTCGACCAGCACCAGCTGGCGCTGCGCGGAAGTGACCGGATTGTAGGTCTTCAATGCCATCGCCCGCTCCTCACAGCCCCGTGGTCACGTCGATTGTTTGACCCTCTTCGAGGGTCACCACCGCGCGTTTGGTATCGGAGGTGCGGCCGTAACGCCCGCGGAACGTCCTCCATTTGCCGCGGCGGCGCAGCGTATTGACGCTCTTGACCTTGACGTCGAACAGCTTCTCGACCGCCTCCTTGATCTGCGGCTTGGTGGCGTGCATGGCGACCTTGAACACGACCTTGTTGAATTCCGACGCGTTGGTCGCCTTCTCGGTGATGAGCGGCGCAACAATAATGTCGTAATGGCGCGGATCGTTGGTGGTCATTTGAACCGCGCCTCCAGCGCATCGAGTGCGGCGCGCGTAAGCACAAGCTTGTTGCGCCGCATGATGTCGTAGACGTTGATACCGGCGACCGGCAGCACATCGATATTCGGAATATTGCGCGCCGCCTTGCGCACGTCGGCGGCGAGTTCGGCGCCATCGACGAACAAAGCATTCGACAGGCCGAGCTTGTCGAAATGGCCGCGCAGCGCCTTGGTCTTGGCTTCCTTTACGCTGAGCGCCTCGATCACCAGTATGCCGCCGTCCTTGGCTTTGGCGGACAGCGCGTGCTTGAGCGCCAGCGCGCGCACTTTCTTCGGCAAACCGACGGCGTGACTGCGCGTGTGCGGTCCGAAGGAGCGGCCGCCGCCGCGGAACAAATTGACGCGCGCCGAGCCGTGGCGCGCCGAGCCGGTGCCCTTCTGGCGGTACATCTTTTTTCCGGTGCGCGTGATCTCCGCCCGATTCTTGACCTCATGGGTGCCGCGCTGACGTTTCGCCAGCTGCCAGACGACGCAGCGATGAATAATGTCAGTGCGCGGCTCAAGCCCGAAAATGGCGTCGGACAGCGTGACCGAGCCAGCCTTCTTGCCGTCGAGCGTGGTGACTTGAACTTCCATATCACTCGCCCTTCTTCGGCTTCTTGCCCGCGGCAGGCTTGCTTGCGCCCTTTGCTTCACCCTTGGCTTCGCCTTTAGGCGCCGCCGGCTTGGCTTCAGCCTTTGCCGCGGCGGGTTTCGCTTCGGGCTTAGCTTCGGGCTTAGCCCCGGACTTGGCTTCGGTCTTTGGCGGTGCGGCGGCTGGTTGCGGCGAAGCCTGTGCGGCTTCAGGCGCGGCTTGCTGGGCCTGTGGCGTAGCTTCCGGCTTGGCGGCGGCTTCGGCGGGCGGCCCTTGCTCGCCCGCTTTAGCCGCAGGCGCGGCATCCGCCAATTTGAACTTGCCCGGCTTCGGCACGCCACTCGGCAGGTTCTTCTTCACAGCATCGCGCACCACGATCCAGCCGCCCTTGACGCCCGGCACGGCGCCTTCGACCAGGATCAGCCCGCGCGCAACGTCGGTCTGCCGCACTTTCAAATTCAGCGTGGTCACGCGATCAACGCCGAGGTGACCGGCCATTTTCTTGTTCTTGAAGGTCTTGCCGGGATCCTGGCGACCGCCAGTCGAACCATGCGAGCGGTGCGAGATCGAGACGCCGTGGCTGGCGCGTAGCCCCGCGAAATTCCAACGCTTCATCGGGCCGGCCCAGCCCTTGCCGGTGGAGGTGCCGGTGACATCGACATATTGGCCGACGACGAAATGGTCGGCGGTGATTTCGGCGCCGATCGGGATCAAGGCGTCTTCATCGACCCGGAATTCGGCAAGCTTGCGTTTCGGCTCAACCTTGGCGACGGCGAAATGACCGCGGTCGGCCTTGGTCGTGCTCTGCACCTTGCGTAAGCCCGCGCCAAGCTGCAGCGCGACGTAGCCGTTCTTTTCCTTGGTGCGATGGCCGACGACCTGGCAATTGGCGAGCCGCAGCACCGTCACCGGCACGTGTTCGCCGGTCTCGGTGAACAGCCGCGTCATTCCGATCTTCTGTGCGAGCACTCCGGAACGCATTGTTCTTCTCCGAGGCCCTTACAGCTTGATCTCGACGTCAACGCCGGCGGCGAGGTCAAGCTTCATCAAGGCATCGACCGTCTGCGGCGTCGGATCGACGATATCGAGGAGTCGTTTATGCGTGCGCATTTCGAACTGCTCGCGGCTTTTCTTGTCGATATGCGGCGAGCGGTTGACGGTGAATTTCTCGATCTTGGTCGGCAGCGGAATCGGCCCGCGGACCTGCGCACCGGTGCGCTTTGCCGTGTTGACGATTTCGCGCGTCGACGCATCGAGAATGCGATGGTCGAACGCCTTGAGCCGGATGCGGATGTTCTGGCCGTTCATTGTCTAAGTCTTTCTGCCCCGTCACCGCCGGTCTTGGCCCGGCAATCCCAATTAACCCGCACCGCAGTGCCTCTATGATCGAGATGGCCGGGACGAAGCCCGGCCAAGACGACACGCTGATCCTTACTCGATGATGTTGGCGACGACTCCGGCGCCGACGGTCTTGCCGCCTTCGCGGATGGCGAAGCGCAGCTTCTCTTCCATGGCGATCGGCACGATCAGCGTGACCTCCATGGCGATATTGTCGCCTGGCATCACCATTTCGGTGCCTTCCGGCAAAGTCACCACGCCGGTCACGTCGGTGGTTCGGAAATAGAATTGCGGCCGGTAGTTGGTGAAGAACGGCGTGTGGCGGCCGCCCTCCTCCTTGGTGAGGATATAGGCCTCGGCCTTGAACTTGGTGTGCGGCTTGACCGAACCCGGCTTGCACAGCACCTGGCCGCGCTCGACTTCCTCCCGCTTGGTGCCGCGGAGAAGACAGCCCACGTTGTCGCCGGCCTCGCCTTGATCGAGCAGCTTGCGGAACATTTCCACGCCGGTGACGACCGTCTTCTGCGTCGGGCGGATGCCGACGATCTCGACTTCCTCGCCGACCTTGATGACACCGCGCTCGATACGGCCGGTGCAGACCGTGCCGCGGCCGGAAATCGAGAACACGTCCTCGACCGGCATCAGGAACGGTTGATCCTTCGGACGATCCGGCTGCGGGATATAGTCGTCCACCGCCTTCATCAGCTCGAAGATCGAATTCTTGCCGAGCTCCGGATTCTTGTCCTCAAGCGCCATCAGCGCCGAACCCTTGATGATTGGAATCTTGTCGCCCGGGAAGTTGTATTTCGACAGGAGCTCGCGAACTTCGAGCTCGACGAGCTCAAGAAGCTCCGGATCGTCGACCATGTCGACCTTGTTGAGATAGACGACCAGCGCCGGCACGCCGACCTGACGGGCCAAAAGAATATGCTCGCGAGTCTGCGGCATCGGACCGTCGGCAGCGCTCACCACCAAAATCGCGCCATCCATCTGCGCGGCGCCGGTTATCATGTTCTTGACGTAGTCGGCATGGCCGGGGCAGTCGACATGCGCATAGTGGCGTTTGTCGGTCTGGTATTCGACGTGCGCCGTGGCAATCGTGATGCCGCGCGCTTTCTCTTCCGGCGCCTTGTCGATCTGGTCATAGGCGGTGTAGGTCGCCTGACCTTTCTCCGCCAATACCTTGGTAATCGCAGCCGTCAACGTCGTCTTGCCGTGATCGACGTGGCCGATCGTACCGATATTGCAATGCGGCTTGGTGCGTTGGAATTTTTCTTTGGCCATGGGACTCTCTCCGTTCCGGCTCCTGCTTAATCCTCGTGAATGTTGATCAGGCGAATTTCGCCTGCACCTCTTCGGCGATGGCTTTCGGCACTTCTGCGTAGTGATCGAATTGCATCGTGAACGTGGCGCGCCCCTGGGACATGGAGCGCAGATTGTTGACGTAGGAGAACATGTTGGCGAGCGGCACCATCGCGGAAATGACATTGGCATTGCCGCGCATGTCCTGACCCTGGATCTGGCCGCGCCGCGAATTCAGATCGCCGATGACCGAGCCGGTATAGTCTTCCGGCGTCACCACCTCGACCTTCATGATCGGCTCAAGCAGCGCTGGCGCGCCTTTTTGCAGGGCCTCGCGCATCGCCGCCCGTGCACAAATTTCAAAGGCCATCGACGAGGAATCGACATCGTGGGAGTCGCCGTCAATCAAATTGACCTTGATATCGACCACGGGGAAACCGGCGAGGACGCCCGAACTCAGCATGGCTTCGAGGCCCTTTTCCACGGCAGGGACGAATTCCTTCGGCACCGCACCGCCGACCACATCGTTCTCGAACACAAAGCCAGTTCCGGGCGAAGCCGGCTCGGCAACAATTTTGATTTTGGCATACTGGCCGTGGCCGCCGGTCTGTTTCTTGTGGGTGTAGTCGACGGTCGCCGGGCGCGTGATCTTCTCGCGATAGGCAACCTGCGGCGCGCCGATATTGGCGTCGACTTTATAGGTGCGCTTGAGGATATCGACTTTGATGTCGAGGTGCAGTTCGCCCATGCCCTTGATGATGGTCTGGCCGGACTCCTGATCGGTGGTGACGCGGAACGACGGGTCTTCGGCCACGAGCTTGGCCAGCGCGACGCCGAGCTTTTCCTGATCGGCTTTCGACTTCGGTTCGATCGCGATCTCGATGACCGGATCGGGGAATTCCATTTTTTCCAAGATGACGGCCTTCTGCGGATCGCACAGCGTGTCGCCGGTGCGTACTTCCTTCAGGCCAGCCAGCGCGACGATGTCGCCGGCATAGGCTTCCTTGATGTCTTCGCGATTATTTGCATGCATCAACAACATGCGGCCGACGCGTTCTTTGCGGTCCTTGGTCGAATTCATCACCCCGGTGCCGCTTTCGAGCTTGCCCGAATAGATGCGGCAGAAGGTGATCGTGCCCACGAACGGGTCGTCCATGATCTTGAACGCCAGCAACGCCAGTGGCTCGGCGTCGGAGGATTTGCGCTCGACCTCGTTGCCCTTGAGGTCGACACCCTTCACCGGCGGGACATCCAGCGGCGAGGGGAGAAAATCGACCACGGCGTCAAGCAGCGGCTGCACGCCTTTATTCTTGAACGCGGAGCCGCACAGCACCGGAAAGAACGTGCCGGCGATCGTGGCCTTGCGAATCAGGCGTTTGAGTGTGGCGACGTCGGGCTCTTTGCCGTCAAGGTAGGCGGCCATGACGTCGTCATCGAGCTCGACCGCGGCTTCGATCAGCTTCTCGCGGTATTCCTTGGCTTGCTCAGCAAGCTCGGCCGGAATTTCGATGTCGTGATATTTGGCGCCGAGCGTTTCATCGTCCCACACCACGCCGACCATGCGGATGAGGTCGATCACGCCTTTGAACTGCGCCTCCGCGCCGATCGGCAGCTGAACGGCGACCGGCTTGGCGCCGAGGCGGTCGACGATGTCCTTTAAGCACTGGAAAAAATCCGCGCCGATCTTGTCCATCTTGTTGCAGAACACAATGCGCGGAACTTTGTAGCGGTCGCCCTGCCGCCACACCGTCTCGGTCTGCGGCTCAACGCCCTGATTGGAATCAAGCACGCAGATCGCGCCGTCGAGCACGCGCAGCGAGCGTTCCACCTCGATGGTGAAATCGACATGGCCGGGCGTATCGATGATGTTGAGACGCTTGCCGTTCCAGAACGCGGTGGTCGCGGCCGAAGTGATGGTGATGCCGCGCTCCTGCTCCTGCTCCATCCAGTCCATGGTCGCGGCGCCTTCATGCACCTCGCCCATTTTGTGGCT
>Ga0335081_10012298_pt1 | contig 13867 bp, 6 predicted proteins | sample Lox_Sample_35_FD_206713 | JGI IMG/M metagenome (GOLD analysis project Ga0335081, IMG submission 206713) | Soil microbial communities from Loxahatchee National Wildlife Refuge, Florida, United States - Lox_Sample_3.5 | ecosystem: Environmental > Terrestrial > Soil > Wetlands | place: USA: Florida... | reverse complement strand
GACCCGGCCGAGGCGGTGCTGGGCCAGTTCGCCGGCTACCGCGACGTGCCCGGGGTCGCGGCCGGGTCCGGCCAGAACACGTTCGTGGCGGCCCGGCTGTGGATCGACACCCCCCGCTGGCGCGGCGTGCCGTTCTACCTGCGCACCGGCAAGCGGCTGGCGGAGACCAAGCAGCGGGTCAGCCTGATCCTGCGCGAGCCGGCCGGCCCGCTCGCCGGGCGGCTCCCCGCCGAGTCCAACGTGCTGTCGTTCTCCATGGCCGGCGACGGGGAGATCGACCTGACGCTGGTGGCCAAGAAGCCGGGCCCGGCGCTGGCCCTGGACCACGGCACCGCCGCGCTCCCGCTGGCCGCCCTGCCCGGCGCCGACCCGCTGCCGGCCTACGTCCGGCTGATCCACGACATCCTCATCGGCGACCGCTCCCTGTTCACCCGCCCGGACGGGCTGGCCGCGGCGTGGAAGGCGGTCACCCCGCTGCTGTCGGGCCCGCCGCGGGTGGCGTCCTACCCCCAGGGTTCCTGGGGGCCAGCCAAGGCGGCCAAGCTCATCACGCCCGGCCGCTGGCTGCTCGGGCAGTGATGTTCAGCTGGGTGGCCAGGGAGATCAAGATCAGATTTCCCGAACGGGCCATGGATCCTGCCCTGGTCAGCTGCGACCGGCTTATAGTGACGAGGTGGGGCAGCCGCGGCGCCTGACCATCCCGGCCTGCATCGGCTGCGGAGCGATGAGGCTGGATCCAAGCTGCCCAGCGGATTGCTCGGAATGCAGGCTCGAGCTTGTCCGTGCCGACGATTACGACCAGCTGACGGAGGCCGCGGCGGCGTGCCGCGCTCGCATCCAGGGGCTCAGGCCGGTGGTCGCGGAACTGGCGCGGGCGGAGCCAGGACCGGGCGAGTGGAAGGCCGCTTACGAGGCGCTTCAGCAGTCGGCACGGTCCGCGCTGCGGCGCTTCATGCCCGTGCCCACGGACCGGAATGACCCTCTCTCGCCTGTGGATACCGTGGTCGTCTGGCGTTGCCAGAACTGCGGTGGTCTTGATGCTCCGCAGGAGTGCCTCGACATATGCATCTGGCGTCCTGCTGTCTGGGTGGACGCGACCTGGCATGAGCCGGCGCGCGCACGTGCCGCCGCTGATCGCGAGGCCGAGCGGTCGCTGTCGGGACTGCTCCGCAGGCTCGCGTTCGCGACGCCGCGCGCCGGGCACTGGGAGCAGAGCCTGCGCGCCCTGCAACGGGAAGCGCGGGAGGAATGTCGGGACCTGGAGGTACCGTGAGCGGGTGCTCGAGTCGTTTCATCCGGCCGTCCGCGCCTGGTTCGAGGGCCGGTTCCCGGCCGGGCCGACCGAGCCGCAGGCCGCGGGCTGGCGGGAGATCGCCGCGGGCCGCCACACGCTGATCGCCGCGCCGACCGGTTCGGGCAAGACGCTGGCGGCGTTCCTGGTCTGCATCGACCGGTTCTACCGCGCCCAGGACCAGTACTGCCGGCATGACCTCTACTGCGGGCACGATATCGAGGCCGCGCCCGAGGAGGCGGGGCCGGCGCCGGCCGGCGCCGGGCCGCAGGTGGTGTACGTGTCGCCGCTGAAGGCGCTGGCGACCGACATTCAGCAGAACCTCGAGGCGCCGCTGCGCGAGATCGCCGCGGTGGCCCGCCAGCTCAACACCAGCGCGCCGGACATCCGGGTCGCGGTCAGGACCGGCGACACGGCCGCGGCGGAGCGCGCGGCCATGCTCAAGCACCCGCCGGACATCCTGATCACCACCCCGGAGTCGCTGTACCTCCTGGTGACCGCGGAGCGGAGCCGCGCCATGCTGCGCAGCGCGCGCACGGTGATCGTGGACGAGATCCACGCGGTGGCCGGGAACAAGCGCGGCTCGCACCTGGCCCTCACCCTGGAGCGGCTGGCCCACGTCGCGGCGGAGCCGGTGCAGCGGGTGGGCCTGTCCGCCACACAGCGGCCGATCGAGACCATCGCCCGGCTCCTGGTCGGTTCGGGCCGGGACCGCGACAACCCGGACGGGACGCCCCGGTGCGCGATCGTGGACTCCGGCCACCGCAGGCAGCTCGACCTGGCCCTGGAGCTGCCCGACGACGAGCTCGGCGCGGTCCCGACCACCGGGCAGATGAGCCAGATCCTGGACCTGATCGCGGGGCACGTAAGCAGGTACCGGACCACGCTGGTGTTCGTCAACACCCGGAGCATGGCCGAACGGGTGGCGCACCAGCTCGGCGAACGGCTCGACGATCTGCTAGCCCGGGGGGACGACCCCCCCAGACCCCCTCGCGAGGGCATCGCCCAAAGGGACGGCCCCCCGGAGCCCCCCGTGCTCGGCGACCACGTGGCCGCGCACCACGGGTCGCTGTCCCGGGGGCGCAGGCAGCGGGTCGAGGCCCGGCTGCGGGCCGGGGACCTGCGGGCCCTGGTGGCCACGGCCTCGCTCGAGCTCGGCATCGACGTGGGCCCGGTCGAGCTGGTCTGCCAGATCGGCTCGCCGCGCAGCTTCGCCACCTTCCTGCAGCGGGTGGGCCGCTCCAACCACACCCGCACCGGGACGCCATCCGGGCGGCTGTACCCCACCACCCGCGACGAGCTGGTGGAATGCGCGGCACTGCTGCGCGGCGTGCGCCGCGGCCGGCTGGACGCCATCGTGGTCCCGGAGCGGCCGCTGGACATCCTGGCGCAGCAGATGGTGGCCGAGTCGGCCGCCGAGCCATGGGCCGAGGGCGAGCTGCTCGGCCTGGCCCGGCGGGCGGCGCCGTTCCGCGGCCTGTCCGCCGAGGACTTCGAGGACATCGCCGGCCTACTGGCCGAGGGGATCCGCACCGGCCGCGGCCGCCGCGCCTACTACCTGCACCGCGACCAGGTGAACGGGATCGTCAAGGCCCGCCGCGGCGCCCGGCTGGCCGCGCTGACCTCGGGCGGCGCCATCCCCGAGCTCGGCGACTTCCGGGTGGTGGCCGAGCCGGACGAGGTCCAGATCGGCACCGTGCACGAGGAGTGGGCGGTCGAGAGCAGGCCGGGCGACGTCTTCCTGCTCGGCACGCATTCCTGGCGCATCCGCCGGGTGGAACCGGGCACGGTCCGCGTGGTCGACGCGAACGGCGCGCCCCCTTCGGTGCCGCACTGGCAGGGCGAGGCGCCCGGGCGCACCCGGGAGCTGTCCGAGGAGGTCTCGGCGCTGCGCCAGGCCGTCGCGGACTCCGAACCCGCCGTGGCCAGGCAATGGCTCCAGCGGGAGTGCGGCATAGACAAGGCCGCGGCCGACACGATCGTCGGCTACCTGCGCGCCGGGCTGGCCGCGCTCGGCGCGCTGCCGACCATGAACGCCATCATCCTCGAGCGCTTCTTCGACGAGGCCGGCGGGATGCAGCTGGTCGGGCACGCGCCGTTCGGCGCCCGGGTCAACCGCGCGTTCGGGCTGGCCCTGCGCAAGCGGTTCTGCGTCACGTTCGACTTCGAGCTGCAGGCGGCGGCCAGCGACAACGCCATCTTGCTGTCCCTGGGGCCGCAGCACAGCTTCCCGCTCGACCGGGTACCGAAGTTCCTCGCCTCCAAGACCGTCGAGCAGGTAGTCCGCCAGGCCGTGCTGACCTCGCCCCTGTTCCAGGCGCGCTGGCGGTGGAACCTGAACACCTCGCTGACCATCCTGCGGATGCGCGGCGGGCGGAAGAACCCGCCGGCCATCCAGCGGATGGAGGCCGACGACCTGATGGCGGCGGTGTTCCCGGTCCTGGCCGCCTGCCAGGAGAACGTGGCGCCAGGACCGCTCGAGATCCCCGACCACCCGCTGGTGCGGCAGACGCTGGAGGACTGCCTGTACGAGGCGATGGACATCGACGGGCTGCGCGACCTGCTCGACGGCATCGAGACGGGCCGGATCTCCGTCATCACGCGCGACACCACCGAGCCGTCGGTACTCGCCCACGAGATCCTGAACGGCCCGCCGTTCACGTTCCTGGACGACGAGACGGAAGCCGGGAACCGGCGGAGCCGCCAGGTGATGGTCCCTCGCGGGCTGCCGGTGGAGGCCCGCGACCTGGCCCGGCTCGATCCCGGCGCCATCGAGCGGGTCAGGGAGCAAGTCCGGCCGCAGCCGCGCGATGCGGACGAACTGCACGACCTGCTGATGACGCTGTACGTGATGCGGCCGGAGCCGCGCTGGCGCCCCTGGTTCGAGGAACTGGCCGGGGCCGGACGGGTGGCGGAGCTCGCGGTGGCGGGGGGGATGTGGTGCGCCGCCGAACGGCTGGCGGTGCTCGAGGGGCTGTTCCCGGCCGCGGGCGGGCGGCCGGGGGTGGCCGTGCTTCACGTGAAACCCATGGACGAACAGGCCGCGGCGGCGGAGATGCTGCGCGGGCACCTGGACGTCCGCGGCCCGTCCGCGGTGCACGACCTGACCCAGGCGACCGGGCTGCCGGAGCCGGACGTGACCATGGCCCTCATCCGGCTGGAGAACGAGGGCTTCGCGCTGCGCGGCCACTTCGCCGACCCGGCCGGCCCGGAGGAGTTCTGCGCGCGGCGGCTGCTGACCCGCATCCACGCCTACACCAGGCAGCGCAAGCGGCAGGCGGTAGAACCGGTCACGACCAGGGATTTCATCCGGTTCCTGCTGCGCTGGCAGCACGTCACCCCGGACACCAGGCGAGAGGGCACCCGCGGCGTGCTCGCGGTCGTGGAGCAGCTGCAGGGCTTCGAGCTCGCCGCCGGGGCCTGGGAGAAGGCCATCCTCCCGGCCCGGGTGACCGGGTACCGCCGGGAGTGGCTGGACGAGGCCTGCCTCGACGGCGGCATCGCCTGGGGGCGTCTTTCCGTCCGCGCGGACCCGGACGAACCGCCCCGGCGCGGCGGCCTGACCCCGTCCCGGGCCACCCCGATCACGCTGACCATCCGCGACGACCTGCCGTGGCTGCTCCGGGCGGCCCGCGGCGACCAGCGCCCCGCGGAACCGGGACCGGGCCGCACCAGCGACGTGCTGGCCGCGCTGCGGGAGCGCGGCGCGCTGTTCCCGCCGGACCTGGAGGCGCTGACCGGGCGGCTGCCGGCCGAGGTCGAGGAGGCGCTGTGGGACGGCGTGGCCCGGGGGCTGATCACCGCCGATGGTTTCCGCGCCGTCCGGTCGCTGTTCGCCCGCCGCGCGGTGGCGAACGCTCCCGGCCGGCGCCGGCTCCGCCGCGGCAGCCAGCTCAGCTCGCGGACGGCCGGCCGGTGGTCGCTGCTGCCCGAGCCCGCCGCCGACTGCGACCCGGACGACCTGGCCGAGGCCGTGGCCGAGCAGCTGGCCGCCCGCTGGGGCGTGGTGTTCCGCGACCTGCTGGCCCGGGAGAACCTGGCCGTGCCCTGGCGCGAGGTGCTCTGGGCGCTGCGGCGGATGGAGGCCCGCGGCACGGTCTGCGGCGGGCGGTTCGTCACCGGGGTCAGCGGCGAGCAGTTCGCGCACCCGGAAGCGGTCGGCATGCTCGGCGAGATCAGGAAGCGCCCGCGGACCGGGGAGACGGTCGTGCTGTCCGCGGCCGACCCGCTGAACCTCACCGGTATCGTGCTGCCCGGCCCGCGCATCCCGGCGCTGCTGACCAACTCCGTCAGCTACACCGACGGAAACCCGGTGGATCCGGTGCTGACCGCGTGAGACGGTGGAGTCCATGGACCGGCGCGGCCGGGGCACCAGCGGGGACACTCCGCCCTACGACATCGCCCGGGAGTTCGAGGACGTCGCGGCGGTCGCGGCCAGCCTGGCCGGAGGCGGCCCCGTCGACGTGTTCGGCCACAGCTTCGGCGCGACCTGCGCGCTGGGGGCGGCGGCGAACGGGGCGCCGATGCGCCGCCTGGCCCTGTACGAGCCGCCCGGGCCGCAGACCGTGCCGCGGGATTGGCGGGACCGTGCTCTCGCCATGGTCGCCGCGGGCAGGCCCGGGGCCGCGATGATGAGCTTCCTGACCGAGGGCGTCGGCCTGTCCGCGGCGCGGATCGAGGAGCTCAGGAACGCCCCGCGCGCCTATGACGTGCTGGCGGTGGTGTCCGCAACGATGCCCAGGGAAGCCCTGGCGCTAGCCGACGTGGACCTCAAGGCTCTGGCCGCCGGGGTCCAGGTCCCGGTGCTGCTGATCCTCGGCACGGACAGCCCGGCCTGGGCGAAGGACATCACCGCCGAGCTGGCCGCGGTACTACCGCAGACGACCCTGGCCGTGCTGGACGGCCAGGGTCACGACGCCGCCGACGCGGCGCCTGCCGTGCTGGCGGGCCGGCTGAAGAGTTCTTCAGCTAGCCGCCGTGCGGCGCGGCAGCTTCCAGCCCGGCCGGACGTAGTGGCAGGTGTAGCCGTTGGGATAGTGCTGCAGGTAGTCCTGGTGCTCGGGCTCGGCCTCCCAGAACGGCCCGGCGGGCGTCACCTCGGTGACCGCCTTGCCCGGCCACAGGCCGGAGGCGTCCACGTCAGCGATCGTGTCCTCGGCAATCCGCTTCTGCTCGTCGCTGGTGTAGAAGATCGCCGAGCGGTAGCTGGTGCCGACGTCGTTGCCCTGGCGGTTCTTCGTCGACGGGTCGTGGATCTGGAAGAAGAACTCCAGCAGGTCACGGTAGGAGATCTTCTCCGGGTCGAAGATGATCTCCAGGGCCTCGGCGTGGGTGCCGTGGCGGCGGTAGGTGGCGTTCGGCACGTCGCCGCCGGTGTAGCCGACCCGGGTGGAGATCACGCCCGGCAGCTTGCGGACCAGTTCCTGCACACCCCAGAAACAGCCGCCGGCCAGGATGGCCTTCTCGGTCTGGTTGCTCATGACGCACTCCTGGTGTCCTCGAACAGCTTGCGGTAGTCGCCGTACCCTTCCCCCTCCAGGTCGCCGACCGGGATGAAGCGCAGGGCCGCGGAGTTGATGCAGTAACGCAGGCCGCCCGCCGCGGCGGGGCCGTCGGGGAACACGTGACCGAGGTGGCTGTCGCCGTGGGCCGAACGGACCTCGGTGCGGACCATGCCATAGCTCCGGTCCTGGTGCTCGACCACGTTGCCCGGCTCGACCGGGACCGTGAAGCTCGGCCAGCCGGTACCGCTGTCGAACTTGTTGACCGAGGCGAACAGCGGCTCGCCCGACACGACGTCGACGTAGAGGCCTGGCTCGTGGTTGTTCCAGAACTCGTTGCGGAACGCCGGCTCGGTGCCGCACTGCTGGGTGACCTGGTACTGCTCCGGGGACAGCTTGGCCACGGCCTCGGGATCCTTGCGGTATGTGTCTGACACGTCAGCTCCTTCACTGATTGTGCCGTCCGCTGGTTGCGGACGCGCCACGCGCCATGGGTGAAACCGCGCGCCGCGCTCACGTATTTCATGTCAGTCCCGGGCCCGCCCCGCGCGTTACAGCGCAGCGGGTCGATGACCACACGCTGCTGGTCAGCGTGCTCGATGGCGACGCCGCCCGGGCGGCCCGCCAGCTCAGCGAGCTCTGCGGCCGGGCCCGCGGCTCGCGCGGCTTAACTGAAATAGATGCGGCAATTGTCGCAAAAAACCGGTTTATGGCTTCTGCCGGGGTTTCCCGATACCGGGGCCGCCCGCCCGCTCCGTAGGATCGTCGGTGCTGGTCAGAGGGAAAACGGGGCGCTATAGTAATTTTCCTGCTTCAATCACCCCTGGAACAGAATTCCCGGGGTTTCCTGGGGTGCGGGAGGAATTTATTCGGGCCGCGTTCGCTGGCTGCCTGTGCGGGGAGAGCGAAATGCGAGTTACGCAAGCTCGCGCCGGGGACGGCCGGGTCGACCTGGTCGTCATCGGGCACGTGGGCGTGTCGATCGTGCATACCGGGTCCGTCAGCTGGACGTCGGCGGGAGGCTCGGGCTACGCGGTGGCCGCCAGCGCCGCGGCGCTCATCGGGCGCCGGGTCGGCCTGGTGGCCCAGGTCGGAGAGGGCGTCAACCTGCGTCCGCTGCGCCGCCTGCGGGTCGACCTGGCCGGCGTCGCGGAGCTGCCCGGGCCCGCACCCAAGCTCCTGATCCGTGAGTTCGGCGACGGCACCCGCTCCTTCAGCGCCGACCTCGGCGTCGCGGCTACCGTCCGGCCCGGGACCTTCCCCGCGCGCTACCTGGACGCGGGCCACATCCACCTGGCCACCGCACCGCCCGACCAGCAGCTGGCGTGGCTGGAGTACCTGCACGAGCGCGGCTGCCGGGCGCACGTCTCGGCCGACATGTTCGAGCATTACGTGGCCAGCTATCCGTGCGCCTCGCGGGAGGTGTGCGACAACGTGGACCTGATCTTCATGAACCAGGCCGAATACGACGGCCTGTACGGGGACGCTCAGCTTGCGGGGCCGAAGGCCCCGATCGTAGTCAAGCGCGGGGTCGCCGGCGCGCGGCTGCTCGTGGACGGCCACCCGCAGGAGGCGGAGGCCGGCCAGCCTCAGGTGGTGGACCCGATCGGCGGCGGCGAGGTGCTGGCCGGCGTGTTCCTCGCGCTGCGCGCCAGCGGGCGGTCCGAGCGGAACGCGCTGACGTACGCGGTCCGCGCCGCGGCTAGCTGCGCCGCCGACCACGGCGTCACCGGCCCGCACCTGACCGCGGAACTCGACGCCATCCGCCGCGAGGTTCGCCGCGCTTCCTGATGCCAGGCGGAAAGCGGAGGGAGCGGGGAATACGCCGCCCGGCTGATAGCCTTGCAGCATCGGTGGCGATCTTCGCCGCCGCTCCCGCGGGCGAGCAGCCCGCTGGTCGCCGTGTGAGCAGTCCGGCTGACACAGCCGTTCCCCGTCGCCACTGACGTCTGTAGCGCATGCGACCCCAGAACTACCGATGGAGAGTTCCCGCATGCCTCACAGTTCCAGGCGTCCGCGCGCGTCGGCCGGCCGCGGCGGTCGTTCCGCTCCGCGCCCCGGCCGCCAGCCCCGGACGCCCAGGGCACGGCAGCCGCGGCCCGGCGCGCCGCATTCCGCGCTCGATCTCGCCCTGGACGCCGCCGCCGCGGCGCCGCAGCCAGCCGCGGCCACCTTCGGCGAGCTCGGCCTGGACCCCCGCCTGGTCCGCGCGCTCGCGGCTCGTGACATCCGCGAGCCGTTCGCGATCCAGGCCCGGGCGCTGCCCGACGCGCTGGCCGGCCGCGACGTGCTCGGCCGCGCCCAGACCGGTTCGGGCAAGACGCTGGCCTTCGGCCTGCCGTTGCTGACCCGGCTCGCCGCCGTGGCGGGCGGGCGGCGCGAAAAGGCTCCCCGCGGCCTGGTCCTCGTCCCGACCCGCGAACTGGCTCAGCAGGTCGCCGACGTGCTGACGCCGCTCGGCCGCGATGTGGGCATAGGCATCGCGACGGTCTACGGCGGCGTGCCGATCGGCCGGCAGATCACCCGCGTCCGGGACGCTGACATCGTGGTGGCCACGCCCGGCCGGCTCATCGACCTGCTTGACCGGCGTGCCTGCACGCTGTCCGGCATCCAGATCACCGTGCTCGACGAGGCGGACCACATGGCCGACCTGGGCTTCATGCCCGCGGTCACCCGCATCCTCGATGAGACTCCGGCCGGCGCCCAGCGCATGTTCTTCTCCGCGACCCTGGACCATGCGGTCGGCCGGCTCGTGACTTCCTACGCCTGCGATCCCGCGCTGCATGCGGTGACGTCCTCGGCGGATGCCGGGCCCGCTGAGCACCGGGTGCTCATCCTGTCCGCGCAGGACAAGGTGCCGGTCGCGGCGGAGATCGCCAGCCGGCCGGGACGGACGCTCTTCTTCGTCCGGACCAGGCACGGCGCGGACCGGCTGGCGAAACAGCTGTCCAGGGCCGGCGTCGAGGCCGTGGCCATCCACGGCGACCGGAACCAGAACCAGCGGCAGCGGGCCCTCGACGGGTTCACCGCCGGGCATCCCCGCGTCCTGGTCGCCACCGACGTGGCGGCTCGCGGCATCCACGTCGACGACGTCGACCTGGTCGTGCAGTTCGACCCGCCGAACGACCACAAGGACTACCTGCACCGTTCGGGCCGCACCGCCCGGGCCGGCGCCACCGGCATGGTCGTCGCGCTGGTCGAGCACGGCCAGGTCCGCGACCTTCAGCGGCTGCACGACGCGGCGGGTGTCAACGCGGCCAGCGACGAGGTCGCGGCCGGACATCACGTGGTCCGGCAGATCGCGGCGTCGGGCACGCCCGTTCCGCCTGCACCGCCCGCACCAGCCGCCGCACCTACGGCCAGGGCCGCCGCGCGCGGCCGGCCAGGCCCGGGCCGCCGCCGGACAGGCACCGGCCCGACGGGCCACGGCCGCACAGGCCACGGCCGCACAGGCCACGGCCGCACAGGCCACGGCCGCACGGACAGCGGCAGTCAGGCGGGCAGCGGCCGCCGCGCCGCGAAGGACGGCACCGCCCGCGGTACCGCCAAGCCGGCCCGTCCGTCCAGGAACGCGCAGCGGGCCAAGGACGGGGCCCGGGCCGCCGGGAGGCCTGCCTGAGGACCGGGCCGCCGAGGGCGCCGCACCGGCCGGGAATACCTCCTGACATAATTTAGTTGCTGTATAGCAAATAAATGGTGCGGTGCCGGATCACGCCCGGCCGACGGCCGTCGGCTGCGGAAAGCACCAGGTCAGGCCGCTCACTACGGAGGAACATCCGTGCCGTCCGCGTCACTTCGGCCGCACGCCGCCACCCATCCGGCTACCGCCGACCGGGCCGGCCCCCGGTACAAGTGGATCGCGCTGTCCAACACCACGCTGGGCATGCTGATGGCGACGGTCAACTCATCCATCATGCTGATCGCGCTGCCGGACATCTTCCGCGGCATCGGCGTCAACCCGCTGCAGCCGGGGAACACCACCCTGCTGCTCTGGCTGCTGATGGGGTACCTGGTGGTGACCGCCGTGCTGGTGGTCAGCTTCGGGCGGCTCGGCGACATGTTCGGCCGGGTGCGGATGTTCAACCTCGGGTTCGCGATCTTCGCGGTGTTCTCGGTCCTGCTGTCGGTGACCTGGATGCACGGCATGGCCGGCGCCGGGTGGCTGATCGGGATGCGGATCCTGCAGGCCGTCGGCGGGGCGATGCTCATGGCCAACTCCAGCGCGATCCTGACCGACGCGTTCCCGGCTAACGAGCGCGGTCTTGCGCTCGGCCTTAACCAGGTGGCCGGGATCGCCGGCTCGTTCATCGGGCTGGTGCTCGGCCCGATCAGCTGGCGGTACGTGTTCCTGGTCTCGGTCCCGTTCGGCGTGCTGGGCACCGTCTGGTCCTACCTGAAGCTGCGCGAGCTCGGCGTCCGGCGGCCTGCCTCGCTCGACTGGTGGGGCAACCTGACCTTCGCCGCGGGGCTGATCGCGGTCCTGGTCGGCATCACCTACGGCATCCAGCCCTACGGCGGGCACACCATGGGCTGGACCAGCCCGCTGGTGCTGACGCTGATCTTCGGCGGCCTGGCCGTGCTCACGCTGTTCTGCGTGATCGAGACGCGGGTGGCCGAGCCGATGTTCCGCCTCGCGCTGTTCCGGATCCGGCCGTTCACCGCCGGGAACCTGGCCAGCCTGCTGTCCGGCCTGGGCCGGGGCGGCCTGATGTTCATCCTGATCATCTGGCTACAGGGCATCTACCTGCCAATGCACGGCTACAGCTTCGAGCAGACCCCGCTGTGGGCCGGGATCGCCATGCTCCCGCTGACCGTCGGCTTCCTGGTGGCCGGCCCGGCCTCCGGCTGGCTGTCCGACCGGTTCGGCGCCCGGCCGTTCGCCACCGGGGGCATGGTGGTGGCCGCGGTCTCGTTCGTGCTGCTCGAGCTGCTGCCTGTGGACTTCGCCTACTGGGAGTTCGCGCTGATCCTGCTGCTGAACGGCCTCGGCATGGGCCTGTTCGCCTCGCCCAACCGGGCCGGGATCATGAACGGCCTGCCGCCGGAGCGGCGCGGCGTCGGCGCGGGCATGAGCGCGACGTTCCAGAACTCGGCCGTGGTCCTGTCCATCGGCATCTTCTTCACGCTGATCATCCTGGGCCTGGCGTCGTCGCTGCCCACGACGCTCAGTCACGGCCTGGTAGCCCAGGGCGTGCCCGCCGCCGACGCGGCCCGGCTGGCCGCGCTGCCGCCGGTCTCCATCATGTTCGCCGCGCTGCTCGGCTACAACCCGATCCAGATGCTGCTCGGCTCCGCCCTGGGCAAGCTGCCCGCGAGCCACGCCGCCTACCTCACCGGCCACACCTTCTTCCCGTCGCTGATCTCGGCGCCGTTCCAGCACGGCCTGGACATCGCGTTCGACTTCGCGATCGTGGCCTGCCTGATCGCGGCGGTGGCTTCGCTGCTCCGGGGCCGCAGGTACGTGCACGAAGAGCACGGCGAGGCGGTCCAGGGTGCCGGCGCCGCCCGGTCAGGCGACGCCGGGTCAGGCGACGACCTGGAAGGTGGCCAGGCTGGGGTCCTCCGCGTAGGCGATCCGGCCTCCATCGGCCGCCACCTCGCGCAGCGCCGCTAGCGCCTCGGCGGTGATCAGCTCGCCCGGCGCGAGCACCGGCACGCCGGGCGGGTAGGGCGCGACGAGTTCCGCGCTGATCCGGCCGACGGCGGCGCTGGCCGCGACGGTCTCGTTCGGCGCGAAGAACGCCTCCCGCGGCGCCAGCACGGTCTGCGGCCGCACCGTCCACGCAGCGGTCGCGGCCGGGCGGCGCGGCTGGCCGCGGTGCCGTTCGACCGCCGAGATCAGCTCCTCGGTGAACGCCGCGATCCGCTCCTCGTCGTCGGCCATCGTCACGATGGGCACGAGCGTGTCCCGGTCGCCCATCTCCACCGGCATGCCCGCGGCGATCAGGTCGGCCTCAACCGGGCCGCCATGCGCCCCGGTCCCGGCCAGCAGCACGACCAGCTTGGCCGGGTCCACGCCCGGCCCGTCGAGCAGGTCCACGCCGGGTACCTCGCGCAGCCGCTTGCGGGCCGCCGCCAGCCCGCGCAGCAGCCGGCCGCACAGCCGCTCCCCGTCCCTGGCCAGCAGCGCCCGCGCGGCGTCGGTGCTCGCCATGATTGACCCGGCCGGGCTGGTGGTGTGGGTGGCGTCGAACGCCCGGTTCAGCCGGGCCGGGTCAAGCCGCTCGGTCCTGGCCAGCACCAGCGCGGCCTGAGTGTAGGCGGGCAGCGTCTTGTGCGCGCTGGTCACCATGGCGTCGGCGCCCGCGGCGAGGGCATGAGCCGGAAGATCTGGGTGAAAGCCGAGGTAGGCGGCCCAGGCCGCGTCCACGATGAGCGGCACGCCGGCTTCGTGCGCGACCCGGGCGTGACCGGCCAGGTCGCCGGTGGTGCCGATGTAGGACGGGTCGCCGAGGATCACGGCGCAGGCGTCCGGATGCGCGGCCAGCGCGTCCCGCACGGTCTCCACCGCGACCGCGGCGGGCAGGCCGGAGCCCTGGTCGATCTCCGGCCGCACCCACACCGGCCGCAGCCCCGCCATCACCAGGCCGAGCAGCAGCGACCTGTGCAGGGTCCTGGTAATGATCACCTCCTGGTCCGGCTGGCCGACAGCCAGGCAGAACGTCTGGTTGCCGTGGGTCGATCCGGCCACGGAGAACCGGCACCAGTCGGCGCCCCACAGCGCGGCCGCGCGCGCCTCGGCGTCGGCCCGTAGGCGGTCGGCGTGCTTGATGGCGTCCAGCGCGCCATAGAGCGGGGCGTCACCGGCCACCACCGTGCCCACCAGGTCGTAGCGCTGCTTGTGGCCCGGGGTGCTCATCGGCATCAGCTGCCCGGCCTCGGCCCGGGCCGTCCAGTCCAGCCAGGCGGCCAGCAGCGGCGCGTCCGCCGCCAGCCCGAGCGGATCACGCGGATCGCCCTGGTGGCTCGGGTCGCTTTGATGGCGCCGGTCAAGCGGGTCGAACGGGTCGCGTGGGTCAGGGGTGCTCATGATCACCTGTCCAGTGTCGGTGATCTCGCTGCCCGGAACAGCCCT
>Ga0335081_10012297_pt1 | contig 13868 bp, 7 predicted proteins | sample Lox_Sample_35_FD_206713 | JGI IMG/M metagenome (GOLD analysis project Ga0335081, IMG submission 206713) | Soil microbial communities from Loxahatchee National Wildlife Refuge, Florida, United States - Lox_Sample_3.5 | ecosystem: Environmental > Terrestrial > Soil > Wetlands | place: USA: Florida... | reverse complement strand
GGCTGGAGCTGCTGCCGCGGGGAGCTTCGGACCGCCGGCTGGAGTTGCAGGAGGCGGTGATGCGGCACCGCCTGGAAAAGTATCCGAACGACTTCACCGCGTGGTTGAATCTGGGAGCGGTGGCGATGGCGCGGCTGAACGTCTCCGCGGCGGTGACGATGCTGGAAAACGCCGTGCGCCTGGATCCTTCGGTGCCCGAAGCGCACAATATGCTGGGAGCGGCACTGGCGCGCGTCGGGCGCGTGCCGGAAGCGATCGAGGAACTCCGGATGGCGTTAAAGGAGCGGCCGGATCTTGTGAACGCACGGCTGAATCTCGCGAACGCTCTGATGCGCGCCGGCAAGATCGAGGAAGCGGTGGAGAATTACCGGCAGGTTCTGGCGGCAGCGCCCGACGACCCGACGGTGCGCGGCGCGGTGGAGTCTCGCGCCAGGCAGTTGGAGGACGAGGGCAGGACGGCGGAAGCGGCCATGCTCTTTCACGAGCTGCAGCGGAAATAGGCGAGGGTGTCTCTATCCGGCTTGACCCTGGGCTTTGGTCTCCTTGCGTCGCCGCCAGCCGAGGACCTGCACCAGGAATTCGTCGCGACCGGCCTTGACCTGGTCGGCACTCTTGGACGACCAGTCGTAGAAACCTCGACCTGCCTTGACGCCGGTCTCGCCCCGGCGAACCAGGTCGCGAAGGTACTCGGGCGCCCGCGGCTCGTTATACAAGTCGCGGGTTACGTACTCATTGACCGAGAGAGCAAGATCGACGCCCGTAATATCCATGTGTTCGAGAGTCCCATAGGCGGGCATGCGGAGACCGAGTCCGTTCTTGATCACACTGTCGATGTCGCCGGCATCGGCGATGCCATCCTCGACGATGTATGCGGCCTCGCGCAGGAGTGCCATTTGCAACCGGTTGCCGAGTTGTCCCGGGCGATCCTTCCTGACCATCACGGGCGTTTTCCCGCAGGCCGCCAGAAGGCCGCGAACCGCGTCGGCGGCCTCAGGTGAGGTCTTCTCCCCTTTGATGATCTCCACCAGGGGGATCAAATGCGCGGGGTTCCAGAAATGCGTGGTCAGCACTCGTTCGGGCCGTTTGCAGCGCGCCGCGATGGCGGTGATGCTGAGGCCCGAGGTATTGGAGGCCAATACGGCGTGGGGGGCAGCCAAGGCGTCCATTCTGGCGAAGAGATCCTGCTTGAAGGAGAGGTTCTCGGGTGCGGATTCAATCACGAGGTCGGCAGCACGAATGGTCTCATCGAAGTCCCCGGAGCCAGTGATGAGGCTGGGGGCGCGCGCGAGCACGGAGGCATCGGCCAGTTCGTTGGCGGCCAGCAGTTCGACTTGCGCCCGGGCTTTCTCGACTCCGCGGGAGGCGCCATCGGCGGTGCGGCTGAGGATGGTAGAGGGGAGCCCGGACAAGGCGAGGGTCACTGCGATGCCGGGGCCCATCATTCCCGTGCCGATGACCGCGGCCTTGGTAAATTCGATTGGCATGACGGGATCATTCTATCAGGGAGGGACGGCGCCAGCCCCGGGGTCTGAAATCCGGGCGCCGATTCAGCTGACATTCCAAAAAACCTCTTGCCAATCGGAGGGATCGGCTGGAACAATAAGTGCTTGGTCAGAAGCTATGCGCATACGCGTGCTGGGCATCATACTGGCGGGCGGTAAGGGGACGCGCCTGCATCCACTTACCAGAGAGCGGGCCAAACCGGCCGTTCCCTTTGGCGGCAAGTACCGGATCATCGACTTCGTTCTGAGTAACTTCATTAACTCCGGAATTTACTCGGTGTATGTTCTGACGCAGTTCCGGAGCCAGTCGTTGTTGCAGCACCTGAGCGAAGGATGGCAGTTCGGCAGCCTGCTCAAGACACAGTTCGTGATTCCGGTGCCGGCACAGATGCGGTCGGCGGGGGAGACCTGGTATCAGGGGACGGCGGACGCCATTTTCCAGAACATCAACCTGGTGGAACAGTCGGACCCGCACGTGGTGGCGATTTTCGGTGGAGATCATATCTACCGCATGAACATTACTCACATGATCGAATACCACGTGCAGAAGAGCGCCGAAGTGACCGTAGCGGCGATCCCGGTGCATCGCAAACAGGCATTCGAGTTCGGAGTGATCGAGGCGGCCGAGGACGGCCGGATCATGGGCTTCCACGAGAAGAACCCGGAAGCTCCCACCATGCCTGGTGATTCCGAGCGGGTGTACGCGTCGATGGGCAATTACGTCTTCTCCACACGCACGCTGCTGCGGCTGCTGCACGACGATGCGGCCGACGAGAAGAGCAGCCACGATTTCGGGCGCGACATCCTGCCCAAAATGGCTGGGAAGCCCGAAGTTTATGCGTACGACTTCCAGACCAACCGGATACCCGGGGAGCCGCAGGACGGGCCGCCTTACTGGCGTGACGTGGGGACGATCGATTCCTACTACGAAGCCAACATGGATCTGCGCAATGTGAGTCCGGCGTTGAACCTGTATAACCGCGAATGGCCCGTCCGCACGACCAGCTACCCGGACCCGCCGGCGAAATTCACGTTCGATGAAGAGAACCGCCGGGGCCAGGCGATCGACTCCATCGTGTCGGGCGGCTCGATTCTTTCGGGCGGGATGGTACGGAATTCGGTGCTGGGACGCGGCGTGCGGGTGCATTCCGGGGCGGTGGTGGAGGAGTGCGTGATTCTCGACAATTGCGATATCGGCCGGCGCGCCAAGGTGAGGCGGGCGATTTTAGATAAGAATGTGCGGGTGCCGGAGGACGCAACCATCGGGTGGGACCTGGAGCGGGATCGCATTCATCATCATGTGACGGAAAGCGGCATTGTGGTGGTGGGAGGAAATCGGACGGGGGTGGATCTTACGGAACTGGTGGTATGAAGGGCGGACGTGGCGCGGACACTCGTGTCTGCGCCCCGACTCATCGGGGTGCTATTCGGGCGAACTCAGTGGCGCTGGGGGGCAGCGACTTGGTGGCGCCCGAGCGCACCGGGCTGAGCCTCTGCGCGGGATCCTCGAAAACCCTTCGTGGGCTAAAAAGCGTCGGCAGGAGTGCCGACGCGGCAGGCAGGAGTGCCTGCGCCACATCCTAGATGGAAGCGCATGTTCTGTCGTGGATCGCACAGTATGGATACGTAGCGATCTTTTGTCTGCTGGTGCTGGGCATCGTGGGATTGCCGGTGCCGGACGAGACGCTTCTGACGTTTAGCGGATACCTGATTTTCCAGGGGCACCTCTCCCCGCCACTGGCCTTTGCGGCTGCGCTGGCCGGCAGCGCATCGGGCATTACCATCAGCTACACCCTCGGCCGGGTCTTCGGGCTGAAGCTGATCCATCGATATGGCAGGTATCTGAGGATCCGCGAGGAGCACATCAACAAGGCCCACGCTTTTTTTGAACGGGCCGGGCACTGGAGCCTCACTTTCGGATACTTCGTGCCGGGAGTGCGCCATTTCACGGCGTATGCAGCCGGGATCGCGGGGCTGGAACTTCCCGTGTTCGCGCTGTTCGCTTACAGCGGCGCGGTGCTTTGGGTGGCCGCCTTCCTGACGCTGGGATATCTGCTCGGCGAACGGTGGAAAGCGGTGGAGCAGGAGATCCATCATTACCTGCTCGGAATGACGGTTGGCGCGGCTATACTTCTGATCGCCTGGCGGGTGTGGAGCCGGGCGCGGCGGGCGTCAGCGAAGTGACCGCGAGCGCGGTCAAGACCACGACCGCACAGCCGATGGGGCTGTACCACAGCCACGAGATGTCCATAAAACGGGCGGTAGCCAGGATGGCCGCTTCGCCCGCAATCATGCCGATGAACGCGGCCGTACCGCCCACGCGGCGGAATACGAAGGCCACCACGAAACATCCGAGCAGCGTGCCATAGAAGAGCGACCCGACCTTGTTCACGGCCACGATCAGCGACCCCAGCCGGCCGGCGAATCCTGCAAAGCCGACTGCGTAGACGCCCCAGAAAAGCGTAGACCAGCGCGAGGCCAGCAGGTAGTGATGATCGCTCGCACCGCGCTTCATAAAACGGCGGTAGAGATCCACCACGGTAACCGTGGCAAGAGAGTTGATTTCTCCGGAGCTGGCCGACATCGTGGCGGCGAAGATCACGGCGATGACCAGTCCCACGATTCCCACGGGCAGGTAGCGGGTGACGAACGAGAGAAAAATGTAGTTGGTGTCGGTATATCCTTTCTCGCCGCCGGCGGATTCCACGAGCCGCGCGGCACGTTCGCGGGTGGCCGCAATCTCGGCCTCCGCGGCACGATACGACTCCCTGCTGGCGGTCTCGGCTTGTCCGTCACCCGAGCGGCGCGATTGTACCAGGGCCAGCGCCGCTTCGCGCCGGCGCGAGAATGCCTGGTTGTACCGTTGTTGGATCGCGGGAAATTCCGCACGGCCCTGGATGCGCGACACTTCGGAGTCCTGGAACAGGACGGGAGGCTGCACGAACAGGTAGAAGACGAACACCATCGCGCCGATGAACAGGATGAAGAACTGCATCGGGATCTTGGCTACGGCGTTGAAGAGCAGGCTGAGGCGGCTTTGCGCGATGGATCGGCCGGTGAGGTAGCGCTGCACCTGCGACTGGTCGCAGCCGAAGTACGACAGAAAGAGAAAAGTGCCGCCGAACAGACCGCTCCAGATGTTGAAACGGTCGGTCCAGTTGAAGGTGGTGGTAACCGCATTGAGGCGGCCCGCCACGCCCGCCAGGTAGACCGCGTCGCCGAACGAGACTGTGGACGGCAGCAGCACGAAAACCGTGACGAGTGCGATGACGAGGCCGAGGAAGATGACGCACATCTGCTGCACGTCCGACCAGGTGACCGCTTTGATGCCGCCGAGCACGGTGTAGGTGATCACGATAGCGCCCATCATGGACGTAGTCAGGCGTTCCGGCCATCCCAGGATGGCGGAGAGGACGATGGCCGGAGCATAGATGGTCATGCCCGCCGAGAGGCCGCGCTGGCACAGGAAAATCAGGCTGGCGAGCGCTCGCGTTTTGCTGTCGAAGCGCTGTTCCAGGTACTCGTACGCGGTGTAGACTTTGGTGCGGTGAAAGACCGGGACGACCGTGGAGCAGATCACGACCATGGCCAACGGCAGTCCGAAATAGAACTGCACGAAGCGCATGCCATCGGCATAGGCCTGGCCGGTAGTGGAGATGAAGGTGATGGCGCTGGCCTGGGTGGCCATGATGGAGAGCGCCATGGCGTACCACGGCATGGTTTTGCCGGCGAGGAGGTAGCGATCGACGGTGTTGCTGCCGCGGCTCCGGTAGAGGCCGTAGGCTACGATCGACAGCAGAGTGGATACCAGGACGATCCAGTCGAGCGGCCTCATCGATAGGCCCGGGTGAACAGGTAGAAGACGGTGATGATGAGGACGAGGTAGATCAGGACACCAATGTAAACGCGTCTCCAGGTACCCAGAAAGGGCGGAGCTTCATCGGGGACTTCACGAAGTTCCGGCATGAAGGGAGTGTAGCAGACTGGCGAAGAGGACGTGGCGCGATTGCGGAGACTCCCCACTTCCTGGCGGCAAAAAGAAAACCCCTCGCCGGAAGCAATGGTAAACGCTCGAAAACGCGTCCCGATGAGTCGGGACGCGGCAGGCAGGAGTGCCCGCGCCAGGTCGCTAGCGGGTGGTTGGATTGGGACGCAGAGAGGCCTGCCAGTTGGTCAGGATGTGGATGCGATTGTCGCGCTCGGTGGGGGGCGCCGAGCGGAGCACGACGAATCGCTGCCCGTTGCCGATGGGCTCCCAATAGGTGCCTCCGTTAAAAAGACTCGTTCCACCCAGAGCGAATAGCTGCCGAGGTGCGCCGGCTTCGAAGCGTCCACCGGCGGACTGGATCGGGACCGTCATGAGGCGATCGTCCAGCGTATTGAAGAACAGCTCGCTGCCATCGGAGCTCCAGGCAGGATTCAGGCCGCCGCTGGCGGAGATGCGGATCTTGGGAGAGGAGTCGGCGCCCGGTTCGGCAGGTGCCTGCACATAGATTTCGAACGTGCCGCTCTCGTTGGACGAAAATGCGACCCATTTTCCCGAAGGCGAGAGCCTTGGGCTCACATTGAGCGCATTGGGAGCCGGCAGTGGGATCGGTTTCCCGATGGGATTGACCGGCAGGAGCATGAGGCGGCTGTGGCCCGGGGCATCGAATTCCCAATATGCGAGGGTCTTTCCATCCCGGGACCAATCGGAGGGGAATTGCGTGCTTGCGGCGGGCTGAACCGGTTCCTCCGAGGCACTGCCGGCGATCGCCCTCCGGTACATGCGGTAGACTCCTCCGCGGGCCGACGAGAATACGATCGTTTTTCCATCGGGCGAAAATACCGGAGTGTTGTTTACGCCGGCATCATCGGTCAAACGAACCAGAACGCCGCGCGAAAGATCCATAGTCCACAGGTCAGTGGCCGCCGACTCCGGGTTGAGCAGCGGCAGAGCCACCGAGTGTCCGTCGGGAGACAGGCGGAGGCCGATGAAAGCATCGGGCTTTCCCAGCGTCTCGGTCAGGGCGCCGTCACGGGACAGAATGGTCACACTCCTGCCAAGAGCAGAGGCTGCCGACCACGTCAGCACGCCACTCTGCGAGACCGAGAAATGCGCCAGTTGGAAGCTGGCCACACCGTCGGCAATCGGTGCCGCCGCGCCCTCGAGAGACAACCGATCGACATCGAAGGGTTGGGCGAACAGAGTTCTTCCGCGCAGGAAGAGGAGGTGTCGCGCGGAGTATACCGCATTGTGTGGTGTTGCCAGTATCTGTTGCCGGATCTGCTTTTCGGGAGCGACGTCGAGAGACCCGGCGTACACGCCGCTCTTTTCCGGTCCCACGCTTCGAACCCAGTACAGAAACCGCTTGCCGTCAGGCAGGAACTGGGGGAACCAGTGCGTCACCTCGCGCCCGGGAGCCAAAACTGTGGCGAGAACGGGCGTGCCTCCATCCTCGGATACCCGCATGATGGGCGACGACGCCGCACCGAAAATGATAGTCCCGGCGGCGTTCCAGCTTGCTCCCCGGATCCGGTTGTCACTGTCGCACAGGTTCTTGATGGTGCCGGTGAGGATGTCCACGACCTTGATACTGTTGCCCGCAGTGAACCCGAGGCGCCGTCCTTCGGGAGACCAGAAAAGCCCGTCGGCAAGTTCGGTTCCGGGGAGCGGGCGTGCGGTGGGAACGTCGAGGGGCCGGAGCCAGATATGGCGGGTGCCTTTGGAGGTGGCGATGAACGCCAGCGTCTGCCCGTCGGGTGAAATGGCGTGCATCCCGGAGCTGACGTCGAGATAAAACGAGGCGCCTTCCGGCGGCACGATGTCGAGGCTGTACGACGGGGCAGCGGCTTGCGGCGGACGGCGCAGCCAACCCCAGGCGGCGGCTGCGGCGAGAATCGCTGTGAGGGCCCAGGCGAGGCGTGCGGACGGGCGGCGCCCGGCGGGCGGAGGTATCGGGGCGTCCTGCAGCAGGAGTTCCCAATCGCCGATGCTGCGGAGGCGCTGCCTGGGATCCTTGCGCAAGCAGCTTCGCAGCAACTTCTCGAAGCGCGGCGGAGCCTGGCTCCAGTCGGGCTCCTGGGTCAGCACCTGCGCCAGAATCTCGGTAACTGCCTCTCCGTCGAACAGGGGGCGGCCGGTGAGCATCTCCCAAAGCACGACACCAAACGCCCAGATGTCGGTGCGTTGATCGACGGGCTTGCCTTTGGCCTGCTCGGGACTCATGTAAGCTGGCGTCCCCATGATCATGCCGATCTGGGTGGCGCCGATGGTCACGGTAGAGCCGCTTTGCTGAGAGGACTCCGAACCGAGCGCCTTGGCGAGCCCGAAATCCAACACCTTGACGCGGCCGTCGAGAGTCAGCTTGATGTTGGCGGGCTTGAGATCGCGGTGGACGATGCCCCGTTCATGGGCGTACTCGAGCGCCTCGGCGGTCTGGCGGGCGATGGGGATCGCTTCATCGAGCGGGATGGGGCCCTGCGCGACGCGCTCGGCGAGTGTCGGCCCTTCCACCAGTTCCATCACTAATGCGCGCTCTTCGACTCCGTAGATGGCGGCGATGTTTGGATGATTGAGTGACGCGAGCACCTGGGCTTCCCGGGTGAAACGCGTGAGGCGGCCGGCATCTTCGGCGAAACTCGCGGAGATGACCTTGATGGCGACCTCGCGATTCAGCTTGGTATCCGTGGCGCGCCACACTTCGCCCATGCCGCCCTCGCCAAGCCTGGCGGTGACTCGATAATGGGCAATCGAGGCGTGGGGAGTCACGTCGCTGAATCAGTTTATCAGGACGTGGGTTGGCCTCGCTCCCGCGCAGCTTTCGGCAAAAACGTCACCTCAATCGGACGCGCAAGAAGATGCTGACTGCCACGGGGTGACCGCCGTAATAGGGGTGGATCGCTTGCGGCACGGTGTAGGTGGTCAGATTCGCTCCAATGCCCGTCTCCCAGAGCCGGGAAACGAAGACATCGCGGGTGTAGCCCGCGGTGTAGGCGGCGATGCGGAACGTGCTTCCAACCGTGCGGTCCAGTTGTTCCTCGAGGCTGGGCTGGTCGTCGAAGAGCTCGTCCTTGTCCACGAGTTCGGCGCGGCCGGTGAGGAAGTTCCGGCGCGTGAGGGGGAACTCGGACTCGGCGAGATAGGAATTCAGGTTGCGGTGCGTGAAGGTGTCGTGATTGCGGCCCCAGATCAGGCTCGACGACCAACTGCCGGCGGCGCGAGGCTTGGTATAGTGCAGCGATGCGGTCGAACGGAAGACGTCGCCGGGAGACTGCCGTTCCGGGTGATTGAGCCTTCCGGCGGACACCTGCACCATCCAGTTCTTCGACGGGAAGACCGAGAATCGCGTAGCCCACGAATTGATGGGGCCGGTCTGGAGAATCCAGCGATTCTCGCCGGGTTCGGTGCCGTAGAAGCCGCTGGCCTCCAGCCGGACTTTCTGGTGAGTGACACCGACGGTCACGACTTCGTCGGCAATGTGGCTGGAGTCCTGCCAGTGATGGCCGAGCGGCGCCTGCGGCAGTTCGGAGGCGGAGGCGCGGTGAGGGAACGCCACCGGGCCGAGCGCCGGGTCCCCGACGGGGGCGAAATAAAACTGCAGGACGGTGTTTTCGGCGACCGGGCGAGCGTAGTTGAACCCGATGGCCATGATGAGATTGTGCGGATGCTGAGCGTCTACGAGAGGCTTGCCAAAGGCGGTTTCACCGGTCTGAAACAGCTCGGAGAAGGCGCGCCCGGTAACCGTCGCGGGCTCTAGGCTGAGCATGAGCTGGAACAGAAAGCTGCCTTTGCCGATGCGGTGTTCGGCTTCGCCCATGAACCAGTTCGGGCCGTACAACTTGTCGCCGCCGCGCGGTCCGGACTGCTGCGTCTCCACCAGGAAAGCGTTGCCCATAAACATGGTGCGCCATGAGCCCAGCCGCACCATGCGCATCGGCATGGGCCACGATTTCGGCCCCATGCTGGTGCCGGAAGCCTGGCCCATCAACACCGATTCGGCGGGATCCTCGTCGGACATGTCCATGCCTTCCATGCCGGCCATGCCTTGCATTTTCGAGTGATCCATGCCCTGCATCTGAGAGTGGTCCATACCTTTCATCTGTGAATGGTCGGCCGTCTGGTCGCTCTTCGTCGGGCCGGCCGGCTTGGGCGGCACGGGGTCCTGCGCCCGGACGATGGTGAGGGACGCGCCGATGCACAGCAAGATCGGAAACCACGGCCGGCATGGCACTCGATGGCGGCCGACAAGCGTCCCGATGAGTCGGGACGCGGCAGGCAGGAGTGCCTGCGCCACATTCGAGAGGCGCGAAGCCACACTCTTCATTTCGTTCTCCTTGATCTCAACGCGAAAGGACTTGCAGAGCGAAGTATCCGGAGGAGCTAAACGCGGAGCACTACGAGGCGGTTGGCAAGAGAATCGGGCGGCGACAGACCGGTCAGCGGCTCGAACGAAATGTGGGGGAGATACGGCGTATCCATGCCCGAACAGGCTTGCTTCGACCCGGCGCAGGAAAGGGTGATCGCATGCGCCGGACGGGAGGAGGGCACCATTGCGCGAATGGATTGGTGCGGGCAGGAGTTCTGGCCGTCATCGCGATGGGACGTTTTCTGATGATGACAGGGAGGCGCCGACGGGTGCACGGCACACGTGAGACAGACGGCCAGGCACGGAAGGTTGGTGAGGAGCAGCGCCAGGGCCAGCACTACCAGCGTCTTGATGTCTTGTCCCCTCACGGCCCTCGCTCAATTATAACAACGGGTCCGGAGCCCTTCCTGTAAAATCCCGCCGGGTAACGGTGACCCTGGCTAAGTGCTGTTATATACTAACCGGAATCAGGGGAATCAGAGTACCTGGATGATCCTCTAAGGAGTAGACCATGTACTGTCGCCAAGTTCGCGAATGGGCCCTCCGGGCTCTTTGCATCTCGCTCTTTACCTTCGCCGCATTCGCCCAGTCCGAGCGCGGAACCATCACCGGTGTTGTACACGACAGCTCCGGCGCCATCGTCCCTGGCGCCACGGTGACGATCGTCAACCAGTCCACGAACGTCACGCTGACGGCAACGACCAATCAAACAGGAGAATACACAATGCCCGCCCTGCCGCCGGGCACCTACAACGTCAAAGTCAACAAGAGCGGCTTCCGCACCTCCGAAGAAAGCGGATTGACTCTCGACGCATCCCAAACGGTACGCGCCGACATCACACTGGAGGTTGGCGTGGCGACCCAGACCGTCGAGGTGATCGCTTCGGCGGTGCAGTTGCAGACCGACGACGGGAAGTTCAGCACCGTGCTGCAGAACAAAATGGTGAACGACCTGCCGTTGGTGGTGAGCGGGACGGTCCGGACGCCGTTCGACCTGGCATCCGTCACACCGGACGCGAAGAACCTGGGCGGCGACAATGGCTTCATGCTGGGAGGCGGACAGGCGGCCTCTTACGGCACATCGTTGGACGGAATCTCGACCAATACCAGCCGGGCGCTCTCGAAAAGCTGGGTGGCTTCCAACTCTCCTTCGGTGGAGGCAATCGATCAGTTCTCCGTGGACACCAACGGGTACAAGGCGGAGTTCGGCCATGCGGGCGGTGGGAACCTGACATACGTGTCGAAGTCGGGGACGAACCAGCTGCACGGATCGGCGTACGAATTTCTGCGCAACACGGACTTCGATGCCAACAACTTCTTCAACAATGCGACCAGGATCCCGAACTCGATCTATAAGCAGAACGATTTCGGATTCACGGTGGGCGGGCCGGTGTGGATCCCGAAGGTAATCCACGGGAAGGACAAGACATTTTTCTTCTTCTCGTACGAGGGTTTTCGCAATCGTACGGGGGCCAACGGCGTAACCGCGACCATCCCGACCCCCGAGATGTACAACGGCGATTTCAGCAAATGGGTCACGTCGGCGGGTGTGTTGATCCCCATCTACAATCCGCTGACCCAGGTCCAGAATTCGGACGGCAGTTACACCCGCCAGGTGTTCCCCGGCAACCAGATTCCCAAGAGCCTCTTCAGCCAGGCGTCGCTGCAGGCTCTCAGCGTTTTCCAGACCAGCGGAGCGCTCGCGCCCAATAACGGCGGTGCACCGGGAACGGCCGCTTATGTGGCCAACAATTACCTCATCACCTCCGGGACGCAGATCTATCCGGTGAATAAGTTCAGCATCAAGGGCGACCATATCTTCAATAACAAGCACCGGATCTCCGGTTACTATGGCTACGACCGCGAGCATCAGACTCCCGGACCGGACGGACCGCCGACGCTGCCGGGCTTGTACTCGAATTACAACGATCTGACGCAGGATACGGACGTGTTCCGGTTCAGTTGGGATTGGACACTGGCTCCTAACAAGCTGAACCACTTCTACGCGGGCGGCAACAACTGGCGCCAGGACCACAAGCCGCCGCAGGAATACATCGGGAACTGGAAGAGCAAATTCTGCCTGATCAACGTGCCGAACTGCGACGAGAACCTGGTGAACCTGTTCTCGGGCGGGACCGGCGACACCATCAGCACCTGGGGAGGCCAGGCGGATAACGGCTCCGAGAACACTGTATACGGCTACAACGACGACTTCACATGGACCAAGGGACGTCACACCATCAAGTTCGGTGGCATGCTGCAGGTGAATCATTACAACGGCTTCGGACGCCAGTGCGAAGCCGGCTGCGTAGGGTTCAGTTATCAGGAGACCGGCGTTCCCGGAGGCTCCAATCCGAATGCAGGAGGCAATGCCTTCGCTTCGTTCCTGCTGGGCCAGGCGGACAGCGGACAGATCGATACGGTGCGGTTTATCGGGCAGCAGTTCACCTATTTCGGCGGTTATATTCAGGACGACTGGCGCGTGAGCTCGAAGCTGGTCTTGAATCTCGGACTGCGTTACGACATCAACCTGCCGCCGACGGGCCTGAACGATCGCTGGTCCGACTTCTCGCCCACGACCCCCAACCCGGCGGCGGGCGGCATTCTGGGCGCGGTGCTGTTTGCCGGAAGCGGAGCGGGGCGCGTGGGCAGCCGTACGCTGGCCGACCTGTGGACTAAAGGCATCGGCCCCCATGTAGGCGCGGCGTACTCCTGGGATTCGAAGACCGTGATCCGGGCGTCCTATGCGCGCCTGTATGGTGCGCTGGTGTCGGTCAGCGGATCCACGCACAACAGCGGATTCACGCTCACCCAGACATTCAGCAACAGCACCACTGGAATTCTGCCCACGTTTACCACGGATCAGGGCATACCGGCCTACACCGTGCCGCCATTCATCAACCCTTCGGTCTCGAACGGGACCAGCGTCGCGTGGTTCCAGGGCAACGAGACGACCAAGCTTCCCGCACTGGATAACTTCCACTTCTCGGTGCAGCGCCAGATCGGCACCTCGATGGTGGCCGAGCTGGGGTACAACGGCGTACTCAGCTCCCATCTGCAGTCGGAGCTGCTGCAGTACAACCAGATCAGCCCGGCCTACCTGACGGCCTTCGGCACCGTGGCGCAGAGTATCACGGTGCTCAACAGCCTGGTGGGTTCGGCGACGGCCAATGCGGCCGGGGTGTTCGCGCCATTCCCGGGGTTCAACGCCCTGTGGGGATCGCGCGCCACCGTGGCTCAGGCTCTGCGACCCTATCCTCAATACTCGTACATCGACACCTATGCGGGGCAGGGCGATCACAGCGGCCACTCAACGTACCATGCATTGATCGGGACCTTCTCGAAGCGCCTGACGCACGGGTTTATCCTGCAGGCGTCCTACTCGTTCTCGAAGATTCTCACCGATTCCGATACAGCGTGGGGGGTGCAGTATGCAGCCGACTTTTTCGACCGTCACCTGGAAAAATCGATTGGGCAGTTCGACGTCACACACGATGTCAAAATCTCGGGTGTCTACGATCTCCCGTTCGGCAAAGGCAGGAGCATGCTGAAGTCGGGGCCGGCCGCCTGGATCGTAGGCGACTGGCGCGTGGCGAGCATTCTGATCTATGACAGCGGCACGCCGGTAGGCGTCAGCACCTCATTGACGCTTCCCATCTACGCGAACGGCGCGTCGGGGCGGGTTGCTCCGTACGTCACCTCGTACAGCGGATGGCAACCGAGTTTCAGCGGCGGCTTCGATCCTGGCTCGGACCACTTCTTCGTGCCCTATGGGAGCGGGCCGTTCCCCATCCAGGGGACGGGCACGGCGCTGAACGATATCGGCAACTCGACCCGTTACAATCCGGACCTCCGCCTGTTCCCGAATCTCAACGAGAACGTTTCGGTGACGAGAGAATTTCCGATTCGGGAGAAAACGCGACTCGAGTTCCGCGCCGAGGCGTTCAACCTCTTGAATCGGGTTCGGTTTGGGACGGGCTCCACGCAACTGCAAAGCCAGACCTTCGGGGTGCTGACG
>Ga0335081_10012296_pt1 | contig 13869 bp, 12 predicted proteins | sample Lox_Sample_35_FD_206713 | JGI IMG/M metagenome (GOLD analysis project Ga0335081, IMG submission 206713) | Soil microbial communities from Loxahatchee National Wildlife Refuge, Florida, United States - Lox_Sample_3.5 | ecosystem: Environmental > Terrestrial > Soil > Wetlands | place: USA... | reverse complement strand
ATCGGGCCTTCCATCGCGAGGCCGTTGATGGGATTGGGCCGGTCGAGCACGATGAACGGAATGCCCGCCTCGGCGCACGCCTGCATCGCGTAGGCCATCGTGGCGATATAAGTATAGACGCGGGTGCCGACGTCCTGCAAATCGAAGACCATCACGTCCACGGATTGCAGCATCCCCGACTCCGGTATTTTGCCGGCGTGCTGCGTGTCGAAGGAACGCATGTACTGGTCAATGTTCGTCAGCATGTCTGCCGGCGGTTTCTCGGTCTGGCCGTAGAGGCTGAAGACCGGCAGTTGGTAGTCCTCGTCGAAATAAAACGGCACGAACTGGCCGGCCTGCGCGTTGCCGCGGACGCCGTGTTCCGGTCCGTAAAGCGCGACCAGCTTCACGTCGTGACTGCGAAAAAGTTCAATGTCGCTGTCCAGACGGGAATCCAGGCCGGTCGGATTGGTGATCAGGCCGACGCGCTTGCCGCGAAGGAGGTCGGGATGTTTTTCAAACAGGACTTCGACGCCGGGTTTCACGGGCGGGCGATGGGAGGCGGTGGTTTTCATGGGCGTGGTTTGGCAGCCGGCCAGCAGCGCGGCGAAGAGGAACAGGGGAAATCGGATAATTTTCATTTTGTAAAATGAACCAGTTGGGAACAAACGGCATCCGTGCGCTGATTTACCATGCGGCGGCCGCTTCTTGCAAACGGCCAAACCAATCTGGCTTGTTCCGACCGAGACAACCACCGCGTTCAATCACGTCCAGCGCATGGCCGATGTCTTCACTCAAAGTGTCATAGTGAACAACGCGAGCAGTTCGGTCGCCTTTGGAATATGAAACAATTTGGAATTCACAATCTTGAGGCCAACGGGGTACCACAAGAGTATCACCGGTGTTTGTCTCAATGATCGAATTGCCGTTCCGGTCAACATTAACGGCGATTGCCAGGTTAAGCATACATTTCCTTTCTCATTCGATTTGAATTTGCAGACGATGCACCAAAGATGCCAGCCGGATGCCGTCCATCAAAGTGATGCAAGGCTTCGTTGGGTGCCGAGCTTCGGTGAGCGCGGCTCGTGTGAAATGGCTTGTGGTGACAAAAACGCCTTTCGCGGTGGTACTCAGCGCGCCTCGAAAATGATTCAGCTCGATGCTGCCAACCGCGTGCCGCCAGCGTTTGGCCTGAACCTGAACGTGTGTTCCGGCAAAAAACTCGTTCGTCTCTTCCACATAACCATTGAGATCAATGCCACCATCACCCGACTTGCCGGTGACCGCCACTTCGATGAATCCGTTGCGTTTCATTACAACCATGAGAAAATTCTCGAATGCGGATGGGTGAAGCTGCAATAGACGAGCCCGGATTTGCTCGGCCTCTTTGGGGAGTCGGCAAGAATCAATCTTGCTCGGCACGATTTCCATCTCGACTCGGGTTTCGTCTGGCGACCAGCCGCTCCGCTGCCGCGAGTCAGCAAGCAAACTTGCGCACAGAGTTTTTGCATCGCTAATTGGCACGACTTCTGGAACTGAATGACAGCGGAACTCGAAAACCCACACTTCGCGTAGCGCGCCTTTGATGTCGGTTTGGGTTTCCTGATAATGTCGAAGCAGTTCAAGCAATCCCAAGAAGCTGTATGTTTGTTTTCCCACGTTGGTGAAGCCAAAGAACGGAATTGGAATGGCATACTGCTCAACCAGTCTTTTGTTGCGTCCGCGCAACTGCTGATCGCCTTCTCGCCCTTGTGCCGTGTAGGTCAGAATGTCGCCTTCGATTCGGTCGTGATAAGGATTTTCAGAAGCCAGCTTGCCGGAATTTTCTGCGGCTGTAAGCACCGCTACATGGCGGATGTTTCCCTGTGCATCCAGCGCCGGTCGAATTCCGCCGAGATTTTCGACATCCAAAGAAAACCGAATTTGGTCGTTTGTATAAAGCTGGCCGACTCTGAATTCAGTAACAGCATTCATTTCGCATTCCCAATCGCCGAGGCTCGTCCAGTGACCGCGAAAAATTCGCCAAAGGCCTTGTGGGTCCGTGTGCTCATCATTCGCTGGCATTTTTGCACCATCATCCGCGCACACTCAACTCTGTTTTAATCTGGTCTGCCACAAAGTTTCTGATTTCTGCGCCAGCCAGCGATTCCATTTGCCCGGAAAATTGAAATCAATTTGAGTTCGGTATCTTTGTTTCCCCTGGACTTAACTGCGGCCATGATCTGTGACCGCTTCTTTTTGGAAAACACATCCGGCATGTGGCTCAACCGATCACCGTGTCACCGCGACGGCAAATCGTGGAACTCTTATAGCATACAAGTTCTCCGCAATCACGAAGTCAATGGTTTCGAGATCAGAATCTTCGCCAAGGAAATTGGCATATAGCATGTCGCCGGGCTTGAAGCGTCGGCGGCAGGTTACACGACCGTCCAATCTCTTGCGAAGAGCAAGGTCTATATCTTCGACGAATTCAATTTTCATAAAATAGTTCCTTTGTGCTCGCATCGCGGGCGGTTTCGTTCAGCAATCTTTGACAGATTTCATACGCGGCGGCGAGCCGAATCGCGCGCACGACTTTGATTCCCCGGACCTGGGCGATTTCGTCCAGCGGGCGATCCATCAATCCTGCCAGTGTGCCGTATTTGTCGAGCAACGCGTTGGCGCTGTCCAGCGCAGAATAACCACGCCCGCCGCTGCCAAGCAGGATTGCCAGAAGTTCAGCGTCCGAGCAATTTTCCGCGCCTGCGTCCAAAAGTGTTCTTCCCGGTTTCATAAAGGCGGCGTTTTATTTGCCGTCGAGGCAACTGGTTTCGAGAAATTGTTCAAACGTGCTGCGTTTGGCAACCACGTCGTTGTGAACCATGTCCGAATGCAGGAAAATCAACCGGTTCGTCCGCAAATTCTCCGGCGCTGCGTTGGTGTCTTCGCCGGCAAAAAAACTGACGCCATTCGTTTTATAGGCCGCCATCAAATTTTCCGTCTCCTCTTTCGTCCCGCCGTGGTCGGTGTATATGTCCAGCAACCGGCCGTTTTCTGCTTTCTGCCAGGCGACAAAATTTTCCGTGCCGCCGTAAAGCGCGTCGAACAGCCACACCTCGCGGATTTTTTCCGAAAGGCCGCCGTGGTCCAGAATCGCGGCCATGACGTGATAGCCGCCGCTGTGGCCGGACAAAATGATGCTGCCGATTTCTGGCGGCGCGGCAGCGCCGCCCCACCGGTGGGGCAGACTTGCTGGTCTGCCGATGCCGCTGGCCCGAAGCTTTTCCACGGCTTCAGTCATGAACGCTTTGAAACCGTTGGTGTCCTCGAGTTTTCCGCCGAACGAATCCGGCGCGTTGTATGGCCCTTGCGGCACGAGGAGAATTGCGTTCTTGCCGCTGGCTGCGAATTGCTGGATCAATTGGTATTCTTCCAGCGTGCTCGCGACCGTGTGCCGCCAACCGTGGAAATGCACGACGAGGTCAATTTTGTCTGTCGCGTGAAAATGTTTCGGGATGAACATCGCCACGGTGCTGTCGGAATAATGTTCCGCCGCCGAAAAGAATTCGTCGTGATACTTGTGTCCTCCGGCACGCGCCGGATGCGGAAACGGCGCGGTCACAAATTGGGTGACCATCAACCGTCCGAGCGGCGCAAGATTGGTTTCGAGGGACGCGAAGTCCTCCACTGCGCGCGCCGTGCAGGCCGCTTGCAGCACGATAACGGCGCACGAACAATACAGCCCTGTTCGCGCCAGTGCGGCCGGTCGGGAAAGCATATTTCTCATCATCAGGTTGCGCATTCGCCGCCCCCGGCCGACCTTATTTACGCCGGGCGCGGCGGCTGTCGAGCAAAAACGACGCGCGGCGGTAGTGTCCTGATTTGCCTGGAGCGCGGATTGTCCTGAATCCGCAGCCGTTGAAGTAGTCGAATAACCTGCGAGTTGAGACACCTCAGCAAGTCCGGCTCGCGGGTACGCTCGCCCCACCAAAAGATCAAATTGATACGAGAACCGCGCGGCGGGATTGACACGGCGCACGGGCGTGTTAGTATCATTCAATTGGTGTAGATTAATCACTTATGAACCTCAACGTCCTCGGGGAGCCCACGGAACGATGTCATCGCCTGGCGTTGCCGCCCGATCTGCCTGTTGCCTGAAATGATTTTGAGCATGACCGCTGCGCGTGACTTTTTTTCGCGATTGCTTTCCGGGGCAGTCATTCTGGGACTGACCCTGGCGTTTGGGCCGGTGCCGGCATTGGCGCAGCGTCCCTTGGGCATGGATGTTTCCCACTATCAAGGGGCCATTGACTGGACGAGCGTGAAGAATTCCGGCATCAGCTTCGCGTGGGCCAAGGCCACCGAGGGATCGGGCACAGGCGATGCCTACTTTGCCGGCAACATGAGTAACGCGAAGGCCGCTGGCGTCTGCATTGGCGCCTATCATTTTGCCCATCCAGAGGCGAACAGCCCCGCTACCGAGGCCAACTATTTCTGGAGCGTCGCCGGCAGTTACATCACAGGCGACGGTTTGAGCGTCCAACCCATGCTTGATTATGAGACTTTCACCGCGCCGAACAACATCCCGGTCGGTGCCACCAACTATGCCGACTGGGCGAACCAGTGGTGCAATGACATCGTGAACGATGCGGCGGCGGCGGGTGTCACGGTCAGACCAATCATCTATACGTCCACTTGCGAGGCGGGCTATCTTGACAGCAGGGATGCGCAGTGGCTTCCCTGGATCGCCAATCCCAGCGGTCAGCCCGCGCAAACCGGCACCCCGTGGACTAATAGTCCTTGCACAAGTGGCGCCTATGAAATCTGGGGGCCGGGTGTCTGGAGTGTCTGGCAATACAGTTGGACGGGGACAGTTCCGGGCATTGCCGGCACCAACGACGTGGACCTGGACGTGTTCAACGGCACTTCAAACCAGATGGTCGCGGCGCTGGTTGTCGCCACCAACGCGTCGCCCAGCGTCACCCTGGCGTCCAGGCTTGACCGGGTTGTGGATTCCAGCGGCACTGTGAGTTTCACCGCCATGGCCTTGGGGACGCCGCCACTCAATTATCAATGGCTGCTTAACGGCGCAACCATCCCCGGCGCGACCAACGCCACCATCAATATCAACAACGCGCAAACAAACGACGCCGGAAATTATACAGTCCTGGTCACGAACATTTCCGGCAGCATCACCAGCAGCGCCGTGTCATTGACCGTTTATCCGCCGCAGGCAACGGTTTTCTCCGACAACTTCGACGCCGACACCGCGAGTAACTGGACGGTCAACCGAAGTTCCAGCGACACCGCCGTCGCGTTTGATTACGATTATTCCGCACTCGGAATTCCCTCGGCACCGCACTCGACCGGTGGCACGACGCTCGGCGTGCAAATGAAAGCCAACCTCAAACTCAGCGTCTGCGCCGCGCTTTCGATTTCGCCGACGAATCAAACTTTCAGCGGCGACTATCGTTTGCACTTCGACGGCTGGATCAATGTCAACGGCCCGTTCCCCGGCGGCGGCGCCAGCTCGACGGAATTTCTCACCGCCGGCATCGGCACCGCGGGCAACCGCACTGAATGGACCACCAACGCGACCGCCGACGGGTTTTATTTTTCCGCCGATGGCGAGGGCGGGGTCAGCGCTGCTTCGACGACGTTCGGCGACTACTCCGGTTACATCGGCAAGAACTGGCAGAATGCCGGCAGCGGCATTTACGCCGCCGGCTCGCTCGATAACGCCAACCCCTATTGCACCGCCGCGTTTCCGACCGGCCAATCCGCGCCTGCACTCCAGCAATCGAATTACGCCCAGCAAACTGGAAGCTTGAGCCCCGGCACGTTCGGTCTGGCGTGGCATGACGTGATTGTTTCGCGGCGTGGCAGCACGGTGGATTGGGTGATTGACGGAATCCGGATGGCCACGATTTCGAACGCGACCTTTACCGCGAGCAATGTGTTCGTCGGTTTCTGGGATCCATTCGCGTCGCTCACCGATAATACGAACTTGAGTTTCGGCCTCGTGGACAATGTGCGCGTGGAAGTGCCCGCCGTCGCGCCCGCCATCACGGAGCAACCGCAAGACGTCTGGGTGGGATTCGGAAGCAACGTCACGTTCAGCGTCACGGCCAGCGGCCTGCCCGCGCCGGCGTTGCAATGGCTGTTCAACGGCACGAACCTCTCCGGCATGGCCGGCACCAGCCTCGCCTTGACCAACATCCAGGCCGCCGACGCGGGAATTTATTCCGTCGTCGCCACGAATATTGCCGGCTCAGTGACCAGTTCCAACGCGCTGCTTTCCATCATTCCGACGCAACCGGCGGAATTCCAGCTCATCAGCCTGCGACCCGACGCCAGCCTGCAACTGGTGGCGAGCGGGCAGAACGGTGCGACTTATGTCCTTGAAACTTCCACGAACCTGACCGACTGGACGGCATTCACCAATCTGGTGGCGACCAATGGCGTGATGGAATTGAATTTTGTCCCGTCGGCAAACGATTCGCAGCGCTTCTTCCGGGCGCGCTCCGGGCCGTGAGTCTGCGCCGGGAAATTTTGTTGCGGTCTTCCTTCGCAGCCGGCCCGCCGGATTTGTGGCCGGAATCTTATGTTTGAACTCACAAGCTCGTTGAAACGAAATCGGCTCCCGGAGTTGTGGGTCGCGGCGCTGGCGGGAATCCTGTGCGGATGCGCCCACTTGGACGGCAACAGCGCCAAGCCGGAGCCGGATAGCTCCATTGCCGTTCCCCGCGCAATTCAGGAGGTCAAACTGAAGTACGCACCCGACAACCGCCTGAGGATCTTCGACGTCGGGGTGCAGCGCCGGGGCTCGGAACTCGTCCTGACGGGCGAGGTGGACTGCGTCGAGGCCCGGATCGAGACCGTCCGGGCGCTGGAGCGCACCGGCACCAAAGCCACCGACCACATCAACGTTTCGCCGGACGAAAAGCTGGGCGATCAGGTGTGGGGCATCTCCTCCCTCAGCGTTAACAGCGGCCGCGTGCTGCCGTCGCACAAGGCGGAGATGGGCACCCAGGTGTTGATGGGCAACGTGGTCCGCGTGTGGAAAAGCACCACGAACGCGGTGTTTGCCTGGTATCTGACTCAGTCGGGCGATGGCTACCTTTCCTGGCTCGAGGAGGGAACCTTCGTCCGCTGCACCCGCGAACAGGTCGAGGCCTGGAACCGCGGGCCGCTGCTGGTGGTGACCGCGTGCGAGGAGTGTATTCGGGAGCGGCCCGAGGCGGACGCGCAGCCGGTCTCCGACGTGGTGCTGTGCGATCTGGTGCGGAAGACGGGTGAGGAAGGCGGCTGGTACAAAGTGGTGCTGCCGGACGCGCGGGCCGGTTTTCTGCCGAAGCCGGCCGCCGCGGATTACGTCGCGTGGAAGCAGGCGCGGCGGCCCACGGCCGGGAACATCGAGCGCACCGCGCGGATGTTCATCGGCCGGCCCTATCTGTGGGGCGGCAACTCCCCCAAAGGATTTGATTGCTCCGGCTTCACCAAGACGGTGTTTTTCCTCAACGGCATCGCTTTGATGCGCGATGCAAGCCAGCAGGCGGAGCAGGGCGTGGCAGTGCCGGTGGATTTCGGCCAGCTCAAGAAAGGCGACCTGCTGTTCTTCGGGTCGCCCGCCCGGCGCGGCACACCGGAGCGCATCGGGCACGTGGGCATTTACCTTGGAGACAAGCTCTTTATTCACTCGTCCGAAATGGTGCATATCAGCAGTCTCGACCCCGAATCGTCCATCCATGACGACAACTGGATCCGGACGCTGGTGCGGGCGAGGCGCATCCTCCCCGGGGAGTGATGAAGGGCAGCGTCTCCTGCGCGACTTTGCCGACAAATCAAAGTTTCAGCCGTGCCTATCCTTTGCACTTCGACAGCCGGATCAACGTCAACGGACCATTCCCCGCCGCCGGCGACGGTGACGAGAGCGCCAGTTGGACCACTTCCGATGACTTCAATGGCTGCACTGGAATGGCCTGGGAAAATGCTGCCAGCCGTGCGAAAGTGCGGGCGGTGATGCCAGGCGTCAAATCGAATCGGCGAACTTTTGCATCGCTTCTTCCTGCTTCTCGATGCTTTCCACCAGGCGGAACTGCGTGCGGCAACGGTCGAGGTTGTGCCGTGGCCGGTGCACGCGGAAGTAAGTGTCGCCACTGAGGAAGTCCGTCAGGAACCGGATGCCGATGGTGAAGGTAATGAGTTTGCCGGAAAAAGCGATGAGTGCGCGCTCTGCCCGGGTCAGAAACGGCCCGGCGCCTTCGAGATAACCCCGGACCAGCGCCTTGAACATGGGCATGCCCATCTGAACCTTCGACAAGTCGAGTTCATCCTCCAGCGTCGGGCTGGTCGCGGTGCGAACCATGTCGCCGAAATCGTAGAGCACGCAGCCCGGCATGACGGTGTCGAGGTCCACCACGCACATCGCCTTGCCGGTTTCGATGTCGAGCATCACGTTGTTGAACTTGGTGTCGTTGTGCGTGATGCGCTCCGGGATTTTGCCCTTCGCCAGGCCGTGGAGGATGACATCCGCGATCTTCTCATGTTTGCGGGCAAACTGGATCTCGCTTTTGGCTTCAGCCGCGCGGTTGAACTTGTCTTCCGCGACGGCCTTTTGCAGCGCGTTAAAGCGCCGGCGCGTGTCGTGAAAATGCGGGATCGTCTCCGCCAGGCGTTTGCCGGGCAGGTCCACCAGCAGGCTCTGGAACCGCCCGAAGGCTTTGCCCGCTTCATAAGCCTGGACCGGCGATTCCACGGTTTCGTAGGTGCGCGCGCGCTCAACAAACGCGAACGTGCGCCAGCACTCGCCGGCGGGCGACTTGGAATACGTCCGGCCCTCGCGCGTCGGGATGACCGTGAGCGTGCGGCGCGACACGTCCTTGACGCCCAACTCGGTCAGCCGGCGGCGCTGATGGGTGGTGACGCGCTCGATGTTGCTCATCACCTCATCCGGATGTTTGAAGACCATCGTGTTGAGTTTCTGGTGCACGTAACGCACGTGCACGCCGCCCTGGTTGTAGGCGGCGATGTAGGTTTCGTTGATGTGCCCGATCTTGCACGGCTCGGCGTGGAGCAAGTCGCCATAAATCTGAAAGTGCCGTGAGACTTCGAGAATTTGTGCTTCCTGGTAGTTGTCCATAGAGTTGAAGTCATTAAACACCAGCCCGGCCGGAATTCAAGCAAATCGCCGCCGCGGTAGTGTCCCAATTTGAAAGCCGAATAGCTTAAACGGAGCGCGGGTTGTCCCAACTCGCAGCATCCTTGACCAATCCACCCACTGCGGATTGGGGACAATCCGCGCTCCAGTTAAATTGGGACACCGCAGCCGCTACTGGAAAGGCAGACCACGCAATTATTGTGACCTTAACTAAGCCGGAACCATGCAGTTGAAGGCTGCTGGCAGGCAGCACGTGGCTGCGACGCCCCCGTCGCAGCCGGTGTCGGCGACGCCTCGTCGCCCGTAAACGCATGGGAACCGAATGGTGTCCTTACCTCGTCGTGCGACGAAGGCGTCGCGCCCACGCTCTGCGGCGGGGCGCCGCAGCCACGCACGGTGGCAACTGCATCGTTCCGGCTAAGGGCCATTCGGGTCAGTCCTCACTATTTACATTCAATCATCTGAATTCACTGCGGGCACCGGCATCCGGCGGTTCCAATTGCAGCAACTTCGTTTCCAACTCGCCCACTTGCGGCGTCAGGCAATACTTTCGTTCGGCTGGATCAAAATAGCAGTTCTATGCGCCGACGAAACCAGCCGTAAAACGCCCCACTCCGGCTGACGGTGGAAATCGGCCTGCACATGCGGTGAGGTCGAGGAAATAACGGGAGCCATTCGCCCGCGCGTGTAGTCATAGCGGCTGAAGGAAAACCGCCATTCCAGGCCGGGCCGCAATCGGGTTTTCCCGCAGGCCGGGCGGGCTGGTATTTGCGCCAGCACAAACCATTTTGCCTCCTTCGCGCGCAGCCAGACGCGAGAACGAAATGTTTTTCCTCGAACCATGAATTCTCCCGCCGAACCAAGTGCGCGCGCACGTTCAACCGCCGCCGGGTTCGGATAACGCAATTGCAGCCGGCGGTTGTTCGGCGCAACTTGCAACTCGAGATAGGACTCCTGCCCAGCGAACTGCAGGAAAATCTCGAAGGTGTCACCCAGCTCCCACAGACGTTGATGGTGCCCCGTCGCCCGCGTAAAAATGTCGGCATCGGTCAATTCCGCAAACACAAATAATTCGCCGGGGCGCCAGCCGGAACGCACGGTCATGGGGGCAAAATCCGGCTCGGGTTTCGCCCGCCAGCCTTGTCGCGAGGACACCGGCGTTGCCGCTTCGAATGCCAGGCGCACCTCCGCAAGGTCGTCCGGATCGAATGCTCGCAATTCCGGGCCGATGGCAAGTGGCGGTTGAGTGGCAATGATTTTCTTCGTCATGGCGGCCATTCATTCTTTGGCAGTGTCCGAATTTGGAATTTTGCGGAGCGCGGCTGTGCGCGTAGCGTCAGCCGCAGTACGTTAAAAATGCTGCGGCTGGTCTCCGGCACAGCCGCGCTCCATTTAAACGAGGACACTACCAATTTTTCGATTGCCGACTGGCTTGCCGCGGACACGGCCCGGCCGACACGGTAGTGCTGTTCCCGCGCCTTCATGGTCTTATTCGTCCGAACGGCCGGCGAACCCGGCGAGCATCGCCGCGATGTCATCCAGCTCATCCGTCCGTTTGCGGTCCCGTAGCGGGACATAGCGGTTCAAGATGAGGCTGAAAGCCAGTTTTTCCCCCGCCGCCGTGGTGACGTAACCCGAAAGCGCATTGGCCCAGTGCAACGTGCCGGTCTTGGCGCGGACGTTGCCCGCCGCGGGCGCGTTGGTCATCCGGTGGCGCAACGTCCCGTCCACGCCTGCGACGGGCAGCGCGTTTTCAAAATCCCGCGCCCAGCGGTTTGTCGCCATGAATCGCAACAGCGCGACAATGGAATCCGGCGTCGCCAGGTTGTTGTTCGAAAGGCCGGAGCCTTCGTCAAAATGAACTTCGTTGGCGGGCAACCCGTTCGTGGCGAGAAATTGATGGAGTGCGGCCAGCCCGAGTTCCTCGGAGGTCCGCCACGGCGGCGTTTCGGAAGTGCGCGTGGTTTCGCCGACGTGCGCGAGCACGGTGTCGTTTTCCAGATTTTGCGACGGCTTCAGGAAAAGGCGAAGGATTTCGCGCAGCGGCGGAGAAAGAACTTCGCCAAGCTTAACCGTTTGATTCGTGTTCAAAATGAGATTTCGCGGCCAGGTAACCTGTCGCACGTAGCCGGAGATTTTTATTCCGTGCCGCGCCAGCGCATCTTTGAGCGCCACGCCAAACCATATGGCAGGTGCCAGATCCGGGACGTCCAGCCGTTCGCCGGCGTTGCCGAGCGGCAATTGGCCAAACACGTAAATTATTTTTTCGCCGAATGGCATGTAGTATTCGATATGCCGCGCGGCATTGCTCGAAACCGTGACGGCGCCATTGCTGAAGACCAGGCCGGCGTCCGGCTGCAACGGCGTCAGCCGGCAGGGTGCGCCGACGCCTGCGCCGGGCGTGACGCGCACTTGCGCCAGGCCGTCGTTGATCGTCAGCGCGGAGATATAAGGACACTCGCCGTTTTGAAAATCGTCAATCATCAGGCTCGAACCGGTCGGCTCGCCATGGAAGAAACTCGCGTCCGTGATGAGGTCTCCGGTCACGCGCCGGACGCCGGCGTTCGAAAGCGCGGACACAAACGGTTCGAAAATATCCCAGAAATTGGTGCCAAATCGCCGGGAATTCCACGTCGGATCGCCGTGGCCGACAATAATCAAATTGCCGTGAACGGTGCCGGAGCGATTGGGTTTTGCCGTCGCGTAAATCGGAGTGGAGATTCTGTAATCGCCGCCGAATCGGTCCAAAGCGAGGGCGCCCGTGAACAGTTTGCAATTGGATGCCGGACTCAGCAGCCGGTCGGCATGTGATTCAAAAAGAGTTTTTCCCGTGTCGAGCGAAACGATTTTGACGCCCCACAGCGCGCCGGAAAACCGGGGCTGCGCGAGGTGCGCGGCGATTTTTTCCTGAAGCCCGGCCAGCGTTTGCAGGCCATTGGTCCCCTGCCCCGGAACCGGATTGGTCGCGAGCCAGAAAGCAAAAGCCGCCCAGGCAACAACTTTGAAACGGCCATTATGTTTGCGCCATTCGATTTTTGTGTTCATAAAAGTTTCCCTCCCGCAAAAACTAACGCGGCGACTGCAACCGGCGCAACGTTGAAACTTGCATACGGACACATCTTGGCACTGTGTTTGTTTGGAGGCCCGCCTTCAGGCGGTTTGGTTGAAAATCAGCGATGGGCCGCGTAAACGCGGAACTCCAAACGCTCAAAACGGTTTGATTTAGGACAGTGTCAAGATGCACCCGCGCGGACATCGCTCGCGCATTGAAAAATTGACTTGTCGAGTGGTCCTGATAGGGTGGCCCGGTCATGATTGTCGGACTTCCGAAGGAAATCAAAGAGCAGGAATATCGAGTCGCGTTGCTGCCCTCGGGCGCGTATCAGCTTGCCCGGCGCGGCCACGAGGTCGTCGTCGAGCGCGGCGCGGGCGCGGGCGCAGGCTATCCGGACGCCCAATACGATCAGGCCGGCGCGAAGCTGGTGGATTCGCCCGCGGCGGTTTTTGAAAAGGCGGACCTGATTGTGAAGGTGAAGGAGCCGTTGCCGCCGGAATTCAAATTGCTCCGGCCCGGCCAGATCCTTTTCACCTACCTGCACCTCGCGGCGGACAAAGCGCTTACGGAAACGCTGATGAAATCCGGCGCGACCTGCATCGCGTACGAAACCCTCGAAGTGAACCGCCGGCTGCCGTTGCTGGAGCCGATGAGCGAAATCGCCGGGCGCATGAGCGTATTGGTGGGCGGCTATTTTCTCGCGAAACATTTCGGCGGCCGCGGCACGTTGCTGGGCGGGGTGCCGGGCGTGCTGCCGGGCAAGGTCGTCGTGCTCGGCGGTGGCTCGTCGGGCATCAACGCCGCGCGGATGGCACAGGGGCTGGGCGCCGACGTGACCATTCTGGAGGTGGATCTGGAGCGGATGCGTTTCCTCGACATTACGCTGCACACGGCCCACACGCTTTACTCGAACGAGGCTCATTTAGTGGAATTGTTGCCGGAAGTGGATTTGCTCATCGGCGCAGTGCTTTTGCCCGGCGCGAAGGCCCCGAAACTGATCACGCGCGAAATGTTGCGGCACATGCACCCCGGCAGCGTGCTGGTGGATATTGCGATTGACCAAGGCGGTTGCGCCGAGACTTCACGCGCAACAACGCATCACGACCCGGTGTTTGTTGAAGAAGGTGTAACGCATTATTGCGTTGCCAATATGCCCGGCGCCTACGCACGCACCGCCACACAGGCGCTGACGAACGTGACTTACCGCTATATCGAAACCCTGGCGGACCTGGGGTTGGACGAAGCATGCCAGCGCCAGCCGGCGCTCGCCAGCGGCATCAATATCATGGGCGGTAAAGTGAAACACAAAGCCGTGGCCGAGGCGCACGGTCTTTTATTGAATTGATGTCGTGCCAAACGTTGAAACCCACAAAAAAACTGCGAGGATGTCTGCATGAAAATAATCTGTCTTCCGTCACCCAAGGTGGCCGTCATTGGAGCGGCGGGTCTCTCATTGCTTTGCCTGGTTGGATGTAAATCCGCGAACACCGCCTGTTGCACGCCCGCTTCCCCGGCATCTCCCGTTGCTTCGACCACGTACACGATTCCAGGACGCGAAACCAACCCGTCGCTGCGCCGTTCCACCTACGTCCCGCGGGTTTATCCCGTGGACGAGCGCGGATTTTCGCCGGTGGACAAAGCTCTGCAAAAGGCCTACGCGCGCGAGGACATGGTCAGCAATGACGCCGAAGGTTCG
>Ga0335081_10012294_pt1 | contig 13872 bp, 9 predicted proteins | sample Lox_Sample_35_FD_206713 | JGI IMG/M metagenome (GOLD analysis project Ga0335081, IMG submission 206713) | Soil microbial communities from Loxahatchee National Wildlife Refuge, Florida, United States - Lox_Sample_3.5 | ecosystem: Environmental > Terrestrial > Soil > Wetlands | place: USA: Florida... | reverse complement strand
CGAGGGTAGCCAGCACTACCCGGTGGCATTTCTGCAGAGTCATTTCGGCGGCGACTTCTTCCAGTTCCGCGAAACCCCGCCGGACGCCAATGCGCGTGGACGGGGCGCGGAGGGTTATCAGTTCTATCAGGATTGGACTTCGGGCCGGCTGCCCCGGCTGCTGCTGGTGGTCACCAGCCATGCCACCCCTTACTATGACGATTCCTACGGCGTGAACACTGCCAACGCCGGCCCCTACGGCGACGCGCTCACTCAAGAACTGTACCCCGCCGTGGAGCGCCAATTTCGCGCCATCGGCGAATCGTGGGCACGAGTGGTGTTTGGCGGGTCCACCGGCGGCTGGATGACGCTTGCGCAGCAGATCTTCTACCCCGAGTATTTCGGCGGCGCCTGGGGATTCTGCCCGGACCCGGTGGACTTTCATGCCTTCCAGACCATCGATGTTTACACCGACAAGAATGCCTACTACGACGAGGGCCCGTTCGAGCGCTTTCCGAAACTCCTGGGCCGGCTGCCCAACGATCATGTGCTAGCCACTATGGAATCCTTCAGCCGCCAGGAAGCCGTTCTTGGTACGCGCGGGCGATCGGGCGGCCAGATGGACGCGTTCCATGCTACCTTCGGCCCCACCGACGCCGACGGCTACCCAGCGAAGATGTGGAACCCGGAGACTGGCGCCATCGATCCCGAAGTGGCCAAATACTGGCGCGAGCACTACGATCTGACGGCACTGCTGCAGCACGATTGGGAGCGTCTGGGCCCGCGCCTGGCCGGGAAGATCCACGTCACGATGGGTACCAAGGACACGTTCTACCTGGATGCTGCCGCGCACCGCATGCAGCAGTTTCTGGAAAGCACCAAGCTCCCTGGAAAAGGACCTTACTATGGCGGGTCGTTCGACTTCGGCAACAACAAACCGCACTGCTATCCCGGCGACATTCCCGAAGGAGTGCCGATGTTGACTTACTTTGTTCGGGTCTTTGGCGACTACATCCGCGGAGCCGCCCCAAAAAGCGCGGATCTCGAGGGCTGGCGGTAGCCTATCAGGAGCCACACGGAAAGGCGGTCCACTTGGGCGTTAATTCGTATTATCGGAACGCAAAGGTGGCGAGGAACCATGCTTCCGCGCTGGCCGACTTTGCCCGCGCGTCCCCTGACACAATGGATTCGTGAACCCACCAATCCTCTCCCGCCGCAACCTGTTGGCCCTCTCGGCTGGCTTGCCTGCCGCCGCTCTTGCGCAGCCTGTGCGCGCCATTGATGGCTATGTCGATATCCTGCGCCTGCCCGACCTCGCCATCGCCGTCCTCGAAAGCGGCCCACTTCCGCTCGCCCGCGAAGGCCACCGATGGACCGGCACCGGCATCTCCGTCCAGACCGAACCGGACGCTAGTGGCATGCCTGTTCGCATCGAGGCGCCGGAAGCCCCGCTGCTCCGCGTGCATCTCCGCTGGCGGGCCGCCGTGCCGGAGCGCTGGCGCATCCTCAACGACCAGTGGGAGCGCAGCTACGGAGATCTCGAATGGCGCGGCTTGGTCGGGGAGCGCGTCCTGCCATGGTACTTCCTGGCTTTCGACGGCCGCGCTACGCACGGCTACGGCGTGGCTACAGGGGGTTCGTGCTTCGCCTTTTGGCAGGCCGACCCCGCCGGCATCTCCCTGTGGCTGGACCTCCGCAATGGAGGTTCCGCCGTGCGCCTAGGCCCCCGCACGTTGGAAGCCGCCGTCGTGCGAGTCCGCCGCGGGGCCGCGCACGAGAGCACTTTCCAATCCGCGCGGCGCTTCTGCCGCCAACTCTGTGCCCAGCCGCGCCTCCCCTCCGCGCCTGTTTACGGCGGCAACAACTGGTATTACGCCTACGGCCGCAACTGCTCGGCTGCCGCTATCGAACGCGATGCCGGCCTGATGGGCGAACTCGCCCCATCCGGGCAAAACCGGCCCTTCATGGTGATCGATGACGGCTGGTCGCTGACCAACACCGCCGGCCCCTGGGATCGCGGCAACGAAGACTTCCCCGATATGGCGGGCCTCGCCGCGGCCGTGAAACGGCAGGGCGCTCGTCCTGGCATCTGGCTGCGCCCCCTGTGCACCACCACCGAGGTTCCTCTGACCGCCCGCCTTCGGCCCCGCGACGGCACCCGGAACGCGACGCTCGATCCGAGCCTTCCGGAGACGCTCGAAACCGTCCGCAAGGACATTGGCCGCATAGCTTCGTGGGGTTTCGAGCTGATCAAGCACGACTACACCAGTTTCGATCTGCTGGGCCGCTGGGGCTCCTCGATGGGCGCCGACCTCACCGAAGCCGGTTGGCACTTCGCCGACCGCTCCCGTACCACCGCCGAAATCGCGCTGGCCCTCTACCGCGCGATTCGGGAAGCGGCCGGGGGCGCGGCTGTCATCGGCTGCAATACTTTCGGACACCTGTCCGCCGGTCTGTTCGAGCTGCAGCGCACCGGCGACGACACGAGTGGCCGCGACTTTGACCGCACGCGACGGATGGGCGTCAACACGCTGGCGTTTCGCGGCCCACAGCACCGCGCCCTCTTCGAACTCGACGCCGATTGCGCACCCATCACCCAGCAACTCCCGTGGGAACTGGCCGCGCGCTGGCTCGACCTGGTGGCACGGAGCGGAACCGCGCTGTTCGTCTCCCCCGATCCCGCGGCGGTCAATGCCAAGTCGAAGCAGGCCCTAAGGCGGGCGTTCGCGGCCGCCGCTCAAGTGCGTGAACTTGCCGAACCGCTCGACTGGATGGACACCCCCACGCCCGGCCGCTGGAGCATCGATGGACGCGCGGAGGAATACGACTGGTACGGTTCCGAAGGAGCCTCGCCCTTCCAGCGATAACTTGCGAGGGTTGCCGGTTTCGCTGCTTACCGCTGGCTCTATGGACGCGCTTGGCCTCAAAGAAGCCACGAAGGCCATCGTGTATGGATGTAATGTGCGGCAGCAACACTGTCGCAGCTAAGTTTCAGAGGTTTCGGACGAGTGCTTGTTGCCTCGACCCATGAGCTGATGCAGGGCGAAGGGTACTTCGTCGGGATTTGTTGCGCACCAGGCAACGATGCGCTCGAACTTGACGGTATCGTCTGCGATGGCACTAATCTCCATCAGTTCGGTTTCGATGATCTCCGGGTCTCGCATAGAACCTTTAGAATGGCACACGGTCGGCACCATTGACAGATCGGTTGGGGGTGTTAAGACTTAATATCGGGAGCTATTGCCGGAGCCCGTTCTCTGCGCGCCGTGCTCGCGTTCGCCGGGCCGGCACGGAAATCAGGACTGAAAGGTGATGGCCATGCCGAACGCAATCTACATGGAGACCAGCGGCCCGCAAGAAATGACCGATGGCGAGATTGCCGCGCCCGAAGAGCCGGGCATGGGCAGCGAAGTGTCCGAGGCCGAAATCAAGAGATACAAGGTCGGCTGAGGCTTCGCCGGGCTGCAGGCCGCAAGCGTATAAGCCAAACGTGGGGTCATGTGTGTCTCCTCAGGTTGAAAAATTGCGCAAAGGCGCAGCAACTTTGCGGAATCGCTTTTTTTGACACTGGGTTCGCAGCCATTGTACACCCGGCCTCGCTTGCCGTGCCTACCTGTTCGCGGCCGCCCTGCCTCACCGTTTGGGTGTGAAGACGCTCCGGGCACGTGACGTTCTCGACGTCATCGCTGATGCTCATCCGCGTGGGCCTCAGTTTGATGAAACCCCCTGTCCTGGGGGAAATGGGCAGCCGTGGGGCGCGCAAAACGTCTTGATCCGAAAGCACGAGTCGTACCCCGTGCGCTTGGTGCAAAATCGGTATTTCTTGCACCACTTGCCGTGTCGGAAACCAGACGCTTTGGCATCACCTGCACGCGCAGATTGGGCGCAGAAAACCAGCGCCAGTTGCGGAAGCATCAGCAGCAGGCCGTCTCAGAACCGGATGCGCAAACTGACCTCGAATATCCGCGCGGTGTACTGGCTGGTCGACTTGCCGAAGTTGACGCTATTCAAATCCATGCTCGGATTCTGGAGATTCACACGGTTCGGGAGGTTGAGGGCTTCTCCGCGCAGGGTCGCATTTACCCGCTCGCCGATCTTGAAGTTCTTGTCCAGCGCGCCGTCGATCTGCAGGAACCCCGGCCCACGGAAAGCATTCCTCCCCAGGTTCCCATCCATCCCCAAACCTGGAGCCGGGAAATCGGACGCCGGAAGAACACCGGTCAGGAACGCCTGCCTCGAAAAGCCTACGGTCTGCACAGTGGTAAGCGGAGCGTTCGGGCGGTCACCACCGGAGCCGTCGGCGTTATAGTCACCGCCGGCGTTGGCCGTCTTGGCCGCGTTCAGCTTGTATGCCGCGCTGTTGGTTACGCTGATCGGCGTACCGCTGTCCATAATCGCGATTCCCGACAATAGCCACCCGCCTAGCACCCGGTGAACAAGGTTGTTGCTGCCTTTGAAGAATGGCATCTCCCAGATGCCCACGATGTTCACCCTGTTCCTCACGTCAAATCCGGCCAGTCCTCGCTCCGCTTTGCGGTTCCACGCATCCTGCCACCCTGTAGAACCGGTCTCCCCGTCCGTGTCATCGATGGCTTTTCCTAACGTATAGTTGCCTTGCAGAGTAAACGACTTTTGAAACACATGCTTTAGCGATACCGTCATGCCGTTGTAGATCGAATTGGAACCGGACTGAATGATGCTGATCGAGCTGAAGCTCGGGTTCAGACCGTGGAAGGTGCCGGTCGCCAGCAGGTCGCCCGCAAAACGGTTCAGGTTGATGTCATTGAATAGCTTGTGGCCGGCTGACCCGATCAAGTTCACCTCAAGCACGGTGTTGCCCATCAATTCCCGCTGTACTCCCAGGAACCAGTTTTGGATGTACGGGGTCCTGAGGGTGTAGTCGGCTGCCTGCATACTGACCCGGACGCCTTTGAGACCGTTGTTGGCATCCAGGCCGATCTGTAAGATAGGATCCACAGGGTAACCTACGTAGGGTTTCGACGTGTCTCCGAAACTATACGTGAAATTCGGAGTGCCCAGCAACAGCCCCACACTCACATTCCCTTTCAGCGGTGGATTCGAGCGGTAATTCTCGATGGGCAGCGTGGCCATGCGGTCGTTGACGATTCCGTAGCCCCCGCGTACGGTCATCTTGGCCTTGCCTGTCGGATCCCAAGCGAAGCCCAACCGGGGGTCGAAGTTCTTGTAATCGGTTGGATAGAACTGGGAGACCAGTTGGGCCTTGCCGTTGGCAATCTGCTGCATTTCGCCGGTGCCGGGTCCCAGGACTAGATTCGACAGCGTGTTCTCCTTGTCGTCCCACGTTTTGAACACCTCCCAGCGCAGCCCGAGGTTCAGTGTCAGGTGGCGGCTGACTCTCCAATCGTCCTGAACGAACAATGCCCACTCCCAGTTGCGCAATTGCGAAAAAACCGTCGTCGGAACGCCGGTGGCGGGGTTCACCAGGCGGCTCTCCTGTAGCGGTTCATCATCCGCGAAGTCCAGAATGTTGGCAAAGGTGTAGGCGGGGATGTAGTTGGTGGTGTTTTGCGCGGCGCCCCGCGTACGGCGTAACTCGCCGCCCATCTTCAAGTTGTGATTGCCGTGGAGCCAGGAAAAGACATCCTTGTAGTCGAAGCTGGTTTGCCACCACCCGTTGGGGTAGCTCGTGCCGGCCACGGTGCTCATGCCCGTTATGCTGATACCGGGTATGTTCCTATCCGGGCGAAGGTCGGGATAGCCGACCAACTGGTTGAAGCCCCCGCGAAGCTCATTGAACTTGCTCGGGCTGAAGGTGTGGGTATAGTTGAGGTTCCCATAATAGGTGTACTCGTCCGTCGCGGCGTTGAAGTCCGGGAAGGCGCCGCCGGCCAGCGTGCGATTGGTCGTGCGGAAGTAACTTCCGTAAATGCGGTCCTTACCAGGACGCAATTCGTGGTCCATGCGGAGGCTCACCTGTTGGGCGTTGCGATACGCGAGGGGCGTATAGAAGGCCGTTCCGATGTCCGGCACCCCGTCGGGGGTACTATTCCATACATTGACGCCCGGCGCCGGACTGCCAATATCTCGCAGGTTGGTAGTCGGATACGCGGCCGGCGCGAAAGTCTTCATGATGAAAGCCGCCTTCGAGTTGGGCCGCGTCTGGAGGACGTAATCGCGGAACTGCGTGGTCCAGACGGTGGTGGAAGCGGTAGCCGCGCCGCCCTGGCGCAGTCCCTCGTACGTAATGTAAAAGAACGTCCGGTTCTTCACGACCGGGCCGCCGCCAGCGAAGTCAAACAGGTGCTTCCGGATGGAAGGCAGCCGGGCGGGATCGAAGATGGTGCGCGCGGCCAGCTTGTTGCCCGTGAAGTAATACGCCGCCACTCCGTGAAACTGGTTGGTCCCCGATTTGGTGATCATCTGTATCTGGGCGCCGGGATTACGTCCGTCGACCGCGGAGAAGTTGTTAGCTACCACGCGGACCTCCTCGGTGGCTTCCGAGTTTGGCACGATGTTGGTAACTCCGTTGCGGGCCTCTCCGTTCACACTGGTATCGTCGAGGGTGTAGTTATTGCCCTCGAACCGCTGCCCGCTGGCATAGACGGCGGGTTGGGTCTCCCCGGAAAACGTGTCGCTGCCGCCGCCGCTGTACAACCCGGACGACAAGCCGCGGCCCACAACTCCCGGTTGGATGGCAACCAGGTTCAGAATGTTGCGGCCGTTGATGGGGAGTTCCTTGAGTTGCGCATTCTCGATGCGGCCGGAAACGCGGCCTTGCTCGGTCTCGACCAGCGCCGCGGTGTCCGTGACCTCGACTTGCTCGGCGATGGCCCCCACCATCAGGGTCAAGTCGACCCTCGCCACCTCGTTGATGGCGACCTCCACTTTGCTTTCCTCTTTAGTGGCAAACCCGGCTTTCTGCACAACGACCGTGTACGTGCCTGGACCGAGGCTGGAGACACGAAAGAAGCCGTCCACCGACGTGACCGCTTCGCGTACGATCCCTGTGGCGTTGTTCTTTACGCTGACTTTGGCTTCCGGAACGGCCGATTGCGAAGAGTCCGTTACCGTGCCTTGAATGGCGCTGGAAAACTGAGCCATGGCTGGAGCAATGGCCAGAAAAAGGAGCAGGCAATGACGCATCATCCTCTCATACCTTTCTAAGGGCTGGATCTCCCGGAAATGTTGAGTGGAGTCTACTCCAAGTGAACTACCCTGTCAATCTCAATCTCAAGACTTTTGTTAGCGTTTGCAGCACCGCTTCCGCGCTGCCTGAATGGGCAGAGGCCCAGTGATACAGAGGTTATGCCACCACCCCCTGGTGCAGACAGGGTCTTGTCGCGGAATTCTGCAAACGCTGAGCAGATTCGGCTGGATGTATAATCGGTCAGCGGAGAGTCGATGGACAGGCCCAGTCGTATGGCCGCGCTAGGCGGGATGTTGGTGTTGGCTTGGGTTGCCTGGTCCCAACCTCAGCCGACTTATCCGGAAGCCGCTGCCTACGTGCAACAGGGCCGGTACGACTTGGCGATCCCGCTGCTCGAGAAGATTCTGGCGGCCTCACCACGCGACCGCAAGGCGCGCAACCTCCTGGGGATCGCGCTGTTGAGCTCCGGCCGCAAGGCCGAAGCCGGCGTCCAATTCCAGAAGCTCCTCGAAATCGATCCCGGCTTTCGCCCCGCGCTCCAGAATCTCGCCGTGACCGAGGCGGAACTGGGCCGGCAAAAGGATGCGAAGGCGCACTTCGAGCAGTTGCTCAAGCTTGTCCCCAGCGATCCGGTGGCGCATTTGTACATGGGCGAGATCTCATTCGGCGAGCGCCGCTACAGCGATGCCGTAGCCCACTACGAGCAAAGCGGGGGGCAGCACCTTAAGAGCCCGCCGGTCACGCTGCACTATGCCCGGAGCCTGGTGGAATGCGGTAAGGCCGCGGTTGCGCAGCAGGTGCTGGAACAACTGCCGCCCGGTTCGGACGCCGAATGGCACTTCGACGCGGGGGTGCTGCTCGCCGGAGCGAAGCGATACGATGCGGCGGCCCGGCAGTTTCAACTGGCCCGGAACGGCTACTTCGATCCATACCTGGCCGGTTTCAATCTGATCGTGGCCCTGGTGGAAAGCCAGGACAACAAAGCGGCAATTCAGGCCGGCGAGCAGCTACTGGCGCAGGGACACCGCAAGGCGGAGCTGTACAACCTCCTGTCGCGCGCCTATGAGGCCGACGGGCGCACCCAGCAAGCCTACGATGCGCTCCGCTCCGCCACCCAGATCGACCCGCAGGATGAAGCCAACTACGTCGACCTGATGTCTCTCTGTCTGACCCATGAGAATTGGGACCTCAGCCTGGAGATTGCCGAAGTGGCCCTCAGCCGCATTCCGCAGGCCTACCGGGTGCGCCTGCAGCGGGGAGCGGTCTTGGCGATGCAGGGAAAAATGGAGGACGCCGAAAAGGAATTCCTGGCCGCCGCACAGGTTGCGCCGCAGGCGGACTTGCCGCCGGTGGCGTTGGCTCTGGCGCAGATCGACATGAGCAAGTTCGCCGAAGCCGCCGCGGTACTGCGGGCGCGCCGCGCATCGAGGGACTACCGTGTGCACTGGCTCCTCGCCGAGGCGCTGAGCCGGGCCGGCGCCGAACCGGGCTCGGCTGCCGCGAAGGAGGCCGTTGCCGAGCTGCAACAGGCGGTGCGTCTCAACCCCAGTGCCAGCCAGCCCCGCGTACTGTTGGGAAAGATGCTGATGAAACGCGGAGATGCCGCTGCCGCCGCCGTCCAACTCGAGGAAGCGCTCAAGCTCGACCCCCAGGAAATGTCGGCCGCCTACCAACTTGCCATGATCTATCGCGATCAAGGCAACACCAAGCGGGCTGAGGAACTGGCCGCGAGAGTGGGCAAAGCCAGAGCCGCGCCCGACCCCAGCCAGTTCACCCAGCGCAACTTGGTGAAGATCATTCGCGAGGGGTCGAAGTAACGCGGTCACCGCCGGCGGAAATTCTCGGCGCGCACGATGCCCGCGCCTTCCCGGATCACTACAAGCTGGTCGGCAGACACCGCGGAGACAGTCTCCCGGCCGCCGTTCGGCCAGCGAATGTCCAGGTCGGCCTTTTCCGCCGCGCCGAGGCCGAAATGCAGCCGCTGGTCGCTGGCCGAAAGGAAACTCGATTGGCTGAGAACTTCCTGTGCCTGCACCCGGTCGCCGTATCGTGCCGTTACCCGGGCTCCAACAGCGCCGCGGTTGGACTTCACACCGGCCAGCTTGACCTTGAGCCAATGGTTGTTGCCGCCCAGGTCGTTGCGTAACAGCGAAGGAGGCTCATTGAGATTGACTACCAGAATGTCCAGGTCGCCATCGTTGTCGAAATCGCCGAAGGCGCATCCGCGGCTGCAGTGGGCTGCTGCAATACCCGGCCCGGCTGAATCCAGCAACTCCTCGAAGCGGCCTCCGCCCAGGTTGCGGAAGATGACGCGCGGCATTTCGAGCGGGTAGTTCGGCAGTTTCCGGACGACCTCTGGAAAGATGCCGCCCGCGGCCATGAACAGGTCGGGCAGGCCATCGTTGTCCAGGTCGACGATTCCGGCTCCCCATCCCACGAAGCGCGTCTCCACGCCGAGCCCCGCGGAAATCGTGACGTCCTCGAAGTTTCCGTTCCGCTGGTAGCGTAACAGGGCGGGGACATCGTCGCAGAAGTGGGTCTTGAAGATGTCGAGCGAACCGTCGAGATTGTAGTCTCCGATGCCGAGGCCCATGCCCGCCTGCGGGTTGCCGTCCTGGTTGAGAGCCACCCCGCTCAACAGGCCGACCTCACGGAAGGTGCCGTCGCCGTTGTTGTGAAACAGAAAACTGGGCGTCGAGTCGCACGCCACGTAGATGTCCGGCCATCCGTCGTTGTCGAAATCCGCGGCCACCGCGGTCAGCAGGTAGCTGCCCTTGGCTTTGCCCACTCCGGAGGCTTGAGTCACATCAGTAAAGGTGCCGTCGCCGTTGTTGCGGTAGAGCGACGCGCTGCCGGGCGGCAGACCGCGCGGGCCGCAATGCACCGGAATTCCTTTCCAGTTGCAGTTTCCGGCGCCCCCGGCGGGCGGAACGGACTTGGGATCGAACTGCAGATAGGTGGCGACGAACAGATCGAGCAGCCCGTTGCGGTCGTAGTCGATAAACGTGCACCCCGAACCCCACTGGGCCTTTTCATGAAGCAACCCCGCCTCCGCGGTGACCTCCGTGAAGGTGCCGTTGCCGTTGTTGCGGTACAGGGCATTCTGTCCCCAACCGCTCAGAAACAGATCGTCGAAACCATCGTTGTTGCAATCGCCGACCGCCACGCCGGATGCCCAGCCGGTGCGGTGAAGACCGGCCTTCTCGGTGACGTCGGTGAAGGTGCCGTCGCGGTTGTTGCGGTAAAGCCGGTTGGTGGCGTTTGCGGCGCCCTCGAAGCGCGTACCACTGGGAAGAAAAATGTCGAGCCAGCCGTCGTTATCGTAGTCGATGAAGGCGGCGCCGCAACCGACCGTCTCCAGGATATAAGTCTTGCGGTCCACGCCGCCGTATGTCACCGGCTCCCGTAACCCGGCCTCCCGTGCGATATCGGTGAAGCGGGCGTAGAAGGGAAGCCCCGAGGGCTTGCCGCGTGGCAGTGGCTTGACGCTGCGGCTGGCCATCCCGGAATATTGCGCCCGCAAGGCCGGCGCGCAGAGGAGCCCGAGCAGTTGGCGCCGGTTCATTGAAGAGCCTTCCGCTGTCGGATTATGCTTCCTTGATCCACACGATAGATGTTACCGGGCCGGGCGCGGGGCGAACGCCCCCGCTGCCGGCCGGAGGAGTTTCGTAAGGAGCCGCGGGATCGCGATTGGTCCGCGCGTAGTTGGGGATTGCCAGCATGGGACTGCCGTCGGCGAACCGGCCTTTGATCACCATGACGCCGCCCAGAAAATCGCCCCTCCACTCGGTGGTGAGAGGGGAATCTGGGCTGAGAGCCTTGGTAATGTCCTGATCCACCTTCTCAATGTTGTAGATCAATGGACCGTACCGCAGCGCCACTCTGTTCCGGTCGGCTTCAATGTTTTCGTGGGCTCTGACCCGCTGGACCTTCAGCGGCAGAACTGCCTCGATCTTGTCGTCTGCTTTCCAGGAACGGGTAATCACGGCGTAACCCCTATCGATTAGGGGTTTCACCGCCGACCCATTGACAGCGAGTGACGTGAGCCCGTTGGCATCCGGCGTACCCTTGTAGAGGCTGCTCACGTTGCGGGTGGGAACGCGGATTCTGACGCTGAAGCTCTTCTCCACCTTGGGATTGACCGTGATGGAGACTTTGCCGTTCCAGGGATAGTCGGTGGCTTGCACCATCTCGACATCGGTGCCGGCCACATTCTCCACCGTAATGGTGCTGCCCATGAACAGATTCACGTAGAGGCCGTCGGAACTCTTGGCGTACATCCACGTGGGGAGCATGAGCAACGTGCGCGGCATGTTGCCCACGCAGCACGGGCAGGAGTGCCAGGAGGTGCGAGGTCCATTCGCGTCCAACGGGTTCGGGTAGTAGAAGTGCTTGCCTTCCAGATCGAGGGCGCCCAGCAGAGCGTTGTACATGGTTTCTTCGTACAGGTCGGCGTACCTGGCGTCGTGATAAGCCAGGTTCATCTTCCACTGAAAGAAAACCTCGCCGCAACTGGAGCAGGTTTCGCAATAGGCTGCGTTTCTTAGCGCGTAGTTCGGACCGAACCCTTCCGCGGTGTCTCCGCTTCCCACGCCGCCGTTGATGTAATACTTCTTGTTTACCAGATTGTCCCAGATCGATTTGACGGCGCTCTGGTAGTCGGGATCGTGGGTTTCGACGGCCACATCGGCCATGCCCGAATAGGTGTAAACCGCCCGCACGGCGTGCCCGACCGCCTCATACTGCTGCGTGACCGGCGCGTGGCTCTGGTCGTATTCCTGCCGCTCCTGGTCATTCCGGGCAGCGGTGTAACGGCAATCGAGCAGGAACTTGGCGAGTTGAATATACCTGTTGCCTTTGCCGCCGCCTTCCATGTCGTTCACAAAGCGGCCGAAGCGCACCAGCGCCTGCTCCATTTCCTCGTGGCCGTCATACCATGCCTTCTTGGGAGGCGGGCCCAGGTTGTCGTACCAGCAATCGGCAAGTTTCTTCGCGGCGTTGTACAGCCTGGCGTCCTTCTTGTCGGTCATCAGGTAGTGGTTGATGGCCGATTCCAGGAAGTACCCGGCGACGTAGCCTTCATGGTCGCCGCGCCGTTCCCAATGCTCGAAGGGGCCGGGTTCGGTGATCCCGTTGCGTCCCGGCATCCGGGGCAGGGTGAAGCAGGTTTGCAGATAGCCATCCGGTTCCTGTGCCGACAGGATCTTAGGAATCCAGTCGTCCAGAGTCGCCCTCATTTTCTGTTGCGCCTTGATAATGTCCTGGTCGCCCTGGGGATCGATCATGAGCGCGATGCTCATCGACTCCACGGTCTGGTGAACCCAGGCGTTGGAGAACACCTGGCCCTTGTGCCTTCCGTGGGGCTCGCCGCGCAGTGCTTTGCCCGCTTCCACGAAGTTGTCGATTCCACCCATACCCACGGTCAGGTCCGTGCGGTTGATCTGATCGATGCAATGGGGAATCCAATTCACGATCAGGGCCTTGGACCTGGCCTTCCAAAGGCCATCGTTGATCTTGAAGTTCTTGGTATAGACGGCGTCCAGTTGTTTCGCGGGGGGCGGCGACTGCACCGTGACGTTTAAGGTGGATGAAGTGGTGGTCTGCCCGTCGGTGGCCGTAAGTTTCAGTGTGTAGGCGCCCAGCGTGGTAAAGGTTGCGGCGGTAATCAGCGATTTGGGATCTGCGAACGTGACCGGCCCGGGGCCGGACACCTTGCTCCAGGTAATCGTGGGTGCGGGCCCGGCTTTCGGCGGCGGCGGCGGCTCCGGCGGGGTCTCGCCAAAGCGGAGTCGAACCGGCTTCGGCGGTTCGCCGTATCCCGCCCATGCTCGCAGGTAGGTCTTGCCCGGCAGCACGCACACCCGATCGCCGCCCGCGATCGCATTCAGCGCACTATCGTCCGCGGCCATGGCGCAGCAAACGACGGCGCTCTGAAGCAGGGGAGTCAATATCGCCGAGGCCGCCGCAGTTTTGCCCACTGTTTCGAACATTTCGCGACGGCTCAGATTGGACTGACGCAAGTCCTCACTCATTAGGATCACCTCCACGAACTGACAGGAAGAAGTTGTCTTCTGCGCCCAGGCCGGGAGCGCCGCAGCAGTGGTGCGCCGCGTACGCCGGGTCGAATCGTTCTCCCGGGACTTTGATTATGGACTCCCCGGTCCCGTTCAGTATACACCCTCCTCGCCCTCCTCGCCTTTAAGGACCTGATAAGGTGCGTGCTGATTGTCGGTACACAGTTTTGGGGGGTGCTAGTTTCAAGGTCAAACAGCTCCCGATACGGGGATCTCATCACCCTCACAGAGAATAGCGGAGTCGCGGAGATAGAGTTGCACGGGATAACCGGCGGTACCTATGCGCCGGATCCTTGCTGCCTTCGCATCCCTCTTGATTCCCCCGGCTTTCGCGCAGGCGCCGCCACCGGTGGTCACCGCCGTAGAAGTCCGCGGCGCCGCGCCGGCAGTGAATCTCGCTACACAGGTGGGCCGGCCGGTCGACGCGGCGGCGCTCCGGCGCGACGTGCAATCGCTGTGGGCGCTGGGCCGCTTCGACGACGTTCGCGTTGAAGCAGTCCGCCAGGACCCGGGCGTGGCCGTGGTCTTCCACGTGACGCCCCGGCCGAATCTCCGGCTGCGCCGGAAATCCGCATCGAGCTGAACAGCTTCGGATTGAATCCGGCAGTGCCGCCGGAATCGCCGATCGACTCGCTCGGAGCGCACCAGATTGCGATGGAGGCCCAACGCGAGCTCAATGCCCGAGGGTAT
>Ga0335081_10012293_pt1 | contig 13872 bp, 8 predicted proteins | sample Lox_Sample_35_FD_206713 | JGI IMG/M metagenome (GOLD analysis project Ga0335081, IMG submission 206713) | Soil microbial communities from Loxahatchee National Wildlife Refuge, Florida, United States - Lox_Sample_3.5 | ecosystem: Environmental > Terrestrial > Soil > Wetlands | place: USA: Florida... | reverse complement strand
GGGGGGGACGCCGAGGTTCGCGAGCACGGCGCGATACAGATTGCGGCGCGAGCGAATTGTGGTTTGGTCCCAGGCATCCAGTCCTTCGCGCGCGATGCGCTGCAAAAAGCCGTGCAGCGCGGTGCCTGCGTAACGCAGGCGATCGCCCACCCATTCGAAGGTGACGCGCGGCGGTTCCAGGATTTCGATGTGTCCAGGCGGCTGGGTTATGGAAGGCGGAGGCGCAGGGATTCTCCAATCGGCCGGAACGCGGCGGATGGTTCTGGATTCCGGCGCCGCCTGGGCGCGGGGCGCACGCGCAATATTGGCAAATTCTCCCGACAGCATCGGCCAGAGTAGTCTCAAGAACGTTCCAGACATCGGTTCGGCGATGGAGCCATCGTCCTTGAGCCGCACCGATCCCATCAAGTGCAGATTCCGGCGGGCGCGCGTGGCGGCGACGTACAGCAATCGCGCGGTTTCGTGCTCGCCTTTTCGGCGCTCCAAGCGTTCGAGATAGTCGTAGATTGGATCCGAATCGCTTCCGGACTCTTGGATGGGCGCGAGCAGCAATTCCCCACCGTGCTCCAGCCACATCAGAAGACGCTGCGGGTCGGAGCCGCTGCGCTCGCCGAGGCCGGGCAGAATGACGGTGTCAAATTCGAGGCCTTTGGCTTTATGAATGGTCATGAGCTGCAACCGGCCGTCGGCCTGCACGTCAGTCTGGGCGAACAGTTGATTCACTTGCTCGCGGAACCAGTGGAAATCGTCCAAATCGACGCCTTGTTCGATCCCTTCCAGCAGGTCGAAATACGCGGCGGCGTCTTTCAAACCGGTTTCATCGGTGCAGGCCGGACCGCCCAGGCGCAGCCACGCGGATTCGATCCAATCGCGCAGGGGCCGCCGGCCACGCGCGGCGAGTACGTGCTCTAGTTCGGGAAGGATTCGGCTGACTCGTGCGGCGCCATCTTCGCTCAGTGACAGGCCGCGCTTACGAAGCAGGTCCCAGACCGCAGTGTTTGGGCCGGCCGATGCGAGCGCGTAAAGGTCAGCCAGGGCGAGGCCGCACCACGGCGCACGCAGGATGGCAAGCCAGGAAACGCGGTCGCCCGAATGCAGAAGCGCAAAGGTCAGAGCCATCAAATCCTCAACAACGGGACGTTGGCCGAGCTGATCGATCTCGACGGCCTGAAAAGGAATCCGATTGCGTTTGAGTGTCGCGACGATGACGGCGAGATGCGGGCGGGCACGGACTAGAATCGCGGTGGTTCCGCTCGTGTCAGTGTTAAGCAATTCTAGAATGCGATCCGCTTCTGCTTCCGCATCCAGGAACCCGTGGATATTGACTGCTCCGCCTTGCTCCACGACTGCGGAAAGGCTCGGCGAGTACGAAACCGCACCGGAATCGACATCGTCTTCCGGCGGCAGGATGTGCGGGAAGTGTTCGTTTACCCAGGAGACGATCTCGGGGCGCGACCGGAAATTGGACGTTAACGTAAGCGCTTCAAAGTGAATCGAGCCGATGCCTTCTTGGCGCGCCTTCAGCAAAAGGCTGACGTCCGCCTCGCGAAAGCGATAAATGGATTGCATCGGATCGCCGACCAGGAACAAGGTGCGGCCGTCTCCCGGCTCCCAACCCGCAGTCAGTTTTCCGAGCAGCTCGAATTGCGTAAATGACGTGTCCTGAAATTCATCCACCAGGATGTGCTGGATGCGATGACCGAGGGCGAGTGCGAGATCGGTAGGCGAATCCAGGCGGCCCAGCGCTTCGGAAGCGCGGATGGCGAGCTCGGCGAAGTCCACGCAGCCGTGCTCGCGGAATACCAGCTGAAGCTCGGCCACCGCGAGCTTCAAGACCGAGACCGCGGCCTGCATGGCCTGCCACTGCGAATCGCTGAATTGGGGCGAAGGGAGTTTGCGAACAGCACGCAAAGCTTCGCGGGTGGACTGGTCGGATTTCAACCGTGTCAGCACAAGCTGCAGGCCTCGGTCAGCGCGCTTGCGCCACGTCCCCGCTGCCGTCAGCAGGAGGTCAGCGACCGCGTGCCACTGCGGCAAGTCTTCCCTCTCATGGCCGGGGAATCGATCGAATGCGAGCAAGGCGGCGATCTCCGCGGCGGTGTCCGGATCGAAAGCGGCGCGCAGTTCTTCGAGGCGATGCCGGATCAGACGCGCAAGCGACGCTTCCAAATCGGCACGCACCGAAGTGGCTCCAGTGTGGCGCAGCCACTGATCGCGTTTTTCGAGCATTTGCACGATCAGGCGTTCAGCTGCGTTGAAGTCGTTATCCAAATGCAGCAGGATCAAGGCCAGCGCTTCGTTACCATCGTCGACATGGCGGAGCGTGTTGCGCGCGGCTTCGCGGTAGAGGGCGTCGGCTTTCTCGCTGATGTCGGGCATGGCGCCAAAGCGCGCCACCCAAGGCATGCGGCGGGTGATGGAGGCACACAACGCGTCGATGGTCTCGATGCGCATTTGAGCGGGATTGTCCATCAGGTTCCAACCGAGGCGGCGATCGTGCTGCAGGACGGCGCGGGCGATCTGGAAGGTGGTCAGCTCGTGATCCTGCTCGGGTGCGGTGCCCGATTCGGCTTTGTGGAGGGCCTCGACCACGCGAGCGCGCATTTCGGCCGCGGCTTTGCGGGTGAACGTAATGGCGACGACCGCTTCCGGGATGTCGACGATTGCGAGCAGCTTCATGTAGCGCTGGATCAGCAGCTCGGTTTTGCCGGAGCCGGCCGGCGCCTGAACCAGGAAGGACGTTGCGGTGTCGAGCGCGAGCGCGCGGGCTGCTCTATCGTCCGTCATTTTGAAACTCGCGGATGCGGCACAGGCCCCACTCGCCACAGTGGGCGCAGGCGTCGTCGTCTTTGGGGTCGACTTCGGCGTGGCCGTCGCGGAAATTCCGACCCAGATGCTCCAACACCTGGCGCCAGCGATTGATCTGCTGGCCGAAGGGGAGGGCTGGTTCCATGCGCATGTTTTTCATGTCCGGAAGCGCGGCGGCGTCATCGGCCAGGCCCTGGAACGCGAGATCGCCCACGCGGATCTGGGCGAAAACGGCGCCGGCAACGGGGCGATCGCTGGTGGCGCAATACAAGGGGAGCTGCGGCTCGGCGGGCCGATCCGAATCCCAGGCTGTGGATTTGAACTGACCGGTCTTGTAGTCGACAATCAGGTCGCCGCCGGAGGCTAGTTCGTCGATGCGGTCGGCGCGTGTCCTCACCTCCAGGCCGCCGATGGAAATTTCGCGCTCGGCTTCGATCCCGTGCACGGTAAAGGGGGCACGCGACTTTTCGATCTTGAGCCAATCCTGCAGCAGTTTTTCGAGACGACGCTGCTCGAGTTGGCGGCCGATCGCGTGGGGAATGTCACCGGCTGCTTCCTGCGCAGCGCGCGAAATGAGCGCTCCGAGTTGCTCCGGCATGAGTTCGATCAAGCGCTGCTGCGACCCCAATTCCGTCCAGATGATTTGCAATGCGCGATGCACCGTGATGCCGCGATCTTTGTAGCTCAATCCGGGGACGGTTTCCTCAAGCGGCCGGGCGGCGAGCCGGTGTTTGGCGAAAGCGCGAAATGGGCAGGCGGCCATGTCTTTGAAGAGCGATGCGCCGCCGCGCTGTTCGGAGCCCGAAGCGACTGGAGGAGCAAGTTCGTCGACGAATTGTTGGAAAGAAATTTCCTGGCGTATTTGCGCCATCCAGACATCGGCGGGAGCCGGTTCGTGACGCGGGGTGCGCCAAGGGCCGCCGACCAGAGGGCTGGGCGTCAAAGTGCGGTCACCGTCCGAAGCCGGGTAGCTGGCGCCGACGTCCGGCGCACCGGCCAGCAATCGCGAGATGAGATTTCTTGCGAACTCGAGTTCACGCTCGGCGGAAGAATGCGGCAGCTTGTGCTCGCGCTGGAGCGAGATGGGGAGAAACGGATTCGGCGCCGCGGCGGAGGGCAGCGCCTCGTCGTGCAGGCCTGCGATCCAGAGATGATCGAAATTGAGGCCTGAGGCTTCGAGTGGGCCCATGATCTGGATGGGAGCGCCCTCGTTCTCGATTTGAAACGGCTGAGCGGCCGCGATTTCACGCAGGCGTGAGAGGGCTTGATCGAAGTCGATGCGCGGCGAGGCGAGGTCGAGCGCCGCAAGATCTGAGAGGCGTTCCCGCCAACTTTGGACGGTCTGATACTCGCGGCTGTCGAGCGGGCGATCGCCGGGCCAGCCCAGCGCATCCAGGAGCTGGGCGAAATCCTGGCTCCAGGCCGTGGGTCGCTGTTCAGCGGGGAGCGGGCGAAGCAGCTTTTCAAAGCGCCCGAGGTTGCGTTGTAAAGCCGGGCATTCGGAACATTCGCGGCGCAGCGCAGAGACGTTCAGGTTCCACAGCCCGTGCCTGCGGAGGCGTGCATCGAGGAGGCCGCGGCGGGTCCATTCGGTTTCGAATCCGCCGAGAAATGGCGAGCGCAGAAGCTGGCCTAAGGCAGGGAGTGAGAGACCATGCAGTCCGAATTCGAGCATCAGGAGGGCCGCGTGAATGATAGGGATCTCAGCAAGCGGCGGACCTAACGATACGTGGAAACATCGTTCCTGGCCGGCCAGCGCGGCGGACGGGTCAAGCACCTGGCGGAAGATTCGCTCGGTGCGCGCCCGCGCCTTCACAAGGTCGGGAACAATGATTCCGATTTGTGTTTCAGGCTCCCGCTCGATCAAGTGGCGGGCCCAGATCGCGGCGGCGCGAATTTCCGCAGCGGCGTCTTCGAACTTGAAACATGCGAGCGCGGGCTGGCTACGCACAGGTTCGATTGGGACCGGCGCGTTCAAGGCCGCGAAGAAATCGGTTTGCTGGGGCGTCAGTTCATCGAAACCCGCGATGTAGACCTGGGCGGGGCGCGGGATTTCCCCGCTCGTGAGCCTGCGCGCGATGAAATCGCTCAAGCGCGCCGCTTCGAGCCACCGGTTGGCACGGCAGCGGTTATCAAAGTCGCGGGACCAGCCGGCGAACGCGGCGCAGTCATCCGAGGCGTCGAAACGGCCGTCCACCGGCACGCGGTAGGCCTGAACAAGCTGCCAGGTCTCGATGGCCAGGCGCGCCGTTTCCGAAATACGAAGTAGCGTTTCGCCCGCGGGCGATGCTCGGATAACTTGTTCCCAGACGACTTGCTCCTGGAGGGGATTGAGCAGCGCCAGAGGCATGTCGTTCGCGCCGCGCCATTTGTTCCAGGCGCGGAGGAGAAAGGCATCGAGCGGGAGGATGTCCGGAGGCCGCCAAACCGAGCGCCCCTGCCGAGCTTGCCAGGCGTGGAAACCGCGCGCGAAGGAACGCGCCAGGCGCCGGTTGACGGTGATTAGAGTGGCTCCGGTTTCGAGGACCCGGAAAACTTCCTCGTGCATGTGCTTTCATGATAATTTGACCAAGCGCATCACAGTGGCCATCGATGGGCCGGCGGCTGCCGGCAAAAGCACGATCGCGCGGCGGATCGCGGCGAAACTGGGGTACGTGTATGTCGACACGGGCGCGATGTACCGGGCGGTGGCGTTGTGGGCGATGCGGCGGGGCGTGGCGCTGTCGGACATGCACCGGCTGGAGCAACTGGCGACGGAAGCGAGGATCGAATTTGTCGCGGGCGACGCGAAAGTATTACTGAACGGTGAGGACGTCAGCCAGGCGATTCGAACGCCGGAGGTGAGCGAGGCCGCATCGGAGGTTTCGCGCATTGCCGCGGTGCGGCGCGCGCTGGTGGTCAAGCAGAGGGAGATCGGCGAACGGGCATCGATCGTGATGGAGGGCCGCGACATCGGATCGGTGGTTTTTCCGAACGCGACCGTCAAGATTTTTTTGGATGCTCTGCCGGAGGTGCGGGCCGAGAGGCGCGCGGTGGAATCGGCGCAGCCGGCTGAAGTGGTGGCCGAGCACATTCGCGAGCGGGACCGGCGGGATCAGACGCGAGCGCATTCGCCACTGGTGCAGGCGCCGGATGCAGTGTATGTGGATACAACGGGAATGACGATTGAAGAAGTGGAGGCAGCGTTGTTGAAGATCATCCGGGATCGGACGTCGAATGGGAAGGAGCGGACGGAGTGACGAACGGCCTGCTGGTGATGAAGTTTGGCGGGACGTCGATGGGGTCGGCGGAGCGGATTTGCGTGGCGGCGGATATTTGCCGGGAGCAACGCGCGCTGCGCCCGGTGCTGGCGGTGGTGTCGGCCATGGCGGGCGTTACCGATCTGCTGTTGAATACGTTGCGGCATGCCGAAGGCGGGGATGAGGCGCGCATCGAGACCAGTGTCGAGCAGCTTCGGGAACGGCATCTGGATACGTGCGAAGAGCTGGGAATCGGGGAGAGAGCGGCTGGAGGCGTGCGCGATCTGATCGCGGATTTTGAGCGGCTGGCAAACGGGATGCTGATGCTGGGGGACCGGCCGCCGCGCTCGGTGGATGAAGCCATCGCAATCGGCGAGCGATTGACGGCGCTGATGCTGGCGGAGTATCTCGAATCGAAAAAGATCCCGGCGCGGGCGATCAACGGTGCGGACATAATTGTCACGGATGCGGTGTTCGGCAACGCGACGCCCATCATGGAAGCGACGCGCAAGAAGGCCCAGGAGGGAGTGAAGCCGCTGCTGGAGGCGGGAACAATTCCGGTAGTGACAGGGTTCAACGGAGCCACCATCGACGGGAGGCCGACGACGCTGGGCCGCGGCGGGTCCGATTTTTCGGCCTCGATTCTGGCGGCTGCGTTGGATGCTGCGGAGCTGTGGATCTGGACCGACGTGGACGGCATCATGAGCGCGGACCCGCGTCTGGTGAAGGAAGCGCGCGTGTTGGACGCGGTGACTTACAGTGAGGCGGCCGAGCTGGCTTACAATGGCGCGAAAGTTTTGCATCCGCGGACCCTGGCGCCGCTGGCGGACCGGCAGATTCCGGTGTGGAGCAAGAACAGCTTTCATCGCGAGCATCCCGGGACGCGCATCGTTTCCAAGGTGGATGCGCCGCCGGGACCCAGGGCGGTGACGTCGATGGCGAATGTCGCGCTGGTTTCGCTGGAACCCGCCAGCGCGGCGGTGAGCGGGACACGTCTGATGGCGCGCGCGCTGGAGGCGCTGGCGGATGCCAACGCGGAGGTGCTGGCGCTCACCAGCTCGAGTTATCGCCAGAGTTTCTGTTTTCTGGTGCGGAAGGAAGAGCTGGCGGCGGCGATGAAATCGCTGGAGTCCGATCTGGCGCTCGAACTCACGCACGGGTATCTGAAGCCGATCGAGGTGGACGAGAACGTGGGGCTGCTGGCGGTGGTGGGTGAAGGCATGCACGGCACTCCGGGATTGGCCGGGCGAATATTCAGCGCGATTTCTAAAGAGGACGTAAATATTATTGCCATCGCGCAGGGCTCGAGCGAGTTGACTATCAGCGTGGTGGTTCATCGGGATGGGCTGGAGCGGGCGATTCGCGCGGTGCACAAGGAATGCCGGTAGATTCCAAAGGGCGGCGAGCGAGGCTGGTGATTGGGTAGACTAGGAGTCTGTTGAAAAGGAGTTCTTGATGCGAAAAGTCATCCTTTCGGGTGTTTTTGTTTGCTTCGCAGTGTCGGCCGCGGCCCAGACGTTTCCCTACGATCACGTGCATGTGAACGTGCCGGATCCGGCAGCGGCGGCGAATTGGTACGAGAAATATTTCGGCGGACGCCGCATCACGGAGGCGCCGGACCGGTTGATGTTCGGGAGCACGCGCTTCATGTTCCTTCGGAAAGCGGATGCGAAGCCGAGCGCCGGAAGCGCCATCGACCACGTAGGCTTCTCGTTCGCCGACCTGGACGCGAAGATGAAGGAGTTCGAAGCTGCGGGCATCAAGATCGTGACGCCGGTGCGGGAGATCCCGGGGCTGTTCAAGCTGGGATTCGTGGAAGACCCCTGGGGTACGCGCATCGAAGTGGTGCAGGATCCGGAGTTACTCGGGCTGCACCATATTCATCTGCGCGGGCCGAACCCGGAAGAGACCTTCAGCTGGCTGCAGGCGAAGTTTGGCGGCGAGCGGACCAAGTTGAAAGGGCGGCTGGACGCCATGAAGTACAGCGCGCCTGGGTTCAGCGACATGTGGATTCTGGTGCAGCGCGGAGATGCGGAGCCGAGCGAGGGGCACGCGATTGATCACATCGGGTGGCGTTCAGAGGGTCCGCTGGCGAAGACGATTGACGGGTTGCGCGCCAAGGGCGTGACGGTACTGACGGAACCGCGGCCGCTGCCGCTGCCGCACGGCCCCAGCATCAATTTCGCTTACGTGGCCGGACCGGCGGGCGCCAAGATCGAGCTGGTGGAGCGTCCCGGATTGAAGCCCGGCGAGTAAACTTGACGCGCGTGAGAATCGACAAGTGGCTTTGGGCCGCCCGGTTCTTCAAGACGCGCTCGCTGGCTGCCCGGGCATGCGAGCTGGGCAGGATTGCATCCAATGGCCAAACGGCCAAGCCGGCGCGGGAGGTCCACGCCGGCGACCGGTTGTCGATCAAGAACGAGAGCGGCGAATTCGAAGTGGACGTGCTGCTGCTCAGCGAGATGCGCGGACCGTCGGCGGTAGCGCAGACGTTGTATCAGGAGACGGAAGCGAGCCGCGCGTCGCGGCTCCAGCTCGCCGAAGAACGTAAGGCCATGCCGCATTTCCAGGCGCCACCAGGCCGGCCGTCGAAACGCGATCGTCGGCAAATCAATCGAGTTCGTGGCCGAACGTAGTCTGAGTCAAAGCCCGGCGCCGCGAACGCTGGCGTTCTCGCGCAGCAGCTCGTTGACTTTCGCCATGAGAGCCTCGGGAAGAAACGGTTTCTGCAAGAAGGCCGTGCCTTGTTCGATGGCTCCGCGGTGCAGCAGGGCGTGGTCGGTGTAGCCGGAGATAAAGAGCACGATGAGCCCGGATTTGGATTTGAGCAGTTGATCGGCCAAGTCCGGCCCGCTCATCTCCGGCATGACCACGTCAGTGATGAGCAGATCGATGGGGTCCGGATGTTTCTGGGCCAGCTGCAAAGCGGCACGGCCGTTAGCTGCGCTTAAGACGCGATGGCCCGCCTCAGCGAGCACGTCCTCAGCCAGCATGCGAATTGCGGCTTGGTCTTCGACCAACAAAATCGTGGCAGGGCGTGCGGGACCGAATTCCTGGCGCGCATCCAGAGCTTCGACCGGCGCGGCGACGGCGCGCGGCAGGTAAATGCTGAAGTTTGTGCCGTGGCCGGGTTCGGTGTAGACATCAATCCAACCGCCGTGTTGCGTGACGATGCCGAACACCGTGGCTAGACCGAGCCCGGTGCCCTTGCCGGCCTCTTTGGTAGTAAAGAAGGGCTCGAAGATGTGAGCTTCGGTGTCGGTGTCCATGCCGGTGCCAGTGTCGGAGACGGACAGTAACGCGTAACGGCCCGCGGGACGAAGGCCGCGGCGGCCCAGGTCCTCGCGTTCGCGCACCACGGTGCGGGTCTCGATGGTGAGCCTTCCGCCGGTGGGCATGGCATCGCGGGCATTCACGGCGAGATTCATCAGGATTTGCGTGAGCTGGCCGGTATCCACGTTCACGAAGCACGCTTCGGAGTCCGCAACGACGGCCAGATCGATGTCTTCGCCGATCAGGCGCTCGAGCAGGTCCTTGGTCTCAGCGACGAACACATTCAGGTCCAGGATCCTGGGCTGAGTGACCTGCTTGCGGCTGAAGGCGAGCAACTGGCCGGTGAGGGAAGCGGCGCGCTCGCCGGCGCTCAGAATTTCCTTTACGGTATCGCGAAGAGGATCGCCGGGAGCCAGGCGATTGTTGACAGTGGTGGCGTAACCGAGAATTACGGTGAGCAGGTTGTTGTAATCGTGCGCCAGGCCACCGGCCAGGCGGCCGACCGCCTCCATTTTCTGGGTTTGGTGGACCAGCTCTTCAAGCTGTCTCTGGCGGGTGATATCGCGCGCAATTTTTGAAGCGCCCACGACGCGGCCGTCGCCATCGCGGATCGGGGAAACACTCAGCGAAACCTTGATGCGACGGCCATCCTTGGCTATTCTCTCGGTCTCCTGGTGATCGACTGTTTGTCCCTGGGCGACTTGGTGCAGGACTTGTTCCAGCTCGTCCAGACAATCGGGAGGGACTATGCGAGAGATGGGGCTGCCAATCATCTCGTCCGCCGAGTAGCCAAAGAGGCGCTCGGCTCCGCGGTTCCAGGCAGTGACGGTGCCTTCCAGCGACTTAGCCACGATGGCGTCGTCGGAATTCTCGACAATCGAAGCCAGACGCCGCGCCGTGTCGAAGGCCTTTCTGCGCTCGGAAACATCGCGAAAAACGAGCACCACGCCGGTGATGTCTCCGGTCAATCCTTTTATCGGCGCTGCGCTGTCATCGATGGGGATTTCCACGCCGGATTTAGAAATCAGGACGGTGTGATTGGCTAATCCCACCACCTGGCCGTCCTTCAACACGCGGCGGATGGGATTTTCCACGACGGCGCGGGTGGCCTGGTTGACGATGTTGACGATGCGCTCGATTCCAGTTCCGCGCGCCTCAGGCTCGGTATAGCCGGTGAGCCGCTCGGCGACGGCATTCATCATATGAACGCCTCCATCGCGATCGGTGGTGATGACGCCATCGCCGATGCTATAGAGCGTGGCGCGCAGCAGATCGCGATTTTGTTCGGCGGCGCGCCTGGACTGGTCCAATCGAGCGGCCGACTGCTCCAGTTGTCCGGCCGCGCTCCTCAGCGCCGCGCCTCCAACGCCCACCAGGGCGACCAGCAGCACGGCCCCAATGAGAATCACGATACGGAGATGCTGGGCTCCGGAGCGAAGATCATCCCAGGCGGCTTGCCAGCGTGTAGTCTCGGCCTCTTGGATCTGCTCGGAGACCTGACGAACGCGATCCATGGTCCGCTTGCCCTGACCAGACCGAACGAAAGCGAGCGCAGCATCAGTTTGTTGAGACTGGCGGAGCTCAATGGTGGTGCGCAATTCGTCCAATTTGGCGGCGATGAGGGACTGAAGCTGCAGGAAGAGGTTGCGCCGATCGGGATCCTGGTTGAGCAGCGCTCCGAGTTCGCTGGTTTGCGCGGGAAGTTGATTCAAGGCGGCCTGGTAGGGATCCAAATATTCGGGCCGGCCGGTTAGTAGAAAGCCGCGCTGGCCGGTTTCGGCGTCGAGCAGGTCCTCGATCAGAGCTTGATTGAGATTCAAGATCCGGCGGGTCTCTCGGATTCTGATATACGCGGTGTCATATCGTTTCCAGTCCTGATAGCAGAGGACACTGATGACGAGCAGCGTGAGGAGTGCCGTTGCGATAGCGGCTACGCCCAGCGCTCGGGACTTGGTAGCGTGCATAGTGAGGGACTAATCCCCTTTATTCGGCGTGCTTTTATTTTATGCTAGCCCGTGCGGGCGGGCGCACCTTTCCAGGTGTGAAGGATTCGGAATTGCGGCAGCAGGCTGAGGCGGCTATGGATGAAGCGCTAGAACGGCGTTTCCGGCCGCGCCATTGTAAATCAGCTCGAGCGAGGTAATGTTCTTGGTCTTGGCGCGATATTCGAAGAAGAGCAGGCCGGCTTGGGGCAGCGGGCGCTCGCCTTCCAGCATGGCAGCGCGTTGAACGTGCAGCTCCATTGCTCGTCGTAGCTCGAGGGGCATTTTTGGGGGCAGCGGCGGCGGATCGCCGGGATTGCCTCCAGCACCACCTCCACCGTTCGTGCTGAAGCTGCTTTTCGATTTCTCGTCGGTTTTGGGCGGCTCCCAGGAGGGATCTTTGAGTGACTTGAAAGCAAGCTCGTAGGGCTGGTTGGGCAAAACCTTTTTGCTTCCATTGACGCGCAGCGAGAAATCACCGGTGGCCAGCCTGGCCGTGGCCTGAGGAGGGCCGAAGAGGCCGACTTCAATCACCACATAGTCTTCTGCTTCGTAGATTGCGTCGGGAGTTGGGACGGAGTGTCCCATGAACTCCGCTCCGATGGTTACGGCGCCGGCTTTGGCCTGGGCCTGATATTCGGAAGCAGCCGCGCGCGGCGGCATTCCCTTCATGGCCTGTGTTTCTTGGGCCTGCACGAACCCGCACAATACGCCCATCAAAGGCAAGACCGTCAGGGACACGGGGGTAAAATCGAGACTTCTCATACTTCAGTTTTCAACCTAGCATATCCGTGCATTACCAGGCGCGCTGCCTGCCTTGACAAAGTAAGGCGCCCGAGGCGACGGGCGCGGGCATCAGAACCGAAAATAGACGAAAGGGCTGGCGCCGGTAGCGCCGAAGAGCAGCAGGACGAGCGCCCAGCTGGTGATCAGGAAAGCGCCCAAAAACCCGGGCCTCAAGAGCACGTACACACCCGCAAGCCGGTTGGAGCGTACTTGAAACCAGGCGCGGAGTTGCGCGCGTACCAAAGGTCCGACATTGCGCTCCGCCATGATTCCGATTGCATGCGCGGCGATCACAAGTGGAAGCACGAGTATCAACGGCGAATAGAGGAATGCGACGCCGCCGGAGGCAAGGCCGGCCATCTTGCGCAGGAACTGGAGCGCGATTGGAGAGCTGGGTGCGCGGAACAGTACCCAGGTGATGCAGATGAAGACGTACATCGCCAGCCAACGGGCAAAGCGGGCGCCAATGAAACTGCCGGGAGCGAGCTGCTTAGCCTCCCGGCCAGAGATCCACCAATGGTTGGCGGCCAACGCCACACCATGCAGAGCGCCCCAGCCAACAAAGGTCCAACTGGCGCCGTGCCAAAGGCCGCACAGCAGGAACGTGACGACGACGTTGCGGTATCGTTGCCAGGGCTTCGAGCGCCTGGGCGGGAGCGAGAAGTAGAGGTAATCGCGCAACCATTTGGAAAGGGTGATGTGCCAGCGCCGCCAGAAATCGATCGGGGAGGTGGCCAGATACGGCATGTTGAAATTTTCCGGTAAATCGATTCCGATGATTTTCGAGGCGCCGATGGCCAGGTCCGAGTAGCCCGAGAAGTCGCAATAGATTTGGAGCGAATAAGCGATTACAGCGCTCCACACGGTGAGCGCGGAGTAAGTGGCGGGAGCGGCGAAAACGGGATCGACGAAAATCGCCATCTGATCGGCGATGAGCAGTTTCTTGGTCAGGCCCAGAAGGATCATGTGACAACCCACGACTGCGTGAGGGAACGACGGACGCAAGGAGCGGTCTAGTTGCGGCAAGAAAGTGGAGGCGCGCACGATAGGCCCGGCAATCAGATCCGGGAAATAGGAGACGTACAGGGCATAACGCCAGAGACTGCGGCAAGCGCGGAAGTCGCCTCGGTAGACATCGATGATGTAGCTGAGGGACTTTAGCGTAAAGAAGGATATGCCCAGCGGCAACACGATGTCCAGATGCCTCGGGGCAGTGTGTAATAGGCCCGCAACATTCGACAGGAAGAAATTCGCGTATTTGAAGTAGCCGAGCAAGGCGAGATTCGAGATCACGCCGGCTGCGAGCCAGAATTTGCGAGCTGTGGCGCCAGCGCGCTGTTCGATTTGAATCGCGCAGAAGAAATCGATGCAGATGGGCATCAGCAGGATAAGTAAGTAGACTGGCTTGAAGGCGGCGTAAAAGCCGAGGCTCGCAACGAGCAGGAGTGCTTGCCGTAGAATGCGAGACGGGGCGAATCGAAGCAGGAGCACGACCACGATGAAAAATGCGGCGAAGGTAATGGAAATGAAGTTCAGCGAGGCAGGGACGAGGGCGACCGGGCGTCAAGGTAACGCCAGAGCTCTGCTCCAATGATCCGGTGGCCAATTACATTGAAGTGCCCGACGCCCGGGGCCGTGTTGTGAAACCCGCGGCTGAAGCGGAAATGTTCATTGCGGTCGCGTAGCAGCGCCTCTCGCACCGAGAGAAAAGAGACGTCTTCATCCGCGCAGAGACGGGCGAGTTCGGTCTCGATTGGTTCCACGGAAGTGGAGGGCTCGGCGGG
>Ga0335081_10012290_pt1 | contig 13873 bp, 11 predicted proteins | sample Lox_Sample_35_FD_206713 | JGI IMG/M metagenome (GOLD analysis project Ga0335081, IMG submission 206713) | Soil microbial communities from Loxahatchee National Wildlife Refuge, Florida, United States - Lox_Sample_3.5 | ecosystem: Environmental > Terrestrial > Soil > Wetlands | place: USA... | reverse complement strand
CGCGTGGGTCGACTGCGAACTTGCCCACGTCCTGCGGACGTGGCTGGCACCCCAGCAAGAGTGGGGTGGTTCAGTCAACCGGCACCAGCCACCGGCACCATCAGATGCCAGACCGGCCAGGACCGGCAGCCACCAGCCGGTGGCCCCTGCTGAGCTCGCGGCACACGGCCTACCCCCGAACAGACCAGGCCCCCAGCCTGGACGTCGCGGGACCAGCCGAAACAAACAGCCCCCCAAGCTGTTTGGCGCCGCATGACCCCAATTACGGGTCAACTCTTACTTCTGGTAGGACAGCGCTCCGGTGCCTGCGAGCTTTCCGCCTTCGACGATCAGGTACTCCGGACGGATGGGCTTGCCGGCGAACCAGCATTCCAGGATCTCCCGGGCACCGGCGGCATACCGGGCCTGAGCGGACAGGGTGGTGCCCGAAACATGCGGAGTCATTGCGTTGTTGGGCATGGTCCGCCACGGGTGATCAGCTGGTGGTGGTTGCGGATACCACACATCACCCGCGTAACCCGCGAGCTGGCCACTCCGCAGCGCCGCCGCGATCGCCTCGGGGACGGTTTCTTCGCCGCGGGCGGTATTGACGATGTAGGAGCCGCGCCGCATCGTGCCCAGCAGCTTCTCGTCGAACATATGACGCGTCGCGTCGTACAGCGGTGAGTGGACGGACACCACGTCGACCGACCGGACCAGCGACTCGACGTCAGGATGGAACGTGACGTTCAATTCCTTCTCGACCCCGGGTGGCAACCGATGCGTGTCGGTGTAATGCAGGTTGACGTCGAACGGCGCCAGCCGGCGCAGTACCGCGCGCCCGATCCGGCCTGCGGCGATCACCCCGACGTCCATGCCCTCCAGGTCATAGGCGCGCTCCACGCAATCGGCGATGTTCCACCCGCCTTCGGTGGCCCACCGATGTGACGGAACGAAATTGCGCACCAACGTCAGGATCTGCATCACCGCGTGCTCGGCGACGCTGATGCTGTTGCTGTAGGTCACCTCGGCGACCGTGATCCCGCGCTCTTTGGCCACCTCGAGATCCACGTGGTCCGAGCCGATGCCCGCAGTCAGCGCCAGCTTGAGTTCGGGTGCCTTGGCGATGCGCTCCTTAGTCAAATACGCCGGCCAAAACGGCTGGGAGATAACGATATCCGCGTCGGGCAGTTCACGTTCGAACTCCGAGTCCGAGCCCTCCTTGTCCGAGGTCACCACCAACTCGTGCCCGCCGTCCTCGAAGAATTTGCGCAGGCCTAGCGCACCAGAGACACAACCGAGCAGCTCACCGGGAGTGAAGTCGATTTTCGACGGACTCGGGACGGTGCTGCCATCGGGATAGTTGTGGATCGTCGGGATGCTGTCGCGGGCGTACTTCGGCGGATACCCATCGACGGGGTCGGGGTAGAGCACCATCACACACTTGGCCATTGGTTCCTCCTTTAGGTCATCTACCCAAACGAGCAGCCTCGATCCCGCAATCACGTTTCTGCTCAAGGCGATTGGGTAGTTGTTCGTCGGTTTCTCCGAACCAATTTCAGTCTGGTACCTCGACGCCGAGACTGTCCAGGACGTGTTTCCGACCGGCTGATAGGCCTCGCTGATCACCGCGGGAACGGGCCCGGCGGTGGTGGTTGTCAGCCGCCCGCAGTAGCCGTCGGCCGACTGAACACCTCACCGATGCCGGCGCCACGTGCGGTCTGTACCAGCGCTCGGGCCGCCACCGAGCCAGGCGCGGACGTGTGGGTCACGAGGGCGATCAGGGCGGTTACGGACGGCTCGTTCAGCCGCAGCACGCTAACCGCGGCGGGCGGCCCAAGGGTACGGATCCAGGGTTGCGGAACGATACTCGCCCACCGGCCGGTACGGACGTGCGCGAGCAGTGCCACCACAGAGCCGGTCTCGAGCTGCGGCGTCACCTCGAGATCCTGGGTGGCCAGTGCGTCATCGATGAGCCGGCGGCCACGCATTCCCTGCGTCAGCAGACATAGCGGCAATGCCACTGCGTCCGACCAGCTTATGGTGTCCGATCTGCCGGTGAGCAGCTCAGCAGCGGCGATGAGTACCGGCTCCTCCCGGTACAGCGGGGTGACCGGCAGATCGGCGGTGTCCTGCTAGTCCGGATAGAGGATCCCCGCGTCCAGTTCGAATCGGCGAATTCGTTCGACGATCCCGGCCGATCAGGTTCACCTCGAGCTGTACCCGCACTAACGGGTGCGCGGCGCAGAACGGGTCAGCAGCACAACGGTTGTCGAAGCCGCCGGAACCACCCCAAGTCGGAGCTCGGTGCGGTAGCGGTGCAGCTACGGCACGCCGTCTTCGGAGTCCTCGTCGCGCAGGAGCTTCTCTGGATGCCAGAAGGTGTTGGTTCTCGGTTGGCCTCGGTCTAGATGCGCGGGTGGGATCCACTCCGTGTCGCCGTGGGTGTTTTTGCGGGTGCTCCAGCCGCCGGGTTGCACGATGCGGTGTTGGGTGCCGCAGGCAAAGGTCAGGTTGTTGACGTCGGTGCAGCGGCACTTCGGGTAGTCCTCGACATGGTGGACTTCGGAGTAGTAGCCGGGCACCGTGCATCCCGGTGCTGAACACCCACGATCCTTGGCGTAGAGCACAATTCGCTGTCCGGGAGAGGCCAACCGCTTGGTGTGATAGAGCGCCAGAGCCTTGCCCTTGTCGAAGATCGCCAAATAGTGGCGGGCATGGCGGGAAAAGCGGATGACATCGCTCATCGGCAGCATGCTGCCCCCGCCGGTGAGGCCTTTGCCGGCGGCGGCTTCCAGCTCGGCCAGGGTGGTGGACACGATGATCGAGGCCGGCAGTCCATTGTGCTGGCCCAGTTCTCCGGAGGCCAGCATTGCCCTGAGCGCGGCGTTGAGGCCATCGTGGTTCCGCTGGCTGGCTGAGCGGGTGTCACGCTCGATCGCCTCTTGCGACGGCGTGCCGTCCACACAGGGAGTCTCGTCGGTGGGATTGCACATGCCGGGGGCGGCCAGCTTGGCCCACACGGCCTCCCAGGTGGCGCGGGCTTCAGGTGTCAGCCAGCCGCGTAGCGGCGACATCCCATCGGCTTCCTGCTTGCCCAGCGTCAGGCCGCGCCGCCGTGCCCGGTCCTCGTCGGTGTAGGTGCCATCAGGGTTGAGGCAATCGGCCAGTTTGTCGGCCAGCCCGGCGAGCTGTTCGGGGCGAAACTGGGTGCCCTGCCTGGCCAACTGGGCTTCGGCGCGCTCACGGGTCGCCGCATCGACCCAGCCGGGCAGCTGGTGGTAGAACTGGCGGATCACCGCGACCTGCCCGGCGCCCAGCTTCCCCTGGCGTTGTGCGGCGGCCGTACCCGCCAACACCGGGGCCAGCGGCTCCCCGGTCAGGCCCCGCCGCGGCCCCAGATCGGCGGCTTCTTTGATGCGCCGGGCGGCCTCAGCACTGCTGATCAAGCTCCATTCGGCGATCGCATGCGACAGTTTGCCGCCCAGCTCTTCGGGGGTAGCTTGGCGGGCCAGGTGATTGATCAGCTGATGTTCCGGGACCGGCAACCGTCGGCGCACCCGCTCACAGCGCTCCAACAACACCAGCCACTCTGGGGTCGACAGCGCGTCGAAGTCCAGCCCGGCCACCGCGTCCACTGCGGCATCGAGCGCATCGAACGCCGCGGTGATCTCCTCCCGGCCACTCGAACCCATGTTCGAATATTATCTCGGAGCACCGACAAGTCCCCCGCCCCCACCCAAAGACCACTGAAACACAAGTGGCGCAAGTGATCCGACAAGTTAAAGCGTCTCGTCCAGCTCGCCGAGCCGATCCGTCAACCGCAGATTTTCGGAGTAATCGACCGGGCAGCAGATCAGCGAAACGCCGTCGCCGTCCAGCGCGGCCTTCAGCGTCGGCAGCAGTTCCTCGGCGCTGTTGATACGATATCCCTTGGCGCCGAAGCTTTCCGCATAGCTCACGACATCGGGATTGCCGAACTTCACGTAATAGTGTTCTCCGAGCTCGAGATCCATCTTCCATTCGATGAGGCCGTAGCCGCCGTCCTCCCAAATCAGCACCACCAGCGGTATCCGCTCCCGAACGGCGGTCTCGATTTCTTGCGAGTTCATCATGAACGCGCCGTCGCCGACGACGGCCAGCACCTTCGCCTGCGGCCGTGCCAGCTTGACGCCGAGGGCTCCCGGTAACGCAAAACTCATGGCGGACAAGCCGTTTGAGACCAAGCAGGTGTTGCGCTCATAGGTCGGGTAGAGCCGCGCCATCCACATCTTGGTAGCGCCGGTGTCGACCAGGACGACGTCGCTGCGGCCCAGCGCGGCGCGGGTGTCGGCGACCACCCGCGCCGGTGCCAGTGGATACCGCGAATCCCGCTGCCCCCGAGCGAATTCCTCGGCAAGCAGGCCGGAGCCGGGAACGTCGGGCTCGGCTACGAAGGCGTGGCCGGCGAGTGCGTCCGTGAGCGCATCAAGCGAGGCACCGATGTCGCCGATGATCCCGACGTCAACCGGGTAGTGCATATCGACCTCGGCCGGGAAGCGATGAATATGGATGATCCTCTTGTCGGCTTCCGGGTTGATCCGGACCGGGTCGAACTCCTGCAGCTCGTAGCCGACCGCAATGACGACGTCGGCATTGTCAAACCCGAAATTAACATAGTCATGCCGCATGAACCCGATGGTCCCGATGCTGTTGCGGTGATCGTCGGGCATGACGCCCTTGCCGTGGAACGTGTTGGCCACCCGGATACCGAATTCATCGGAGAACCGCACCAGGGCCTCGGTGGCGTCGTTGCGGGCGGCGCCATGCCCGGCCAGCATCACCGGTCGCTGCGCTTTGCGCAGGATGTCGACCGCGCGTTCTACTTGACGGGCCGCCGGCGCTTCGGCGCGGACGACGTTGCGCGGCAACGGGGTCAGGTCGGGATAGTCGGCGGCATCTGCATCCAGGTGTTCGGGCACGGCCAGGTAGACCGCGGCCGGGCGTTCGGCCTCGGCGAGCTTGAACGCTTTGCGGAACATCTCCGGTATGGCGCGCGCGGTGGGGACGCCGGCGGCCCACCTGGTGATCGGAGCGAACATCGAAACGAGGTCGACGTACTGGTGCGACTCTTTAAACTGGCGGTCTTGACCCACCTGCGCCGAGATCGCGACCATCGGCGTGCTGTTGGTGGTCGCGTCGGCGACGCCGAGCTGCATGTTGATCGCGCCGGGGCCCAAGGTGGCCGACACCACCGCCGCCCGGCCGGTGACCCGCCCGTACATCTCGGCCATAAACGACGCCGCTTGCTCGTGCCGGGTCAGCACATAGCGGATGTCCGAGGAGGCCAGCGCCTGCACGAAGCGGATGTTCTCCTCGCCGGGTAGCCCGAAGACCACGGAAACACCCTCGTTTTCCAGGCACTTGACCATCAGCTGAGCGGCTTTACTCATCCGGCACCTCCCGTTGGCCACGATATTGACATCCTCCACCGCTTGAAAGCGGTGGATTCCTTGGCCGTTAGGCGGCGTTGGGTGGTTTGCGGTTCATCGCAGATGCCGCCGGCCCAGGGGCCGGACCCGTGTGGGGGTCGGTCTTACTCTTGCTCCCCGCCTGGCTGACGGGAGTGATCCCGCCCGGCTTCTCACCGGATGTCCCAGCCAGTTGTTCGGTGTGCGCCGCCCACCGCGCGAGGGCTTCCTCACGCACGTTGACGGCGGCGTTGGTGTCAGCATTGCCAGTCCAGCCACACGAGAGGCAACGGAACACCGCTTGGCTTTCACGGTTCCCCTTGCACGTGTGCCCGCACTTGTGGCAACGCTGACTGGTGTAGGCGGCGGGCACCTCGAGAAGGGCACCTCCGCCAGATTGGCTTTGTACTCGATGCACTTGGCAAGTTTCCCCAGCGCGGAATGCCGCAATGCCCGGTTGAGTCCCCGCTTCTGCGCGGCCCCAGCGCCTTTGCCCCGCCGGGTCATGCGGTCCAGGGACAGTTTCTCGATCCCGATGAAATCATGCCCGCGCACCAGGCGGGTGCTGAGCTTGTGCGCGAAATCCTCACGAACACGCACCTGTTTAGCGGCCAAGCCAGCTGCGGCAGTCTTGTGCGTCTGGTAGCGTTTCGAGTCCCAGAACCGCCGTCCCTGCCGGGTGGCGATCACCTTGGACTTGGCCATCCGCCGCTGATGGAACTTCCGCTGTTTGTTTAGGGCGGCAACTGTGCCGCCGCCGCGCCGCGGCGTCGCTGATATCGGTGACCGTGGTACCAATCGGCACCAGCACGGCACCCCGGCCGGATCGCTCACCACAACCTGGTCGCCAGCGCGGTCCTCGCACGTCAGGTACCGGCAGCGTGTGGATCGGCGCTGGTTGAACCTGAACCGGAATCCATCACACAGCCAGCCCGCAACCCGGGCCGGATCCGCCGACCACACAGGCCCAACCGTCGTGTCGGGCGCCGTCACGTCACCGAGGTAGACCGGCGAGCCGTGCACCCGGGCACGGGTGATTTTCACCTTCTGGCTCATGACGCCAGCACCGCATCCCGTTGATGCTCGACGTAGCGGCGCACCGTCGTCTCGGACACATACCCGACCGAGGCGGCGAAATACGATGACGACCACAACACCTTCGCGTGGTTGCGCAGGTGCGGGAATTCCTGCCGCAGTACCCGCGTGGTGCGGCCCTTGAACGCCCGCACCACGGATGCTGGCGCATCGGCCGGGCCGACCCGAACGAACAGGTGCACATGATCGGGCATCACTTCGTGAGCCACGATCTGCCAGTCGTGCTCCGCGGCGACCTGCTCCAGCAACTCGTCCAAGCGGCGGGCGACCCGGCCACCCAGAATCCGGCGCCGATACTTCAGGCACCACACCAGGCGCAGCCCCACCGAGCACACCCCTCCCGGGGTGTGGCGGGACCGGCGCTCTGGCATGCAACAAACGCTACGAGACGACACCGACAAAACTCGCCATCACACGCTGTTCACCAGCCGCCCCGACTCCCCCGGCGGCTAAAGCCACCGCCCCCCTCGGGGCTCATCGGTGGCAGGCTGGACAGCGGACGTTTCACCAACCAACCCGAAGGAATGTCAGCGTGCCCATCGCCACGATCAACCCGGCCACCGGCGAGACAGTCAAGACCTTCACGCCGGCCACCGACGATGAAGTCGAAGCGGCAATAGCCCGCGCCTACGCGCGGTTCGCCGACTACCGCCACACCACGTTTGCCCAGCGCGCCCAATGGGCCAATGCAACCGCCGACCTGCTGGAGGCCGAGGCGGAGGCGACCGCCGCCATGATGACCCTTGAGATGGGTAAAACGCTGGCCTCGGCCAAGGCCGAAGCGATCAAGTGCGCCAAGGGTTTTCGCTACTACGCCGAGAACGCTGAAAAGCTGTTGGCCGACGAACCGGCCGACGCCGCGAAGGTTAACGCGTCCAAGGCCTACACCCGATACCAGCCGCTCGGGGTGGTGCTGGCCGTGATGCCGTGGAACTTTCCGCTCTGGCAGGCCGTCCGGTTCGCCGCACCGGCGCTGATGGCCGGCAACGTCGGCATCCTCAAGCACGCCTCGAACGTGCCGCAGTGTGCGCTGTATCTCGCCGACGTCATCGCCCGTGGCGGCTTCCCCGACGGCTGCTTCCAGACGCTGCTCGTTTCTTCGAGCGCCGTCGAGGCCATCCTGCGCGATCCCCGCGTGGCCGCGGCTACCCTTACCGGCAGCGAGCCGGCCGGCCAATCGGTGGGCGCCATCGCCGGTGACGAGATCAAGCCCACCGTGCTCGAGCTCGGCGGCAGCGACCCGTTCATCGTGATGCCGTCGGCGGATCTGGACGAGGCGGTCAAGACCGCGGTCACCGCCCGAGTGCAGAACAACGGGCAATCCTGTATCGCCGCGAAGCGGTTCATCGCTCACGCTGATATTTACGACGCGTTCGTCGACAAGTTCGTCGAGCGGATGCAGGCGTTACGCGTCGGAGACCCGACCGACCCGGGCACCGACGTCGGTCCGCTCGCCACCGAATCGGGTCGCGACGAGGTCGAGAAGCTGGTCGACGATGCCGTCGCGGCCGGCGGGGTGATCCGCTGCGGCGGCAAGCCCCTCGATCGGCCGGGCTGGTTCTACCCGCCGACGGTGATCACCAACATCACCAAAGACATGCCGCTCTACACCGAGGAGGTCTTCGGTCCGGTCGCCTCGGTATACCGAGTCGAGAACATCGACGAAGCTATCGACATCGCCAACGCCACGACCTTCGGGCTGGGATCCAATGCCTGGACGCAAGACGAGTCGGAGCAGCGGCGCTTCATCGACGACATCCAGGCGGGTCAGGTCTTCATCAACGGGATGACGGTGTCCTATCCCGAGCTGCCGTTCGGCGGCGTGAAACGTTCCGGCTACGGTCGCGAGCTCGCCGGCCACGGAATCCGGGAATTCTGCAATGTCAAGACCGTCTGGGTCGGATAGACGGGCTTAAGCGGTGGCCGCCAGGGCCTTGTTGTCCTCGTCGGCGAAGGTGTCCTCCAACTGCAGTGGGGAGTAGTCAAGGTCGATTTCGCCGACCGGCCGCCCGCGGGCATTGGATATCGTGCCGAACCGTCGCATCCCCTTGTCGCTGGAATACTGCAGGAACTCGTCCAGCGACAGATCGAAGGGCACGTGGTCCCCGTAAAGGGCGAAGCCTTCTTCGGTGAGGCGCAGTGCCAGCGGGATGAGCTCGTTCATACGCGTTTCGAACACCGTCCAGTTCGCATCATCTGCGGCGACGTGGCGCCGACAGGTGAAGGTGCCCCACGCCATGTGGCGTCGCTCGTCGTCGCTGATGCGCTGAACCAGCTCCTGCATGCCGGGAAGAATGCCACGCTCCACGCAAATCTTGTGCCAGGCGTAGTAGCCGGTCAGCGCCAACATGCCTTCGACGATGTGGTTGTAGGTCACCGACGCCCGGACCTGGGCAGCCGGTGACGGATCGGTCGACAAAGCGTTGAGGCAGTCCGGCAACTCCTCGTAGAACATCTGGCGGTAAGCCGGAAGGTCATCGAGATAGCCGTGCAGGTCGTCGGTCATCCCGACGGCGTCGAGCCACATGCGAAACACCTGGGTGTGCTTGGCTTCCTCGAACGCGAACTGCGTCAGATACATCTCGTCGCCGAGCCGGCCCTCGGCCCGCATCGCGGACATGAACGGCTGAATGTCCTCGGTCACCGCTTCCTCGCCGGCAACGAATTCGGCACACAGCCGGGTGGCGTAGTCGCGTTCGCCATCCGAAAGCCGCTCCCAGTCCGCGCGATCGCGGGAGAAGTCGATGTCGGCCGGATTCCAGAACTTCGCGTTGCCGCCGGCGAACAGTTTCAACGGCAGGCTGTCCCAGTTGAGGCCGCCCGCAGCGAGCGAGCCCAGACGTGTCCGTGTCATGTGACCTCCTTATCGATCATTTCCGGGCTGGGTTATTGGCGGGGTTCGGTAAGGCCGAGAACGCGGCGGCCAGTACCGCGACGAGCCTGCGGACGGCCAGTGCCGGCTGCTCCGGTGTGGGCTCGTCGAGCCCGAGGATCGGATCCAAACCGCGCATGTAGGGGGCCAGCGCCAAGTGCGGAAAGATCAACAGCAAAAGCGACAACAACGCGTCTGTGTCGGAATCGGCATGTAGGTCGCCCCGTGCCTGCGCGTCGCGCACGAGCGGACGCAAAACTTCCAGGTAGTGGCGGTGAATGACGCTCCGCACGCTGATGCGGGCATCGGTGTCGACCTCCAATGTTGCCGCGGCATGCAGGGCACGTTCCCGTGGGTGTTCGGCGAAGTAGGCCACCCAGGCATCGAGCAGGTCGGTGAAAAATTCGAAGAACGGCCGGCTCGGGTCGAGCTCGCGGATCAGGTCCTCCATGTAAGAGCGCACCCGCTGGCTGCCGATGTCGGCAATGAATGCGTACAGATCGCGCTTGTCCGCGAAGTACTGGAACAGACTTCCCTTGGCGACTCCCGCGCGCCGAGCGATGACATTCAGGCTGCCTCGGGAAAATCCGTGTGCTCCGAACTCGGACTCTGCGGCTTCTATTACTGCTGCGCGACGAGCGGGGTCGACACGCGCCCAAGTCACCGTCGGCAATGAAGCCTCCTCGAATCGATGACCACTGGTCATCTTACGGTGAGCCACGTCACAGTCAAGGGGCTCGCGGCGCACCGGACCTTTCAGGGGCGCGCCCGATGAAACGCCACTGTTGGGCCCTGTTGGTCAGGCGCTGAGTAGACCTAGCATCAGTCCCGTGTCGGAACTAAATACCGCTCGCGGCCCCATCGATACCGCCGATCTCGGCGTGACACTCATGCATGAGCACGTGTTCATCATGACCACCGAGATTGCCCAGAACTATCCCGAAGGCTGGGGCGACGAAGAACAGCGGGTGGCCGACGCCATCAACCGGCTCAACGAGCTGAAGGCCCGCGGGGTGGACACCATCGTCGACCTCACCGTGATCGGACTGGGCCGCTACATTCCGCGCATTGCCCGCGTCGCGGCGGCCACCGAGTTGAATATCATCGTCGCGACCGGGCTCTATACCTATAACGACGTACCTTTCTACTTCTACTACCTGGGCCCGGGCGGGCAGCTGGGCGGCCCGGAGATCATGACCGACATGTTTGTCCGCGACATCGAGCAGGGTGTCGCCAATACCGGCATCAAGGCCGGGATCCTCAAATGCGCCACCGATGAGCCCGGCATCACCCCCGGTGTCGAGCGGGTATTGCGCGCCGTGGCCCAGGCGCACAAACGCACCGGGGTGCCGATCTCCACGCACACCCATGCGGGGCTGCGGCGCGGGCTCGAGCAGCAGCGCATCCTCGCCGAAGAAGGCGTCGACCTGAGCCGGGTGATCATCGGCCATTCCGGCGACAGCACCGACATCGGCTACCTCGAAGAGCTCATCGCCGACGGTTCCTATCTCGGGATGGACCGGTTCGGCATCGACGTGATCTCTCCGTTCGAGGACCGGGTGAACATCGTGGCGCAGATGTGCGAGCGCGGGCACGCCGACAAGATGGTGCTCTCGCACGATGCCAACTGCTATTTCGACGCGCTTCCCGAAGAGTTGGTGCCGGTGGCGATGCCGAATTGGCACTACCTGCACATCCACAACGACGTGATCCCCGCGCTCAAGGAGCGCGGTGTCACCGACGAACAGCTGCACACCATGCTGGTCGACAACCCGCGCCGCATCTTCGAGCGACAGGGCGCATACGACTGAACTAGTCCCCCGATTCTGAACTAGTCCCCCGATTCGCACCCGGATTTCGGCGCTGGCCCCTGCGCGCCGAGATCATGGCGCGATTGCGTCCTCCTGAGGTTCGCTGACCGAGCCCTGCACCGCCGCCGGTGCTGCTGCGGCAGGTGTCCTACGTTTTTCCCAACGGCGCAACGCTTCCCGGCACGGCGACTCCACCAGGGCGTAACTGACGGCGGCGATCGCGAACCCGAACATCAGCGTCAGCACCAACACTTCTGCCATCCGGCCGGTGAACGGGAATGTCCCGATTACCGGGAACACCATGGCCAGTGCCGCCAGGTGCCATATGAACAGTCCGTAGGACCAACGGCCCAGGGTCACCATGCCGGTGGTTCCGAGCAGCCGATGGGGCGTGTCGGGGCGGTCCAGCACCAACGGCGCCACCAACGCAAACGCCACCAGGGAGCCCACCGCCGTCTTGACCGCGAACTGCGTGGCGGTGCCGGGAACCAGACCCTCGGGCCCTGCCAGCGGGGAAGCCGCCACCAGGTAGGCCAGCACCGCTACGACGGCCATCGGCACGCGACGGCGCGCCAACCGGTGCGGTACCCCAATCGGGGTGTAGACCCACTCCGCCAGCAACATGCCCGCGGCGAACCAGGAGAAAAACGCCGGCGGCCAGTTCAGCGGATTGATGCCGGGACCGGAGTGCACCAGACCCACAGGCACCCAGCCCCAGGCCCAGCTCAGGGCCGCCAGCGCGGCGATCGCCGGCACCCGGGCGCGGACCGGCATACGGCGGGTAAGCAATGCGAGAACAGGCAATGCCAGGTAGAAGCTGACCTCGACGGACAGGCTCCACATCTGGGTCAAGCCGCCGGTCAGGGTGAGCGGCACATAGATCTGGGTGAGCGTTAGGTTGGCCAACCACACGGTCAGACTGGCGTGATCCGCGTCGGGTAGCAGGCTGAGGATAATCACGACCGCCACCACATAGGCCGGCATGATGCGGACCGCCCGCGATCGCAGGTAGCGGCCCGTGTGCGGCCGCATCCCCGGACCTCTTGCCGCCGCCGCGTGTCCGCGCCACAACAGGAATCCCGACAACGCGAAAAAGACCGCAACGGCGAGATCGAAGCGGCCGAACAGCCGGCCGCTGACACCGCTGGCGTGTCCTGTCTGGAAAGCGACATGGGTAATGACCACGCCGGTGGCCGCGCATGCGCGCATACCCTCGACGGCGGGCAGAAAGCTGCGAATCCCACCCACCTGCTGGCCATCCGTCACGATCACAGTCTGCCTGTCGTCTGTTGCCGAGCGAATCGGGTACCACGAATTACCCCGGGCAAAGCGGCAATAGGTTTGGTAAGCCGGGGCCTTACAGTCTGCTGTTAGGGTCAAACGCGTTTGCCTCGCTGCTTGGTCGGGTCGGAGCGGGTCGCGGCCGACGAGTCCATAAACCATTAGGAGGGCACAGCAACGTGAACCGAGCAGTCATGTTGCGGTTCGCCGCATGCGGGATCATCGGACTCGGGGCTGCCCTGCTGATCGCCGCGCTGCTGCTGTCGACGTACACGAGCAGCAGGATCACCAAGATCCCGCTCGATATCGACATCACGTTGGTCAGCGACGGCGCCGGAACCGCACTCGACTCCGCATCTTTATCCGGTGATCACATGGTCATCAACCAGAACGTGCCGCTCGTGTCTCAGCAGCAGATCACTGTCGAGTCGCCCGCCAACGCCGACGTGGTCACGCTGCAAGCCGGCACCTCGGTCCGGCGCACCGACAGGCAAAAAGACAGCGGACTGCTGCTGGCGATCATCGACACCGTCACGCTCAACCGCAAGACCGCGATGGCTGTGTCTGACGACACCCACACCGGCGGCTCGGTTCAGAAGCCGCGCGCCTTCGGCGACGAGAACCCGCCCACCGCGATCCCGCTGCGCCACGACGGGCTGTCCTACCGGTTCCCGTTCCACACCGAGAAGAAGACGTACCCCTATTTCGATCCGATCGCGCAAAAGGCGTTTGACGTCAACTACGACAGCCAAGACGATGTGAATGGTTTGACTACGTACCGCTTCACGCAGAACGTCGGCTACAACGCCGAAGGCAAGCTGGTGGCTCCCGTCCCGTATCTGTCGCTGTACGCCGGCAATGAGGACGCCAAAGTCACCGCGTCCGCGGCGATGTGGGGCGTGCCCGGCGATCCGGCAGAGCAGATCACCATGACGCGCTACTACGCAGCGCAGCGGACCTTCTGGGTGGACCCGGTGTCAGGCACCATCGTCAAGGAGACCGAGCACGCCAACCACTACTTCGCCCGTGATCCGCTCAAGCCAGAGGTGACACTGGCCGATTACAAGGTCACCTCGAACGAAGACACCGTCGAGTCCCAGGTCAACGCGGCCCGCGATGAGCGCGACCGGCTCGCGCTGTGGTCACGGGTGCTGCCGATCACGTTCACTGCGGTCGGCTTGATCGCGCTGATCGGCGGCAGTTTACTCGCCGCCTTCGGCCTGCGCACCGAAAGCGCGTTGACCGGCTCCAGCCTGGACCGGACTGACCAGGAATTCTTCGGCCGCAGCGGGCTAGAAGAACCGGTGCCCGGCGCTGAAGCCGAAACCGAGAAGCTGCCGACCCGGCGCCCTGATCTGCGTCGGGGTCCGAGTCCACCCGGCACA
>Ga0335081_10012289_pt1 | contig 13874 bp, 10 predicted proteins | sample Lox_Sample_35_FD_206713 | JGI IMG/M metagenome (GOLD analysis project Ga0335081, IMG submission 206713) | Soil microbial communities from Loxahatchee National Wildlife Refuge, Florida, United States - Lox_Sample_3.5 | ecosystem: Environmental > Terrestrial > Soil > Wetlands | place: USA... | reverse complement strand
TACCTCAGTTGCCCCGAAAGGCGGTCCCACCGTGAAGGCGATGAAGGGGCCGGAGAAGGCGGCAGCGCTGCTGCTTGGGATGGGAAAGTTGCTCGCCTCCCGGCTCTTGGTACAATTTGATGCCGATGAACTGAAGCAAATTACACGCTCGATCGCGCAACTTGGAACGGTGCCGGTTCCCACGCTAGAGGCCCTCGTCGAGGAATTCGCTGGCCAGTTTACGAATGGTGTTGACCTGTTGGGCTCACCGGACGAGGTCCAGCAGATGCTTGACGGGATCTTGCCTCCCGAGCAGCTCGCCGACGTCATGTCGGATGTCACGGGCAACTCCAATCACGCGATGTGGGACCGCCTCTCGAATGTTCCAGAGTCGGTGTTCGCGGGCTTTCTGGTTAAAGAGCATCCGCAAACAGCGGCGTTTATTGTCTCGAAAGTCAGTCCTGGCTATGCTGCCAAGGTCGTTGGCCAATTGCCGCGCGAACTGCGCAATGCAATTATGCGGCGGATGCTGAGCATCGGGCCCGTTACCGAATCCGCGGTCCGCATTATTCAAGGGCAGTTGCAAGAGGACCTTCTGTCGAATGTTTCGCGTCAAGTCGGTGGCGATCAAAATGCCCGCATGGCCGATATCATCAACAAAATGGATCGGGACCATATGGAAGACGTGATGCAAAGCTTGGCTGCCGCGCGCCCCAAGGCCGCTGAGGTTTTGCGCAAGCTTATGTTCACTTTTGATGATATCATCAAACTTCAGTCCAAGGCACGCAGCGTGCTGTTCGACAAGATTCCGACTGAGCTGGTAGTGCTCGCCTTGAAGGGCACCGATGCGGCGTTTAGGGATGCGATTCTTTCGTCGCTAGCGACCAGGGCGAGGCGTATTGTCGATAGCGAACTTGCAAATGGTGGCCCAGCCCTGCAGCGTGATGTGCTCAGGGCACGCCGCACGATTGCTGATACAGCGCTCGAGTTGGCAAGCACAGGAGAGATCGAACTCAATTCATCGGAAGACGAGGACGAGTTTTTCGAATGAGTGGGTTTTGAGGGGCGATGGCGCAACAAGGCGATCGGGAAAGCAGGACTGAAGAGCCGACAGAAAAACGGATTCTCGATGAATTCGAGAAGGGAAATATTCCGATTTCTAGAGAGGCCTCTGCTTTCGCCTTCACCCTTGCTCTTCTGGTCATTACCGCCTTCATCGCGAACCATTTCATGAAGTCGGCCGCTTTTACCCTTGAACGGCTCGCGAACGATCCGAGCGGGATATTGCTTCGAAACAGTGCCGACGCGGTTTCTCTCTTCAAAGCCCTCCTCTGGAAAATCGGTGCCCCGCTCATTCCGATTTGGGTTGTCCTGCTTTTGGCTGGGCTTGCGTCGACATATCTGCAGTATGCACCCCGGATCGTGTTCGGCCGGATCCAGCCAGACTGGAATCGTATATCATTGGTCAATGGTTGGCACCGTATATTCGGGGCACGTGGTCTGGCGGATTTTTTTAAAGGTGTGTGCAAATTGCTCTCTCTCGGCGTCGTGCTCTGGACCGTACTGCGGTGGCAAGGAACGGCTTTGACGGGTACGATGTCGATCGATCCGGATGCTGTCCCGGAATTGATCCTCATGACCGCCATGCGGCTTCTGACGGTCGTTTGTGTCGTGACTGTTCTACTCCTTGCTGTGGATCTTTTCTGGGTGCGCCTTCATTGGCGCCGGGACATCCGGATGAGCAAGCAAGAAATCAAGGAAGAGTTGAAAGAACTCGAAGGCGATCCCTTGAGGAAAGCGAGATTGCGGTCCTTGGCCCTCGACCGCCAGCGCAAGTCCATGATCGCGGCAGTCCCTAGAGCAACTCTTGTTGTGGCCAATCCAACTCACTACGCTGTAGCACTTCGATATGTGCGGGAGGAAGGTGGTGCGCCCTTGGTGCTGTCGAAGGGCAAGGATCTCATTGCTCTTAAGATTCGCGAGATCGCCGAACGGCATTCGATACCGGTTATCGAAGACAAGGCGTTGGCGAGATCGATGTATGATAGTGCGGAAATCGACCGGCCGATTCCCCCTGAATTTTACAAAGCCGTAGCGGAATTGATTCACATCTTGTATGCTAAAAAATCGCGCAGGACGTCGGCGAGATGAAAGCATCCGAAATGTTAATAGGGCGGCGTGGCCATCATGTCGGACTTCTTGCGAATGCTCTTGGCGTGGCCTTCGAGCCGCTCGGTGCTGAATTGCGCCTGATCGATGTCGGCGATTTCATCGCTTTCATCCACGATGAAAAATTCGCTAATATTCAGGATATTGTAAACTCATCAGTCGAGCTGTTTTTCAAGCCGGGAACGGTATCCTTCGGCTGGGGTGCACAATTCAATCTCGATTGGAGCAGTCTCCCCGTCATAACGCTTGATATGGAGTTTCGTCACGGGTCGGTATGGCTTGTCTTCAAACTCGTCTTGCGCGCGCTGCAAACGGATGTGAAGATCGATTATTTTTCTCCTGGTGGAGCGTTGGGCGATTCGAGACAGGAAGCGGCGATGCTGATCGAAGCGATTACAGACGCGCGTCTTAACCTGCGCGAACATTAGATTATGCGACCCGTGGCGCTTCGTTCCCGAGCAAACGGATCTTTCTCGACTTTATTATTGCTGGTTCCACTCGAGCGCTTTGCCTCGATCGGGTTTATGACGAATAGGGTCTTCGAACGCGCATGAACTAAAGGCTCTTCGTTCGGAAGCCAGCGCACCTGTGTGATCAAGGAGATCTTCTGCGCGCCCACTTCTCTGAGATGGCGCGGGCAGACAGAAGACCCGGGGCATTGATCACCGTGGCCTCGCATCGTGCGAGCCGATGCCGCGCCAATTCCGCGCGGCCAACAGTCCGTCAACACCGGCGTGCCGGCGAGCGAATCCTCGATGTCCGTATGGGGGCGGCGGGAGATGACGCTGCTGCCCGTGACATGCTTTAGACGTTTGATCCCAAAGATGCGATGGTGGAGTCGTCTCAAGGGCGAGCGTCATAGAACTTTCAAAAAGCTCCCAGCCGTGCCGCTTTCTTGACCGTAGCCCTATGCGGAGTTTCAATGCTGCAATGACCCGGCCGCTTTGGCTTGATCCTGATCGCTTCTTTCCCGCCGAGCCCGCGGCACGGAGCCTTGCGCGCCAGCTGTTCGCGGAAGTCGAACGAGCGCCGATCCTAAGCCCGCACGGCCACACCGATCCGGCGTGGTTCGCCTCTAACGAGCCGTTCGAGGACGCCGTCAGCCTGTTGTTGTGGCCGGATCACTATCTCTTGCGTCTTCTGGTCAGCCAGGGTGTGCCGCTGGAAAGTCTCGGCCTTCGACCAAAGGATGACACACCTTTCGAGACCGACCGGCGCGCTATATGGCGGCAGTTCGCCGGGCATTACCACCTTTTTCGCGGTACGCCTTCGCGGCTTTGGCTCGACCATGTCTTCGCCGAACTGTTTCGAATAAAGGTTCGACTCGAGCCGGAAACCGCCGACTCCTATTTCGACATTATCAACACGGCTCTGGCAGATCCTGGGTTCCGGCCCCGCGCCCTCTTCGAACACTTCGGGATCGAGGCGCTCGCGACCACCGAAGGCGCACTCGATCCGCTTCATCATCACCGCGCAATCCGGGCATCGGGCTGGCCGGGGCGGGTGATTCCCACCTTCCGTCCCGACGATGTCGTTGATCCCGATCGTGAAGATTTTGCAACCAACCTGCATCGCCTCGGTGAACTGACGGGCGAGGATACCAGCCGTTGGAGCGGCTATCTTGCCGCGCTCGCCGCGCGCCGCGCTTTTTTCCGCGCCCACGGGGCAACGGCGACCGACCACGGCCATCCGACGGCGCGAACGGCCGACGTTATGAAAAACGAGGCCGAGGCGCTCTTCGACCGCATCCTTTGCGGGCGTGGTCGACTTGGCGATGCCGAGCTATTCCGCGCCCAGATGCTAACCGAGATGGCCTTGATGGCCTGTGAGGATGGCATGGTCATGCAACTGCACCCGGGCTCCTGGCGCAATCACAACTCCTGGCTTTTGCACCGGTTCGGGCGCGACATGGGAGCAGACATTCCGACCCGGACGGATTATACTGGCGGTTTAAAGCCGCTCCTCGACCGGGTCGGAATGCGAGCTGATTTCACCCTGATCCTATTTACCCTTGATGAGAGCACCTATGCGCGCGAGCTCGCGCCGCTCGCTGGCCACTATCCGTGCTTGCGGCTCGGCCCACCCTGGTGGTTCAACGATTCGCCAGAGGGCATGCTGCGCTTTCGCCGCCAGACCACCGAGACGGCGGGATTTTACAATGCCGCGGGATTCAACGATGACACCCGCGCTTTTCTCTCGATTCCCGCCCGCCACGACCTCGCCCGGCGGATCGACTGCGCCTATCTTAGCGAGCTGGTTCTTACCGGCCGGCTCGCAGAAGACGAGGCCGCCGAGCTCGCGCACGACCTCAGCTATAACCTTGCGAGGGCGGCGTACCGGCTATGACCGAACGGCTCTGCGCTCTTACGCTCGATCACGCCGCCGGGTCGGTCCGGCGGCCCGGCTACAATTTCAACCGATTGCGGCCGGGCATCGTCCACCTCGGCGTCGGCGCCTTTCACCGGGCGCATCAGGCTGTGTTCACCGACGATGCGATCTTGGCCGCAGGCGGTGACTGGGGCGTGATCGGGATCGCTTTGCGGCGGCCGAACGTTCCTGAAGCACTCCGCGCGCAGGACTGCCTTTACACGGTCGAGACCCTTTCAGAGTCGCCACAATACCGTGTCATGGGCATCATCCGCCGCGCCCTCACCGCACCCGCGCAACCTGGTGAGGTGCTGGCCGCATTGGCCGCACCCGAGACCCATGTGATCAGTCTCACAGTCACCGAGAAGGGCTATAGCCTTGGCGCCAATGGCGGCCTCGACGAGAATCATGCGGATATTGTCCATGATCTCGCTGAGCCCGACCGGCCGCGCTCGACCATCGGCTGGCTCGTCCGCGGCCTCGCCGAGCGCTGCAACCGGGGAAGCGGGCCTGTAACAGTGATCAGTTGCGATAACCTCGCCAGCAATGGACGCAAGCTCGAGGCAGCCGTCCTCACATTTGCCGCCCGATTGGACGCTCTTAGGAAGGAGGCGGTCACGCGGTGGATCAAGCTGAACGCAACCTTTCCCCGCACCGTGGTTGATTGCATTGTCCCCGCCACCACAGAGGCGAGCCGGAGTCGAGTGGCGGCCGCGTTGGGACTGATCGACGATGCGTGTGTCAGCCGCGAGCCTTTCACGCAGTGGGTGATCGAGGACCGGTTCGCTGGTCCGCATCCGGCCTGGGATAGGGCGGGTGCGGAGCTAGTTGCCGATGTGGAGACTTTCGAGCAGCTCAAACTGCAGGTGCTGAACGCCTGTCATTCAGCCCTGGCCTATCTGGGTCTCGGGCGGGGCCATCAGTTGGTGCGGCAAGCGATCGGTGATCCAGAGCTGTCCCGCCTCGTCGAAACAATGGTTGCCGAAGAAATCGCACCAGCATTGCCCGAGCTGCCGGTCGCAGATTATTGGCGCAAGATTCGTATGCGCTTTGCAAATCCAATGATCGATCACCGGCTGGCCCAGATCGGCGAGGATGGCTCGACCAAGCTCGCTCAGCGCGTCTTTCCGCTTCTCATCGCCAATGCCCGCGCCGGGCGGCCTGCCGGACGGCTCGCCTCGATCGTTCGGGCTTGGCTCGGGCTCGCCGGCGAAGGTCTCGTGAAGGACCCGCACGCCGCGCGATTAGCTCAGTGGGCTGCCAGGGGGCGGGATGTGGCGACTGCTCTCGATGATACGATCCTCTTTCCCGCACCCTTCCGCACCGATCCTTTGGTCCGCGCAGCGCTTTTGGAGGTGGTCGGCTGATGCGTGCCATCTCCATTGGCGAATGTATGGTGGAGCTGCGGCAGATTGAGGGGGATCGCTATGTGCGCGCTTTCGCCGGTGATGCCTACAATGCTGCGGTCTATCTAAAACGCTCGGCGCCGCACGTCCATGTCGCGTTCTTGACTGCGACGGGCGAGGATCCCTTGAGCCGAACCATGCGCGATGCCTTCGCTGCCGAGGGAATCGCGGATGTAGACGCCTTCATTGCCAAGGGCCGTGAGCCGGGCCTCTATATGATCGAGCTAGATGCAGCGGGCGAGCGGTGTTTCCATTATTGGCGCTCGGCCTCGGCGGCGCGCTGTTGGTGTGCGCTCCTCGCGCAGAATGGTGGCGCTGAACGATTGGCGAGTGTGGACCTTCTCTGTCTCTCGGGCATTTCATTGGCGATCCTGCCTGACGATGAGGCGCGGGCAGCGGCGATTGATCTTTTGGTTTCGCTGAAGAATCGGGTGCGGTGGATTGCCTTCGATGCGAATGTTCGCCCAGCGCTGTGGCGTGACCTGGACGCAGCGCGGGCGGCGATCGCACCGATGATTAGAATCGCCGATATTTTTCGCGCGAGCTGTGAGGATGTGGCCTTGCTTACTGAGGCTCACGAGCCCAAAACCCAGATCAGCGCGCTCCGCGCTGCCGGCGCGCGCGAGATCGCGCTCACGCTCGGTGGAGAGGGCTGCATTGTGGCGACGGAGGAGGGTGAGGTGGCGCTGCCCGCGCCGGCCGTTAAAATCAAGGATACCTCGGGCGCCGGCGACGCCTTCACCGGCGCCTACCTCGCTGGACGGCTGGGCGGGGCGGCGGCAGCAGAGGCGGCCCATGCAGCGCTCATGGTCGCTTCTCGCGTTGTCACCTATCCCGGCGCCATCGTGCCAGCCAAAGTCTCGCACCCGGAGGACATCGGATGCTGAAGATTACTGACGCCCGCGTCATCATCACGTGCCCGGGGCGCAATTTCGTCACTCTCAGGATCGAGACGAGCCAAGGCCTCTACGGCCTTGGCGACGCCACTTTGAACGGCCGGGAGCTGGCGGTTGCAAGCTACCTGACCGGCCACGTCATCCCCGTCCTGATCGGCCGCGATGCCCAAGCGATCGAAGACATTTGGCAATATCTTTATCGCGGTGCTTACTGGCGGCGAGGCCCTGTGACAATGTCGGCGATCGGGGCAGTCGACACGGCGCTTTGGGACATCAAGGCCAAACAGGCGGGCTTGCCACTTTATCAGCTCCTGGGCGGCGCGAGCCGGACGGGTGTCATGGTCTATGGCCATGCCAACGGGAGCAATCTCGAGGAAACCGTGGCCGAGGCGCAGCGCTACCAGGCGATGGGTTATAAGGCGATCCGGCTGCAATCAGGCGTGCCGGGTCTTGCCGCGACCTATGGGGTCTCACGCGACAAGCTATTTTATGAGCCAGCTGACGCTGCCATTCCGGCCGAGACCATTTGGTCGAGCTCGAAATACCTTCCTATGGTCCCAAAACTTCTCGAGGCCGCGCGAGAGGCGCTCGGATGGGATGTGCATCTGCTCCATGACGTTCATCACCGGTTGACGCCTATTGAAGCCGCCCGCCTCGGCAAGGATCTTGAGCCTTATCGGCCATTCTGGCTGGAGGACCCGACTCCCGCCGAGAATCCGGCGACCTTCCGGCTGATCCGCCAGCACACGACCACCCCAATCGCGGTTGGCGAGGTGTTCAACTCGATGTGGGACGCCAAACTCCTGATCGAGGAGCAGCTCATCGATTACATCCGCACCACGGTCGTGCACGCTGGTGGAATCACGCATCTGCGCCGTATTGCGAGCTTCGCCGACCTCTACGGCGTTCGCACCGGCTGCCACGGCGCGACGGACCTGTCGCCGGTTTGCATGGGCGCCGCACTGCATTTTGACATCTCCATCTCCAATTTCGGCATACAGGAATATATGCGCCACTCGGCCGAGACGGATGTAGTGTTTCCGCACGCCTACAGCTTCAAGGAGGGGTTCCTGCATCCAGGTGAAGCGCCTGGCCATGGCGTCGGCATCGACGAGAAACTAGCGGCAAAATACCCATATCGGCCAGCCAGTCTTCCGATCAGCCGGCTTGACGATGGGACGATGCACAATTGGTGAGCGCAGCCTGCATTTCCGCTGGTCCCGCCGGGCGCGATGCTTGATGTCGCTGGCGGCACCCCCCCAGTTTGCGATCACGGCGCGCGAGGCGGGCCATTTGACCCTCGCCAGCGATCGGGGTGATGCTGCTCACGTCTTTGTGCTTGAGGAGGATGTCATCCGCGTCCTGGTTTTGCCCGGCGGACGGCTCGACCAGCCCCGAACTTTCGCCATCAGCCCGGGCTTTGACGATGTTGCCGAGGATGGCCGCGACCGCTTCGACCTTGCCGGATTTACTCTCCCCCAATTTGCGCTGCAAGCCAGCGCTGAGAGCCTACAGATCGAGACCGTGGCGATCCGGCTCAGTATCCGTCTTGCAGGATTTTTCTGTTCATGGGCTCTGCGGTTAGGAACCAAATGGCAACCGGTAGCGACTGACCGGCCGACCCAAGCTTATAATTTCGGATGGTGGGACGAGCGTGTCTATCATTATCTTCGCCGGGAGCAGGGCGAGAAATATTTGGGGCTCGGAGAATGCGCCGGCGAGATGGACCGCGCTGGCCAGCGCTATCGCCTGACGGCTGTCGACGCGATGGGCTACAATGCGCGGACATCCGACCCGCTCTATAAGCACATTCCGTTCTATATCACCTGCAGACCGGAAGCGGGAGTTGCCTTCGGCCTCTTCTACGACACGCTGTCGGATTGCCTGTTCGATTTTGGCAAGGAGCTGGACAATTACCATGGGCCCTACCGCATGTTCGCAGCGGATCATGGCGACCTCGACTATTATTTCATCGCAGGCCCACGCGTTGATCAAGTGGTGCCCCGCTTCACTTGGCTAACCGGACGGCCGGCCTTCATGCCAAAGTGGGGATTGGGCTACTCGGGCTCATCCATGGCCTATGCCGACGCGCCTGAAGCCCAGACGAGACTCTCCAAGTTTCTCGAGCGCTGCGCCGAACATGACATCTTATGCGACAGCTTCCACCTCTCGTCTGGCTATACTTCGATCGGCGACAGGCGCTATGTATTCACATGGAATAGGTCCAAATTCCCAGATCCGGCGGCATTCGCGCAGAGCTATCTCGCAAAGGGTGTGCGGCTGTGCGCCAATGTCAAACCATGTCTTCTGCGTGATCACCCCCTTTTCGCCGAGGCCGCTCAATTGGGCCTTCTGGTCGCCGATGCGGAGGGCGAACCAAGCTTCGTGCAGTTTTGGGATGAGATTGGCGCGTACCTTGATTTCACCCAGCCCAAGACCCTCACTTGGTGGAAGGCGAAAGTGAAGGAAACGCTGCTTGCTCAGGGCATAGCTGGGACCTGGAATGACAATAATGAGTTTGAAATCTGGAGCGATAAGGCGCTGGCACATGGCTTTGGCCAGCCTCGTCGCGCGCGCGAATGCAGGGCTCTGCAGAGCCTCCTGATGATGCGGGCTTCACGCGATGCGCAGAAGGAGCACGCCCCGGACAAGCGGCCTTTCCTCGTCTCTCGCTCGGGCACGGTTGGCATGCACCGCTACGCCCAAACCTGGTCTGGTGACAATTCTACCTGCTGGGAGACCTTGAAATATAATCTGAAAATGGGTCTCGGCCTCGCGCTGTCGGGGGTCTCCAACACCGGCCATGATATCGGTGGATTTTCGGGCCCCGCGCCCGATCCAGAACTGTTGGTCCGCTGGGTGCAATTTGGCATCTTCATGCCGCGCTTCTGCATCCATTCTTGGCACGACGACGGCACGGTCAATGAACCTTGGATGTATCCGGAGACGACGCCTTTCGTCCGTGATCTGATCAAGCTTCGCTACCGGCTGATCCCCTATCTTTATGATCTGCTCTGGCGATACCGGCGCGATTATGAGCCCATGATTCGCCCGACTTTTTTCGACTTTCCGGATGATCCGCACTGTTGGCACGAGAGCGATGAGATGATGGTCGGCCGCGCGCTGCTAGTTGCGCCGGTGATCGAGCCAGGACATGCCGACCGAGAGGTCTATCTGCCTTTAGGCACCCACTGGTATGATTTCTGGTCTGGCGAGGTGTTCGAGGGCGGTCAGACGATTAGCCGCCCGGCGCCCTGGAGCCGTCCCGTTGTCTTCGCACGGGCGTCTTGCGCTATTCCCGTTAACGTCGCCGCCCAGACCTTTGCGGCTCCCGCGGACACTCGCGGCTTTATGATCTTTCCGCCAGCGGGCTCGGGCGCCTTCACCACGGAGAATTTCGAGGATGATGGCGAGAGCGAGGCCTATCGGAGGGGTGAATATGGCGGCTGGTGCATCGAGGTCGAGGCCGAAGAAAGATCGGTTTCCGTGCGCGTCCAGCGCTTCGGCGCCTTTACGAGGTGCGACGCCGAGCCGCGCCTGATCTTGCCCGAGAATGAAACGCGCTCGGTATCGCTTTCGAGGCCGTGACCTACAGAGGTGCTGGGCCAGAATGAGAATGCAATTCAACGATATCGCCGCACGACCGCCGCAACTCGGTTGCCACAGCACTCATCCCGCTAGGAATAGGCGCTTGACGTCGAGCCCCTGGCGTTTTGGGTGTGATGCGCGGGCGGGGGTGTGCTGTTATCCGGCGGGCGCTTTGCGCCCATAGATCCATGCATTGGCGAGGTCCCAGGCGACCGCGAGAACGACCGGGCCGACGAAGAGGCCCGCAAAGCCATAGGCGAGGACGCCGCCAATGACGCCAATGAAAGTCACCAGCCTCGGGCTCGCCAGCCCATGCGTCAGAACAAATGGTTTTAAGACATTGTCGATGAAGCTGACCGTCGCCATGCAGGCCGTCAAGGCCAGCGCCGGCCCTACGGTCATCGTCGTCCAACTCCACACGACGAGCGGAGCCACGATGAGCATGGGGCCGATTTGAATGATCCCAAGCACCAAGATGGCGAGCGTCAACAGGCTGGCGCCGGGAACCCCGGCAAGCGACATTCCGGCGCCGCCGATCACCGCCTGCAATATGGAAATGCCGATCACGCCGCGCGAAACGGCGCGGATGGTGGCGCCGGCAAGTTCCACGAACTTCTCGCCATGCGTCGCGTCGATCCGGCGCGCGAGGCTCTTTGCCGCGACGACCAGCAGAGGTCCCGGAGAAAACAAAAATCCCGCGATGATCACGGAGACGAGGAACTTCAGCATCCCGGTGCCGACACTGCTCACCGTGTCGAGCAAGATGCCGCCGAGCAGCTGCACCTGCGGGAGGAGCGGGGTGAGCGCGCTTCGCACATTGGTCGATGCGAGCGCCCAATAATCATAGAGCGGCTGTCCGATGAGCGGCCAAGCCTTGATGGCCTCCGAAGGCGGCGGAATCAATTTTCCCGAGTCGAGCTGCTCAACGAGGGTTCGCAAGCCCTCGATGAGGCCGAGGCCGAGCCAGGTCACAGGTCCGATGACGACCAAGAGGCCAAGGATCGTGATCAATGTCGCCGCCAATCCGCGCCGGCCGCCAAGCCCGGCCGCCAGCCGGTCGAACGCCGGATAAAGCGCGACGGTCAGAACGATGCTCCACACGATAAAAGGCAAGAAGGGACTAATCAGAATGAAGGTCCAGTAGGCAAGGAAGCCGATGAATCCGAGGTGGATCGCCATTTCGACGAACGTCGCGTTGAACTGGCGATAATTGAATTCTGTGCGCTCTTCGGTCACTGATCTCTTCCGGAAAGGTCGCCGCGGGCATCTTTCCTCCCGCAAGCCCATGTCCTCGCGCTTGTCTCCGCCCCTCGGCCAGGGCCAAACGCCAAGATATCATCTCTTCACTTCTATCCCGAAACTATGAAAACAAAGAGGGCCGCGCGAGACTTCATGCCGCTAAACTGAATGCGAATGGATGAAATGGGTGGGAGAACAGGTCCCGAAGAAATGAGCCTCTGTCAAAGCAGCAGCCGAGGAGCATTAGGATCAAAAACATTGGAAGCAGAAGATCGCTGATGTTTTGGGCTTCGAGGCTATCGAAAATATTGCCGAGGTGAGGGTAGACGAGGTGCGTCCTCTCGTCTCGCGGCGGCTCGTGACCAAAAGGCGGGGGTGGAAGGTGCAAAACGCACCTCCACACGAAGGCGAACGTAATTGGGACGATAATCCCGCCCGGATTGGCGCCTTTTTCACGTTAGACTCATTTGCGGAGCCCAGTTGCGGGCCGCGCTCACTCGCGGACTAAAGCAGAATGATCTCGCCGCCGGCGTTGATTGGTATCAGAAATCTATCGCCTACTGGGAGAGCGAGGGCGCCCGCTTTGCGACCTGCCATTGGCCACGCCATGAAAGGCTGGTGGGATCGTCGTTGCGCTTATCCTCTTGGTTGGCGATTTGGTAGGTTAATCGACGAGGTTAGGCTGGAAGCGCGAAATCGTAAGGCTTTCGCCTTGTCCCCGCAGCGCGGATGGTCCTGAAGATCTTTTCAAGGAAATTGCGGCCGGGGTCATCTCGGCCGCAACCTCGCTCAAGCTTAAGTATCGTTTCGCCAGACTCTATTCCACAAATCCCCGCGCGCGGCCGCCGTAGACCCTGCAGGAACAGCCGGTCCCAAGCCAACCTGGCTCACGAAGCAAGCATGTCCTCACGGGAGTCCCGCAATAGTTTCCGGGGCCCGCTACGCCTGGGGCCACGGGGGCGGAGACCGCAACGCTTCGGCCGGTCATCAGAGGCGCGGTCACATCGGAGGCGACTGTCAGAGGCGCGGTCGCGATAGCCCCGAGTGCCCCAAGTCCCCCGAGTCCATAGTCATAGGCGGCCATCGGGGGTGCCGCATACGGGTATCCAGGATACCAGACGCAGGTATGCACACCGCCGTTGTACACGCAACCGACTTCAGCTGCGGAAGCAGGGCGGCTCGCCACTAGCACAGCGCCAACTATGGCGATGGCCAACAAGACGTCAAAGCGTTTCATATCATTCTCCTTTTCGATGGCCTCATTTGCGGGCGGCGCCCGAATCTTTCGAGCGCCATCACCGATAAACGCCTTCATATGTTTGCGTAATAAAGCGAGGGCGAAACGTCAGCCGCGGGAGAATGTTCCATGGTTTTATTCTGAGCTCTTCCGGCCGGCATCGAGTCCCGATGCTAAGGGGTGGCTGCGGGCCTGCTGGAAGATAACTCGCCGTAAGCTTCGGCACCGCAATGCTCGAGCGTTGCCTTCACTAATCCGCAGCTTATGGCTGTTGACTGGACGGGACTATGGTCAAGCCCTTGCTATATCGAGAGGCCTATGATTCGAACCAGTTGGCAGAAGCTCACCGCCGGCAAATCGCCACTCGAACCTGCGTGCGGAAAGTCGCGTCGGAAATTCTCAATACGGCGGTCGGAAGTTGTAAGGGGCGCGACGCCAATGCCGCCTCACAGCCTAAGAAAATGCAAAGGCCCCCGACTTGGAGCTGCCAGACCTGGGGCAGTCAATAACTAGCCATGGAAGGAATCCCGGACCTAAATCAATGAACCCGAATTTAAATCACCCGTCTTTTTGGCAGCTTGATCAGCCGCTCGGTATGAAATTTTTCCAACGCTGCTACAAATTCGGCGGCGCTCTCGCCCCCGAGCCTTCCGTTGATCTCGTGGTAGAGAGGCGACCGGTGAGTTGCGAGTTCAGTGTCGGCAATGATCGCCAAGACTTCGGCGATGACTTTGCTTTTGCGGTTCCGGCGCGATGAGTGGATCATTGCTTTACCCGGTTGCTTTAATTTTCCGCGCACCAAAGAGCCGGAAGTCGTCACAGTACAGATACAGATACTAAAACTGAATTTTGTGAAGGTTTCGTCCGCTTCTCGGCTTCAAAAGCCAGCCAGAGTCTGCCGAAAAATGAAAGCCCCTGATCCGGCATGCAGGCCAGACCAGGGGAAGTCCGAAGCCTGGGAAGAATGTAGAGCAAGGTGTATCATTAATTTGC
>Ga0335081_10012288_pt1 | contig 13874 bp, 12 predicted proteins | sample Lox_Sample_35_FD_206713 | JGI IMG/M metagenome (GOLD analysis project Ga0335081, IMG submission 206713) | Soil microbial communities from Loxahatchee National Wildlife Refuge, Florida, United States - Lox_Sample_3.5 | ecosystem: Environmental > Terrestrial > Soil > Wetlands | place: USA... | reverse complement strand
CGATGCTCATGAGGGACCTCCTCGAGCTCCTACCTAATTGGGACATGGGACCTGTTCCCTAAGCCCGCATGTCGTAGATGCTGCTACGACTGACGCCGGGGAGGTCCCCCCTCACATGGCATCTTTGGGTGCGGGCGACAGCGCCTCCGTCTACTCCTCTGTCCAAAACCCGGACCCTGCGGCTCTGTTCACACTGGCCTGGGTACACCTTGAACGCAATGAGCTGTGCCAGGCGCGCAGCTGGCTAAAAGCAGGCCGACGCCGCCCTGGGCGTCCCCGTCTCCGGTCTGGGAGATGCGGACCTGCGAACCCCTGGGCGGCGCGCCGGGGCACAATGGCCGGTCAGCTGAGGCGTACCAGGCCGCTGACCGTCAGGTAGGCGCCCAGGGCCAGGGCGATGCCGGCCATGAGCTGAAAGGCATGACCTAGCAGCCAGTCCTGGGAGCGCCTGAGCAGCGCCCTGGTGCCCTCCGGCCGCAGTTCCAGGAACGCGAACGGGATGATGATCAGCAAGAACTCGATGATGACGAAGACAACAACGGCGATGACCTGGGTCACGGTGGAGTAATCCCCGGCGACCAGGTGGCGCAGCGCGGTGAGGTAGCTGGCGCCCGGCAGGCCGACTACCGCGCCGACCAGCATTGCCAGCCCGAGCCGTGGCTCGGCCAGCACTCGCGCCGCCCAGCTCTGCTTCTTCTCCGGCTGCCCCGGCGGCATGTTGCCCGCCGGGACTGGTGACCGCTTCCGGCCGTGCAGGCGGCCGGTCGCCAGCAGCCCGCCGGCGGTCAGCAGGAGCAGGCCCACGGCCAGGTCGACTCCGGCGCTCGCCTTTCCCTGTGATTTGATCGCGTCGGCATGGACGGTGAGCACGTCCAGCAAGCCGATCGTCAGGGCTACGGTCATGCCGCCGAGCAGGACGCACAGGAACATCGCCCGTGGCCGCCGGTTCTCAATCAGCAGCAAGTCAAGGGCGAGGAGCTTGGGGTTCAGCGCAGCGGTAAAAGCCAGCACGAAGAATTCCGCGTTCACCGCCGGTCAGCCACATCTGTCAGATCACCGGTCGCCATGCCTGCCTCCTTTGCGGGTCGCTGCACTGGACTCACTTGCCTGCCGCTGGGGGCAAATTCATCCCCAGCGGCTGGGATTGCTCATCCGCCGGTCCCCCGGGCACGTCGACGTGACCAGCTGCCGAGCATCAGTGACCGTCTGGCTCCTCCAGCGCGGCCGTGATGTCATATCCCAGCGCAGTCGCCACATCGGGCGCCGCGACGACGACCGGGCCAAGCCCGGCCACCTGGGTGATCGCCAGCAGCGCGTTGGCGATCTCGTCCTCGGCCGAGCCCGCCGCCAGCGCCCGTCCGGTACTCGATTCCAGGCGCACCCCTGGCGACCAGGTGGCCACGCACGTCCCAACCCGCAGCAGCGCCGCGGCCCTGGGATCCAGAGCCGACGGCCCGGCTGGATCATGCCCGAACCCGGCCTGCCCTTCGACGAAGCCTTCGTGCTCATCGCCAGCCAGCGCAGAATCTCCTGGAATCTCACCGTCTGACCCAGATGGCTCACCCACCGTCACAGCACCATGACACCTCATGCCGGAGCGGATTCCATCGCCCTGATGGGACGAAGACCGGGAATCATCCCTCCAGGAGACCGAGCTCACGGGACCGGGCGACGGCCTGGCTGAGGGAGGGGTGCCCAGCTTGCGGTAGATCGACATCGCTTGCGACTTGATCGTGTGGCGGGACAGGGACATCTCCTCGGCGATCTGCGGGAACGACAGGTGGGTGGACAGCAGCGGGAGCAGGCGCGGCTGATCAACGTCAAGAACGGGCTCAACGACGAGATCGCCACCCAGTTCGTGCTGGTCGCGATAGCCGGCGCGGCCACCGCCGAGCACGCCGCCAGCAGCGGGCCCAGGGCGGCTGAACTGGCGCTCGGCCTGCTGATCGGGGCTGCGATCGGCGGCGGCGGCTGGCTGGTCAAGATGGCCCGTGGCCGAGCCTGGGTGGCCGAGGGGTTCGCCGGCCATAACCGGACTGTCGATAGGGGTCTGGGGGTGAAGGGCAGGAGCTGGTCACCTCCCTTGCTGACCACCCCGCAGCTTGCCTCGGGCAGCTCGACCCATGTGCCGGGCAGATCGCCCCACGGCAATAGCTCAGATTCGCCGGCACAGGATAACTTGCCCTTCGCAACGTCTGCCCTATGTCATAGCTGCAGGTTCTCAGGTCTGTTAAACGGCGGGTCATGGCTCCGGGGTCGCTCGCCAGGATGGCACCAGGGCCTGCGGTTAAGCCGTGACCGCGGTGTCCGGCAAGTCCTGGAGCGGCGGCGCTTGCCGTGCATCGGCCATTCTCGCTCGCGCCCAGCGACGGGATGTATGTCCGAACATCTGGGCAAGCCGGCGTTCCGACAACGGATTGCCGGCCTGCACGCTGAGCCCGTACGCGGCCACCGCCGCGTCATTGACGGCGCTGACCTCAGGCACCTCATCGTCACGCTGCCCTCTAGAGGGGATGGCCGACTGCTCGGCGGCCTGACCCGCTGGGCGCCGCGTGGAGTCTGAGGTTTCGAGCCCGGGCCCCCCGGGGTGCTCGCCGTCGACGGCTGAGGTCGGGAAAGGCCGCACCGAAGCACTGCAGGACGCAGCATTGCAGAGGTTCTCTGCGGACGGCCCGCGTTCTACCGCGCCGGAAGTGCGGATAAGCCAGGCCAGAAAGCTCATAGGAGCCCACGAGACTGACCGCCGGCCAGGCCGCGACCACCGCGCCGACCGGACCGTGTGCCCAGCCTTGGGCCATGTTCGCCGTCAGTGTGGCCGCGATGCCTACTCCGAGTAGCCAGCGGGCCAGGGAGGGCGCCGCCACCCGGTGCCGTGCCGCGTACAAGACAACCATAGAACTCGCATAGACGAGACCGTCGATCGTGGCGGGCTCCAGCCGGGCGGTGATCCCGGCCTCGCCGTGTGCGCGGACGACAGCGTAGGCGTGCCAGTAGGAGACATATGCCGCGATGGCTGCTACGGCCAGCACGGCTGCTGCGGTGGAGAGGCGGATGGCGCGGTCGATGCTGCTCGCCATGAGTGTGTGCCGGTCATCGTCGTTCAGCGGGTGGCCGTCGGCGCTGCGCACGCCGCGGGGCGCTCCGCCGATTCTCCCCTGCGATGCGACCGCACCTATCGAACAAATATTGGGCCGGGCGAAACCGGGGCCGGACATGGGCTCCTCCTCCATGACCGGTTGGGAGGAATCTGGGAGGTCGCATCCGGCGCGAACTCTCCTGAACCTCTCCCAACTGAGCTGAAGTAGAGCGTCTGACCTGGCCTTCCGGCGAAATGCCTGGTCAGGAAGCCGATCGGAACCCTATGGTAAGGAGAAGGTGTGGGGTTAAACTCGGTTAGTCAAGAGCTCAGTTCGCATCGAGGGATTCGGCCAGTCCAGTCTGTCGACGACGGCACCAAGCCGTCGGAGCCTCGATGGCATCCACCGAATCCAGGGCCGCGTCTGTTCCGTCCCTGCTCCGGAAGGCAACGCCCCGGATTAGTCACAACCCGCTCGGAGTTAGTGGCATCGCCCGCCTGCTCAACCTCGCCCCTTACCGGCTGAGCTCCATCATCCGGGCACCGTCAGCCCGAGCGAACGCAAGCGGGAACCGCATACGCGAGGCAGTCCTCCACCGAGGCCGCATCGATCCGCACGAAGTCCTTGCCAACGGCTCGCCGCTGGCCACTGGTCGACGGGTGACGGCCTGGCCGCGGCCCGGGTAGGTGCAGCTGCGGATCGTAGCCGCCAGATTCCTTACCGTCGCGTTACCGGCACCAGCGCCCGGCCTCCGTCGGCCTAGGCTGCCTGGCATGAAAGAACCGCTGGCCGAACTCACCGCCTATTCCCGCCCCTGGTATCAGGTGCCCGATGCGGACCTGGTCCGGTTGACCGCCGCCGCCCGGGCGGCTGGCCACCGGTGGTACGCCATCGCCGCCTGCGACAACGGGCCCGGCCAGGACATCCCCGCCGTGATCCGCCAGCAGTACTGGATCAGCCCCGGCATCGGGCCAGGACCACTGTTCAGCGCTACCCAGCGCGCTGTCCGCAGCCTGACCGGCAGCGACGCCGACTGCTGCCCTGCCCTGCCCTGCCCTGCCCTGCCCTGCCCTGCCCTGCCCTGCCCTGCCCTTGAGGTGACTTTGACAGGGAGGCATCGAGCGCGCTGCCGGACGTGTTGCGCGGCTGCTTTGCACGTGAGCCGCTGTGGGTTGACCTGCGCTGGGCGCGAGCGGAACACCAGGTGTCGTCGCGGGATCCCCGCTTCCGCGACTGCGTAGCTGACCTGGCGGCACCGCTTCACGGCTACCCGAAGGACGACTTGATCGGCGAGGACATCCGCAACCATCGCAGGGCGATCCGTCTCGCGCGCGGGGCAGGGGCGACGCTGGCGCTGATTACCGCGGCCGCGATCGTCGCCGCGACCATCGCGATCGGCCAGCGAAACGCGGCACGCCGCGAGACGTTGCTGGCGACCTCGCGCCAGCTCGCGGCGCAGTCGCAGGCGGCTGGCCCGTCGCGGCTTGATACGTCGCTGCTGCTGAGCCATGCGGCGTGGAGAACTGCGCAGACTCCGCAGGCACTCGCTGCTCTGCTGCAGGCGAACACCGCCAGTCCCCAGCTGGTCGCGCTCACGACGCAGCAGCAGCCGATCACCTCGATCGCGTCCGAGCCGGGAGCAAGCATGATCGCGATCGGCGCCTCCGACGGCACGGTCGGCTTTTGGCGCCCCGGCGCCGGCGAAGCGATGATGCGCGTCGCAGTTCCCGCGTCCGCCGCGGTGAGCGCGACAGCGTTCGGCGGCAACGACCTCGCGGTGGGCGATGTCGCGGGAAACGTCGGCGTTTATGTCCTTCCGGCGCGACGCTGGGTGTGGCCGATCCAGAGCCAGGCGCATCCGGTCACCGCGGTCGCAGTCGACAGCGCCGATGGCATGATCGCCTCGGCTTCGTCACGCAGCGACAGCGTCAAATCGACGATCGAGATCTCTAGCGCGGTGGCGCATGCTCGATCGGCGCAGATCACGGTGGCCCCGATGCTCGGCAGCCCGATCACGCGGCTCGCGTTCAACGGCGCGAACCGCCTCGTAGTCGGCGCGTCAACGGGTCAGGTGTTTGTGTTCTCGCTCATGCCGACGCTCCGTTACCTGGGCACGAGTACGCAGTACACGGCGACGGACGGCAGCAATATCGGCGCGTATTCAGCGGACATGAGCAGCTTTGGCGTGAGCGGCGGTGGCGTGAGCGGGACCGAGGCGGAGACCACCAGCTTGAGCGGACCCAGGTTGCCGGCGCCGGACCGCTTTCAGTTCCCTCCCACGGCGCCGAATCCACCGCTGGCGATCGCGCTGGCTCCTGACGGTCAACGACTCGCGGTTTCCGGCAGTACCGAGGTCACGATCCTCGACAAGGTCGGCCTCGGCGCGGCCAATCCCGCGCTGGCGACTACCAAACTCACCGGGCTCACCTCGATTGACTCGCTCACCTTTCCCGATGAGGACCACATCGTCGGAACCGATGGAGGCACAGTCGCGGTTTGGGATCTACGGCAGTTCGGTCGGATCGCGCAGACGTTTGGGCCGCCACTCGAGCGTGTGAGCATGGCCGTTGAGAAAGCTCCGACGGCGGTCAGCCCCGACGGTCGCTACGCGACGTGGCTCGAACCATCTATCGGCGCATTCGAGCAGAAGCTGGACTGCTGGGATCTCCACTCGTCGCGCGAGCTGCGCGCCGAGCCGCTGCGCGGGCCGGTTGACCAGATTCCGATCTACTCGCTCGCGTACAACGCCGCCGGGCGCCGCCTGGTAAGCGCCGGTTACGGGTCGGTCCAGCTGTGGCAGGCGCACGACGGCTGTCCGACGCTGCAGAAGAGCGTTCCCCTGCCTGTGTGGCAGGTCCGGGCCGCTGGATTCCGCGATGCACGGACGATCGTCGCGGTCGGCTCCGACGACACGCTTCGCGTTCTTGATGCTTCATCCGGCGCGCAGCTCACAGTGTGGCGACTGCGCTACAAGGGGTTTACGAGTGACCCAGTGACGTCCGCTGCGATCTCTCCTGACGGTGAATTCGCAGTGATCGGCCTCGACAATGGGGGCCTCGTCCGCGCGGATACCCACACGGATGATACTCGCTCCTTTATCGCGGCGCAGCCTAAGCTCAGCAATCTTGCCGCTACCAGCATCAGCGCCGTCGCCTGGTCCCCGAACGGTCAGGACATTGCCCTCTCGGAAGGTAATGGCACCGTGAGCGTGCTCGGTCGCGACGGCCAGACAGTAATGAACGTCCCCGGACTTGGCGCGGAGTCGCTGCAATTCATGCTTGGCGGGAGCGCGCTGATGGGCGTCGACGCGACGGGCACGGCCCACGTATGGGACCTGGGAACCGGGACGATCTTGAGCAATTTCCCGGTTGATCGCTTCGCGCCGCCGCATAACGGATTCACGTTCCCCGACCTCGGCGGCGGGACCTCGCTCACGCCCGCCGGCGGTTCCAAGCTGCTAGTCACCGACCCAGGGGCGTACCCGGCGATCTTCGACCTCGGTATAGCCAGCTTGCTCAGCCATGCATGCCGCACCGCCGGCCGGCAGCTCTCGCAAGCAGAGATCCAGCAGTTCGCGGCGCCAGCGCTACGGGACGTGTGGAGCTGCAAGTAAAGCTGCACCCTGGCTCGGACTGCGCCGTGGCCGATGCTCCGCTCGCAGTCCCCGGCCCTGGTCGCTCAGGAGCACGCCGCCTGGGTGATCTCGGTGGAACTGGCTCGCGCCACCGCCCGCGCCGCCGCGGCCGTCGCGGTCCCGGCGCGCAAGGGCCGCCGCGCCGGCCAGCCCGCGCAGCCCCGGGAGATCTCCTTCACCGCCGCCCGCCGCGCCATCACCGCTGCCACCCGCTCCGGAGCAGCGACCGCCAGCCTCCCCGCCGCGCTGACCCGGGCCAGCCGGGACCGCGCGCTGGCCGGCCTGGCCCGCCGCCGCGTCGTCATCGACCGCGACAGGCACCGAGAGCGGAAAACCAAGGCCCGGCCGTGCTTCCCGCACGCCGGGCCGCGCCTGCCCACCCGCACCGGCCCAGCGCAGATCAGCATCTGCCGACCGCTGGCCGCCTGACCCCGCCGTCCCCCCAGTCAACCCCGCCGGCCCGTGAACCGGCCGCCATCCCGGGCGCCTCCGGGATACCGGCCTGCCCGCCAGCCGCTGTCACTCTCCGTGAAACGCTCCCGAGATCACAGCCGCTATTCCCGCAGCCACCGACATCCCTGAACTACATGGCATTGGGGTCATAGACGAGGTTGAACAGGTCACCGAACCGGCGGGAAGAATCTTCCCCCGCCCAGCGGTGCAATTTGATCTGCATATCCCGTACCGTGAAGTAAGCCGAATCAGGATGCGGCCACTGCACGGCGCTGGTATTCACCAGCGCGTCTTCGGGCATTGCTTGTCCTCCTTGACTGGCACGCTGCCGCCCTTGGCCCTGCGCCCGGCTCTCCCGGGCTCCACGGCGGGTCGCTACTCCCGCGACTACTACGGCGGCTCCGCCCCACCCGCGCCTTCGGCAGGCGTCGCGCCTATCCCCGGGCACCCGCCCCGGACGGGCGGTACCCGTGGAATGGCCACGGATGGTTCCCACGTTCACTGCTGTCCGGTCGACGGGTTAGGCACCCGGCTCTACCCCTGCGGCATCGCCACGGCTACTGCCGCAGGCAATTCGCCGTGGCCTCCCACCCCAGGCCTCAAAGACCCGGACAGGAGTTCCCCGCCCGTCATCAAGGACGGGTGCGCACCGCACCCCAGCCCCTATCCGCCGGATTTGAGCTGGCGGGACCTCAAGAGGCGTAACAGCACCGGTTCCTCGCGTATACCTTCCCGTCTCGCTCACCGCACCCGGCCCATCCGGCAGTTCCAGGCCGGCACGGCTTTGTCGAGGCTGCTCCCGCCCTCACCGGCGACCCCCGGCTCGGTCGGGTAGGTGGGGCGGCGTTGGGCGGCGCCCCCCCCCCAGAAACCCCCCGGCGGCTTTCACCGCAAACGGCTCAAGCAAACCCTGTTGGCGCTATAGGCCGAGATACCAGGCCCTCTGCCATCCCCCGTTTCTCTCGGGAGAGGCAGGAGGAATGAATGATGCACCGGTGCTCCAGTTCTTCTCCTCGAACGGCGATCCGCTGGCGGCGGATCCCCACCTTGACCGTCGCCAGCCACTTCTCCCATTGTTCGGGGGATTGTGGCTGGTGATAGGCGTGCAGGAGAAAGTCCCCGCATTCCGGGCAGCGGCCGTCCTGCCGTCTGAGCAGGAGCATACCGAGTGAGTTCACCGGAGGCGGGACTGCTTTGCGGCGACGGTCGGCCCAGTATTGGGCCAGGTTCGGATCATCCGGAGATGCCGTGCCCTTCACCATCACATGCCGCACGATCTTGGTCCAGGAGAACCGGGGTACGCAGTCGCCGGTGGTCCGGCTACCGAACACCCACCGGTTATTCCGCGACTGATTGAACCTTCCGAAATACTGGTCGGCCACCCAGCGTTTCGGCTTGTTCGGGTGGGAGCGGGTTGCCCATTTGAACAACAGCTTCCACATGTAGTCGTCCAGCTTGGAGAACTCTTTGCTGGACACGACGTGCCGCTGGTAGTTAGCCCATCCCCGGATAATCGGGGCCAGGGTCGCTACCACCGATGCCGCGCTCCCGCCGTAGCGGGCACGGACCTCGGTACGCAGTCGCCGCCGGATTCGCATCACGGCTTCAGCGCTTGGCTTGATCAGCAACTTGCTTCCGTATCGGCGAATATTGAAACCGAGAAAGTCACACCCCTGGGCGAGGTGCACAATCTGCGTCTTGTCTTCGTTGAAGACCAGACCGCGCGGCTTCAGCCACTCCGAAAGCTGCTGCTTGACCTGTTGCGCCTGTTCCCGGCTGTAGCACAACACCAGCTGGTCGTCGGCGTACCTCACCAGCACCGGAGAGCCGGGAACCGTCGCCCCGGCATTCCTGCCCGAGTTGTAGTACCGGACTCCCGCAGCCGTTTCCATACCGTGCAGAGCAATATTCAGCAGCAACGGGCTAATTCCCCCGCCTTATGAGCAGTGCTGGGTTATGCGCAGCGCTGGCTCGTAGTGCCTGGCGGGGGCCGGATCGGCGAGCGAGCGCTGCGCATAACCCCGAGGATTCCGATCATGCAGCCCGGCAGGGTGCCGGGCCATGGGTGATCGGAGGTCGGCCGGGATGGTCGCTTTGCCTGCGCTGGTGTCTGGCCTGGACGCGGAACTGGTGCGCCTGGGCTACAAAGACTCGACGATGGTGTGGTACCGGGGCTGCTGGCGCCGCCTGCAGAAGTACTTCGCTGCCCGCGGTGCGGAAGAGTTCTCGCTGGATGTGGCGATGGCGTGGGTCGACCAAGCCTGCGGCGGCTTTTTCGACAAGGAGCAGGCCGGCACCCTGAAGCCGAATGACATTTATATGTTCAGGGTCGCCGCGATGCTCGGCGAGTACGCGGCGCACGGGGCGGTACTGCGCCGCTATTCCCGGTCGGTGAGCAAGCTGGACGGGCCCGGTGCCGAGGCGGTTGCCCGGTTCCGGGCGCACCTGCGCGCGGCGGGTCGTTCGGCGTCGACGGTGCGGACCTACGGGACGCTGGCCGGGGAGTTCGTCGCGTTCACCGGAACGCGCGGCGGGCTGGCCTGCTGTGACGCCAACATGATCGGGGCGTTCGCCGCGACGCTGGCCGGATATCAGTTCAAGACGGTCGAGCAGAAGCTGTGCGCGGTGCGGTCATTCCTGCGGTTCGCCTCGGCTGACGGCCTGGTCGATGGCGCCTGCCTGGACGCGGTCCCGGCGGCACGCTCGGCCAGGCAGGCCAGGATCCCGTCGGTATGGGATCCCGGCGAGGTCGCCAGGATCCTCGACGCGATCGACCGGGACAACCCGTGCGGGAAGCGGGACTACGCGATCATCCTGCTGATCGCCAGGCTCGGGCTGCGCGGCGTCGACGTCCGGCGGCTGGAGTTCGCCGACTTCGACTGGGCCGGCAACCGGTTGTTCGTGGTGCAGGCCAAGACCGGTGACCGGGTGCAGCTCCCGCTGCTGAAAGAGGCCGGGTGGGCGGTGATCGACTACATCCGCCATGGCCGGCCGGCCTGTGACTGCCCGCAGGTGTTCGTACGGCACCTGGCGCCGGTCGGGCCGTTCTCCGACCAGGAGCATCTGCATGGAATCCTGGTCAAGCACGCCCGGGTTGCGCACGTCCCGGTGAGCGAGAAACGCCGTCATGGCATGCACTCGCTGCGTCATACGCTGGCGACCAGGCTGTAAGGGCGCGGAGTTGCATCGGATGCAACATTCCGTCACCGGCGTGGGGACGCTGTAGCAGGGGCTGGGGTGTTACCGGGCGTCTGGCGGGCGCGCGGGCTGGGCGCGGGACACGCCGTGGACCAGGGGTTACTGGCTCCCGGTTGCGCTGGATGACAGGATGTGGCGTCCAGATCGGTTGGGCCGGGTGACCGGTTGATGCACCTGGCGCATGCGCGGAGGGGGGCCGGATGGGGGCACGGCGGGGGACGCTGGCGCTGGTTGCTGCGGACGGGGCGGTGCCGGTTTCGCCGGGGGCGGTGCTGCTGGAGGAGATGCTGGCGGGGTGGCGGCGCCAGCAGCAGGCGCGCAGGCTGACGGCCCGGCTGATCGGCGAGCGGGAGCGGGTGGTGCGCCAGTTCGCGGCCTATACCGGGTGCTGGCCGTGGCAGTGGACGGCGGCGCAGGCCGAGGCGTGGGTGGCCTCGGGCGGGTGGGCGCATTCGACGGTCCGCTCGTATGAGGGGGCGCTGGCGCTGTTCCTGGAGTACGTGTGCGATCCCCGGTACGGGTGGGTCAGCGAGTGCGAGCAGCGCGCCGGGGCGGTGCCGGTGCAGGTGTTCTGGGAGCGGAACACCGCGGCGCACGTGTCCGAGCACGAGGGCCGGGCGGAGCGGCGGCCGCTGACCCGGGCCGAGCTGCAGGCGTTCTTCGACGCCGCCGATGATCATGTGGAGAAGGCGGCGGGGGCGCGGCGCAAGGGGTGGCTGGTCTCGTTCCGCGACGCGACCCTGTTCAAGGTGGTCTACGGGTGGGGGCTGCGCCGCCGGGAGGCGGCGATGCTGGACGTGGCCGACTTCGCGCCGAACCCGGCCGCTCCCGAGCTCGGCAGCCTCGGGGTGTGCCATGTGCGGTTCGGCAAGGCGATGCGGGGCAGCCCGCCGCGGCGCCGGGCGGTGGCCACGGTGATGCCGTGGGCGGCCGAGGCGCTGGCCCAGTATCTCGGCCAGGTGCGGCCGTTGTTCGGGGTGCCGTCTCATCCGGCGCTGTGGCTGACCGAGCGCGGGGGGCGGATCTCGGCCCGGTCGGTCGATGAGCGGTTCGCGGCCTGGCGGGCGGCGGCCGGGCTGCCGGGCGAGCTGTCGGTGCACTGCCTGCGGCATTCGTATGTCTCGCACCTGATCGAGGACGGGGCCGATCCGCTGTTCGTGCAGCAGCAGGCGGGGCACTCGTGGGCGTCGACCACGGCCACATACACGACGGTCGGGCAGGACGCGCGGAACCGGATGCTGCGGTCCGCGCTGGCCCGCGCGTTCGAAGGAGAGGACGGCAGGTTATGGCGAGGACGGTCGGCTACCGGTGGCACCTGCGGCGGCTGATGGCCGAAAAGGACATGTACGCCACGACGCAGCTGCGGCCGCTGCTGGCCGAGCGGGGCGTGGCGCTGTCCCGCGAGCAGGTCTACCGGCTGGTCACCGGGGTCCCGGAGCGGCTGAGCCTGGCCACGCTGGCCGCGCTGTGCGACATCTTGGGCTGCGGGCCCGGGGACCTGATCGAGCCGGTCACCATTACCGCCGCGGAGGGCAAGCCGGCCGTGGCGGCGCGGGATCGGCCGCCGCAGCCGGTCCGGGCCCGGGTGGCCGGCCCGGCGGGCCGGTAGGGGCCGTGGCCCGCTGCCCGGCCGGGCACGAGGTTTCGTCGCCGCGGCGCGGATGCCTGCGCTGCCGCCGCGATCAGGTGGTGGACATGGCCGCAGCGGCCGAGGGATCGCTGCCCCGGGCGGTGATCGAGGCGGCCGTCGAGGCGGTCGCGCCCGCCGGGCAGGCGCTGCGCCAGCTGGCGCTGGCGCTGGCCGCTGATCCCGGTGCCTTGTCCTGCGGGGCTCCGCCGGTTGCCGGGCGGCTGGCGGCCGAGCTGATCGCCCGTGGGTCGGCCACGCTGGCCATCCCGGCGTGCGCGGTCTGCGGGCGGGCCGGGAAGCCGCTGTTCCGCGGCGACGGCGGCGGGGTGTGCCAGCGGTGCCGCTCCTGGCAGCTGGCTGCGGCGTGCGCCAGCTGCGGCCAGGTCCGCCCGGCCGCTGGCCGGGACAGCGCCGGCCAGCCGGTCTGCGAGGTCTGCCGCCGCCGGGACGATCCGCGGCGGCACCGCCAGTGCGGCCGGTGCGGGAAGACCGCCCCGGTCGCGGCGCGGGCCCGTGACGGCCGCCCGGATATCTGCGTGAACTGCTACCGCCAGCCGGTGGCCACCTGCAGCGTCTGCGGCAGGCAGCGGGCATGCAGCTTCGCCGCGACCAGCCGCCCGGTCTGCGTGTCGTGCTCGCCGCGGGCCAGTGCGGCCTGCGCCAGGTGCGGCCAGGACCGCCCGCCGGCCGCCCGCTGGCCCGAGGGGCCGGTCTGCGACCCGTGCTACACCGCCGCGCTGCGCCACCGGGGCCGGTGCGCATCCTGCGGCCAGCAGCGCCGGCTGGTCACCCCGCCCGGCCCGGCCGCTGATACCTGCGCGGACTGCGCCGGGCTCCCGGTCACCCACGCGTGCGCGGACTGCGGGACCGAAGACAAGCTTTACGAAAAAGGCCGCTGCGCCCGGTGCAGCCTGCGCCGCCGCGCCCGCGAGCTGCTGTCGGCCGGCACCGGGACCATCGCCCCGGAGCTGGCCGGCGTGTTCGACGCGGTCACCGCCGCCCGCCAGCCGCGCAGCGCGCTGAACTGGCTGCGCAAGGGCGCCGGGGCCGGCCTGCTCGCCGACGTGGCCGCCGGCCGGCTGGCCATCAGCCACCAGGCCCTCGACGGCTGCCCGCGCCGGCGGGCCGCCGATTACCTGCGGCACATGCTCACCGCCGCCGGGGCGCTGCCGGCCCGCGACGAGGACCTCGCCCGCACCGGGCAATGGCTCGGCACGGTCCTGGACGCGATCAGCCCGGCCGCCGACCGGCGGCTGGTACAGGCCTACGCCACCTGGCAGGTGATGCGGCGGCTGCGGGCCGGCGCCGCAGCGGCCGCCCGGCCGCGCACCCCCACCGCGCACGCCCGCAACAACATCCGCGCTGCCGCGAGCCTGCTCGCCTGGCTCCGCGGCCGCGGCACCACGCTGGAGGCCTGCGGGCAAGCCGGCATCGACCAATGGCTGCACACCGGACCGTCGGCCTGCCTGGCCAGGGATTTCCTGGCCTGGGCCGCCGCACGCGGCCACTGCCAGCCGCTGACCATACCCCCGCCGCCGCGCCCGGCCGGCCCGGCCCTCAGCCAGGACCAGCGGTGGGCGCTGGCCGCCCGGCTGCTACGCGACGCCACGCTCGACCCCACCGACCGGGTCGCCGGATGCCTGCTGCTGCTCTACGGCCAGCCACTGTCCCGCATCGCCGCCATGACCATCAGCCAGATCACCCGCCGCGACGACCAGACGTTCCTCCGGCTCGGCCGTCACGACGTGCCCGTCCCGGGCCCGCTCGCCGGCGCCCTGCGCCAGCTGATCAGCGGCGGCCGCAGCTACCGGGGCGTCGGCTCCCCGGCCGCCACCACCTGGCTGTTCCCCGGGCACCTGCCCGGCCGCCCGATCACCCCGGA
>Ga0335081_10012287_pt1 | contig 13874 bp, 16 predicted proteins | sample Lox_Sample_35_FD_206713 | JGI IMG/M metagenome (GOLD analysis project Ga0335081, IMG submission 206713) | Soil microbial communities from Loxahatchee National Wildlife Refuge, Florida, United States - Lox_Sample_3.5 | ecosystem: Environmental > Terrestrial > Soil > Wetlands | place: USA... | reverse complement strand
TCTTCCGGTGGGGGGGCGGGGCCGCCAGTGGTGGCTGGTAGGGCTGCTGCGGGGCTGGCGCTGGAGCCTGACCCTGGGGCCGCGCTGCGGGCCTCGGAGGGGCAGGCGGCGGGTAGCGGGGCGGCGCCATCCTTCCTGCCACTGATCCCTGCGGACTAGGCGCCTCGGGGGGGACTCCAGTCGGGTTGTTGGTCGCCATGGTGAGCCTCCTTTCACTTAGGTGCACGGAAGTTCATGTCAGGGGGTCATCGAGGATCTCGCCTTCATCGGCAGCCCATGAACTCCAGTCGCCGTCGAACCACCGGAACTGATGACGACCAGACGGGTCCCTGTACCAGCCTGGGGAGGCTGCCTCAACTGCCGCATCCGTCCCGGCGGCGCCGGCGGCCACCTCCACGGCCGGAACAGCAGCAACCGGAACCTCGCTCTCAGGTGCCCACGCAGTCCCGCCCGCGGCCCGAGCCAGGAAGTCGTATCGGCAATGCCCACACACCCTGAGGATCGACTCCTTGCAGACCGATCCGCACTGCGGGCAAATGGTGGCGAGGGTCGTGTCGGCGGCGGTGCCCTCGCACCGAGAGCAAATTCCAGCCACAATGCGGTTCAATTCTTCTGCCTGAAATAGATGCCTTAGAGCCCCCGTATGAAAAGCGTCATTGATTGAAACCGATAGGCCTATGTACGCTGGGATGTCGGCGTATTCTAGCGCTCCAGCGGAAGCATTAAAGAACGCCGGAAGAACACGCAAGCCATTCCATTCATTCCATGCAAAATGTATGCGCCGCTTAGTCATCCTCCACGATTTCTGTCGCAGTACTGAGATGTGTTCCCGGTAGGCTGCGTGGTTTTGGTAAACAAATAGTGGAAGTACAACTCCGGACGCGTTTCCCTGCACCCTTATTCCCAACGCGCAGATCGGCTCGCTGTACTCCAAGTATCTATCGAGCCTCGTTTCAACCTCTTTGGGCAGAGAGTTATCGGCAAACACGACTGTAACGAGGGTTGGGCACCCTTGAAACAACCTGAAACCGACCAGATCAGAGTCATCTAAGAACGGACTAAGTGCGTTCGCCACCGCTTGGTGGTCGCGACCTCTACCCTTGTCCATGTTCATGTACGTATGAGTACCCAGTATTGTGTTGGCTGCAAGATGAAGGGCTTTCTCGGCATAGAACGTCTTAGCTGTGTGAAAAGCACTACCCTGAAGATCAGCTCCAACAGTGAAGCCTCGATCCCTCAAGTAGGCCGATAGCTTCCTCAGAAACTCGGCTTTCCATGGACTCGCATCTTGGTTCGTCATTACGGAATTACCCTATTCCAAGCAAGGCTTATAGAAGTTTTATCGAAAGCGACTTTACGTCCCCTTTCCTGCTGTGGCCGTGTGACACAGGCTCCCTCGCCACCTCGCACAGGCGTAGGGACTAAGGTCCGGGTGCCGCCAGACGTAGGCCACAAGTAAACTGGCCAGCTCGACTTGGAGATCCTCGACCAGCACCAGGGTCAGCTGCCGCGGCCTGCACCGCGGGCCAGGCGACTTCCAGCAGGTCCCGCAGCTGCTGGCGGCACGCGGTGGAGTCCTCGATCAGCCGGGACCGGCGGGCGCCCAGGTGACGCAGCCGCGCCCAGCCCTGATCCGCCAGCTCGGGCAGGTAGCAGTGCAGCTGGGAGGCCAGCCGGGCGATCAGCACCGCGTCCCGGTCATCGCTCTTGCCCCGGGTGTAGTCCTCGGCCTCCCGGGCCCTGGCCACCACCAGGGGCTGCACGCAGCGGAATGCCCCGCGCCGCGGCCAGCTCGGCGATCACCATCCACCGGTGCCCGGTCGGCTCGCACGCCACCGTGATCCCCGCGTGCCCCGCCGCGCGTGCCTTGCGCAGCGCCCGCTCCAGCAGCTCACCCAGCTTCCACGGAGAGCAGCGGGGCCGCCACCGCGCAATCACCTGCGAATCATGATCGGTCAGGACAGCGGCCTGCCGCGACTGGGCCAGGTCGATGCCCAGGATCGCGTGGTCTCGCGGAACCACTGCCCGCAACGCCGCCAGCCTGGCGTTACGGTTGCGGTCCCCCCGCGAGAGCCCGTTGTTACCCTGACCCATGGACGTCCTCCTCGTGTGCTGGGATACCAAGCCCGTCATCACACCAGGAGGACGTCTTGGCCTCAACCGCTACGAGGTATTCCTAGGGGCCCCGGTGCAGCAATGCACCGGGGCTACCCGGCCGTGCCGGGTCGCTACCTCCATGGCAAACAGTACGTACAAGCGTTTCAGGAAGATCGTGTCGACATGGAAGAAATCGCAGGCCAGTAAACCGTCAGCCTGAGCGCCCAGGAACGCCCGCCAGGAGGTGTCCGCGTTCGGCAGGGCTGGCCCGCGCCGGGCGCGCAAGATCCGCCGCACGGTCGCCTCGCTGATCTGGTGCCCGAGCCGGGACGGCTCGCCGTGCACCCGGCGGTATCCCCAGGCCGGGTTCTCCCGCGCCAGCCGCAGCACCAGATCGCAGATCTCCTGGCTAGTCCGCGGCCGACCTGACTGGTTCGGATACGTCCACTTCCGTTTTGATCAGGCGGCGGTGCCAGGCCAGTAACGTGCCCGGCGTGACGAGCTGATGGCAGCGCAGCACCGCTGGCAGCAGCCGGGCGAGCGCCGCCAGGACCGCCCGGTCGGCCCAGTCCGGTTTCGGCCGGGCGACCTGACGCCGCGCACCGTCACTTCGTGACGGAGCATCACGATCTCCGCGTCCTTGGACGCCTGGCTGCGGCCCAGGAGCAGCCAGCCAAAGAGCCGGATCATGATCAGATAGAGGAGGCGAAGAGACACAAACCGCGATCCTGCCCCAACATGGTAATCCGGCCAAACTGCAGGTCACAGCCGCTGCGTCGAGTTCTGATTCCCTATGGGGGATCGGTTGTCAAGTGGTCTGCTTGACGGGCAGTTCGCGGTGAGGTGGAGTGGTGCCGCGGGGGAGGCTGCCCCGTGCGCACACCAGCCGCCGCTTGCTCATCCCGCCTCCTCGCGTCGCATACCGGATCGCACCGGCTCGCCCGCAAGGGCGGCACCATCAGGCCACGGTCCCGGGCAGCCACGGCCAGCCGCGGCTCCCGCTCATGTGCTGCAACCGGGCCAGGCCTCAGCGGGCCGGCCCACTTCCCTCATCCGGGGCATCCGTGGCCAGGCCAGGAGTGGCAATCAGAACTACGGGGCAAGAGACGCAAGCCCTCCCCAAAGCGGTTCTCGACGCCACCCCCCGGACCAGCCGGAGATGACCATGCAACCCCTTGGGACCCCTGCCCGTGATGGCTTCGCGGGTACGTTCTGTCCCTTACATGAAGCGGTACACGGGGGCACTGCTGGCCAGGCCGGTGCCCGGCGGCCGCCGCGGCTGGCGCCGCTGCAGATGCGCCCGCCGCGAGTTCGGGGCCTGGCTGCCGGTAGTGTCGTTAGGCCGGTTGTTGGCTTGGCTTGGCCCGCAAGGCCTTCTTGGAGCCGCGGCCGCCCTGTGACACATTCCGTCTCGACTTCAAGTCCGGAAGGCAGGTCAGGTGCCCGACACGCCGCTGCGCGACTTGCACCTCAATCCGGTTGAGGCCGCGTCAATCGCATCCTGGTGTCGGGCGACGCCCCCTTACTGGCCGCGTTTGGACGCGGGCTTGCGGCGTGATGAACTGCTGGGTTGGGCGGGCCGCCTTCCCCACGCCGTCCGTGACGAACTCGCTGCCTTCGCCGCCCGTCTGGGGGCAGCTGGCGTGCTCCGCCTGCGCGGGGTTCCGCTGCCGACAGATCTGCCCCCGACACCAGCCGGGCCGCAGGCGGAGCCGACAGCGGGGACCGAGATGCTGGTATTGGCCGTGGCAGGCCTGGTCGGTGACCTGGTCCCATTCGGGGAGTTGGGCGATGCCTACGGCGGCGGCCGCCTCCACAACTTGTACCCCGGCCCTCATGAGCGACCTTACGATCTCGGGCTGCACACCGAATTCGTCGGCGGCTCCGCTCCCCCCGACGTGCTGGTCTTGCTCTGCCTGCGTAGCGGCCCTGAGCCACTTCCGCCCAGCCGTTACTGCGATCTGCGGACGGTCTGGCGACGTTTGGGCAGGGAGGACCGGGAGCGGCTCTCGGAAGCGCAGTTCGGCATCCGCGCCCGGGATGAGTCGGGTGCCCCCCAGCACCTTCGGCCGGTAGCGACGCCGTGGGGCGACCGCCTGCGCTTCATGTTCCGCGTCGGCGATGCAATGGACCGGGAGATGCGGCTGACGGTTGGAGCCACCGCCACACACGACGCTGTCGTCGCCCGGGTCGCCGCTCTGATCCGGGAGGAGACGGTGGAAGCCACCTTGGAGGGGGGCGACCTTGTGCTCATCGATAACGTCCACGTCATGCACGGGCGGGCTGCGCTCACCGGGAGCCGGAATGGCAGCGCCCGCTGGCTGCAACGGGCCTACGCCAGGGCAGATTATGGCGGCGGGAGCGCGTCTGGCGATCGGGATGTCCGGCGATGACCAGCTCCGATCCCCGGCCGTTGTTCATCTTCTGCTTGCCGCGAAGCGGCTCGACCTACCTGCAGACTATGGTGGCGAGTCATAGCGCCGTCTCGTCGGCCAACGAGTCCTGGTTCCTGATTCCGCTGCTGTACTCGCTGCGCCGTGAAGGCGTGTATGCCGAGTACGGGCACCGGATCATCGTGGACGGCATCGAGGATCTTTGCCGCTTCCTCCCCGGCGGTCAGGCTGACTACCGGGACGAGATTCGCCAGCTAGCTCTCCGGCTCTACCGTCGGCTCAGCGACCCTGCTGCCAGGTACTACCTGGATAAGACGCCCCGCTATCACATGGTGGTCGATGACATCATCGAACTCTTCGGTGGTGACGCCAGCTTCGTGTTCCTGTGGCGGAACCCGCTGGCGGTGGCGTCATCGATGCTCGACATGGGGAACGGCCCGCGTTGGTTCCCCGAACACCACAAGGTGGACCTCTACACCGGTCTGGCCCGGCTCACCGCGGCCTACGCCCGACATCGTGATCACGTCCTTTCTGTGCGGTATGAGGACTTGGTAGCCGAGCCCTGTATCGAACTGGGACGGATCGTGGACTACGCCGACCTCGAATGGGAGGAAACGATGCTGCGTGCGCCGGACGAACGCTGCCTGATCAAGTGGCACGCCCAACTCGATACGCCGGTCCGACGAGGCTGGGCCCGCCGTTACCTCCGCTGGATCGGCGCGGAGCGCCTCAGAGTCATGGGGTACGACATCGACGAGCTTATCGCGGAGCTCCACCAGCTTCCGCTTCGAGGGCAGTTGATGAGCGACGCGTGGCACACGTTCCGGTCCGGCGCCGCCAGTGCCAGCGAGCCGACGCTGTGGCGGGAGAAGCTCGCGCGCTGGCGAGCGTGGGAAACCGTGCACCTCCACAAATAGAGAGAAGGAATCGGACCACTCCTGGTGCAGGCGGTGCCGACGGTGGCGGCCAAGGGGAACAGCTACTCGGCCGACATGTTCGCACGGCCAACGGTCCGCGCCAGCCCGCCCGGCAACCGATCATGCGGGCCGACTCCCGGGAGACTCCGAGACTCCTGTCGCAAGCCAATCACGTGAGGTCAGCCGATCGCCGTCCCAGGTGTAGACAGATTGTCTCTTGCAGTGATGTAGACAGATTGTCTTTTGCAGTGATAAGGATGGTCGTGCCCCGCCATGTGTCGTGCGGGCGCTTCCGCGCAAGTGCCGACACTGGCGAGAAGAGGGAGGGACATCATGGAAAACCGTCGTCTGCAAGTTAAGGATGGACACGACGCCAAGCCGGAGACAACGAGGTCTGCGTGCCAGCCCTATCGGACTCCGCGGCTCAAGGTCCTGGGCGTGGCCGCTGCGGTCATCCGTGGCTCGCAGACGTCCGGCTACACCGATCAGTACCACGACTTCTATCATTATGGCGAGTAATGCCCGAGGTCGGGGTCCGGCGGCGCCCGTCGGCAAAGCCGAACCGGCCCATCCTTCTGCCGGTGCGGTGGCGCACTCCGATGAGGTTGCCGCACGCACGCCTAGAAGCACGACACACAGCCGGTTCCGGCGAGTTGCTCACGTCGTTGAGAACGATGTAGGCAATCGGCCGTACTTGCCGGCATGCGGCGGCTGTGCCATCGGGTCTGCACGAGAACCGACCCGATGGTGCAGCCGACCCGTGTGCCGTGCGAGGCGCTGACAGCGCCCGGATGAAGGGCTTCCCCGACTGCGCTTGCAGCGGCTGTCCTGCCAGCCAGGGTGGGAATTCGCTGGTCGCGCCTTGGCCATCCCAGGCGTCGGGAGAGGGGCTCTCGGTGATCGCTCCGGCTCAAGATTCACGCCGTCCCGGGGAGATGAACCGCTTGGGGCGCATCAAGTCACTGTCGGCTGGCATCGCCGACCGGCCCGACCACTTTTGCCGGTTCGTCTTCGGCGTCGTCCTCGTCCAGGAAGCCCACGAAGCGGCGGAGTTCTTTCTGGTGGACGCCTCCTCCCGGCCCTTCGAGCGCCACGCCAGGGCGGGGATGGCGCCAGGGCCTTGTCACCACTGGCGGCCGTAGTGGACTTCGGCTTCCTCATCAGCGCCGGGTTGGGCGGCATCGCCGTCGAGGCCTACGGCGAGCCCCCCAGGCCACGCTCGGCGCTGGTCAACTGGGCCCGGAGGGGAGCCGACGTCGCCGTCATCGCCGGCCGCCTCTACTACACCGAGGTGCTCGGTGCCCGGACCCGGTCAGCATCGGCGGCACCGGAGCCTGAGCCCGGGGGCCAGTGTCACGCCGAGCTGGCACTCGCTTGCTACCAGCGGGAGGGGATCAGCGGGCTGGAACAGCTCGAGGGCGACTTCGCCATAGTGGTCTGGGATGGGCGCCGCAGGCGGTTCGTAGCCCGCCGAGACCCGTTCGGCGCCTACCCGCTGTTCTGGACCCGGGTCGGCGGAACGGCTGCCTTGGCGACCGGGCTGGCGCCGCTAGTCGCGCTCCTGCCGACCCGCTCCCTTGACCCCGGTCAGCTGGCCGACGGCCTCCTAACCGCCTCAGACAGGGAGCGCAACGAGGCGTGCGTCTACGCAGGCATCAGCCGGGTCCTGGCCGACACTGTCGTCACCGTCGACCCGGATCGAGGCTCGGTTCAGCGGCGCCGGTACTGGGACTGGCGGGAGCGGGCCGTGGACCCCGGCAGCGACCGGCTCCTGGACCTCGCCCCCCGTTACCGCGAGCTGCTCGCTGAGGCCGTCCGCCAGCGGATGATCGGCACCACGGGGGCGGAGCTGTCGGGTGGGATGGACTCGAGCAGTGTCTGCCTTCTCGCCCTCGGCCTGGTCCGGGCCGACGAGGCGGTCGGCCCGCTACACGCCTTCTCGCTGGTCTACGAAACGCTCCCGGATCTGGCCAAAGAGCGCCGCTATATCGACGCCGTCGGCGCCGACGCGCGGCTGGTCCACCACTTCCTCCCTGGGGACGACCTTCTCGACTTTGACGGCTTCACTGACCCGCCGCCCCATGACGAGCCGGCCCCCTGGACGGACCTCGCCTGCTGCCGGGCCGAACTCGGCTTGGCGGCCGTGCTGGGCGTGCGCAGCATGCTGACAGGCATGGGCGCCGACGACCTCCTCGACCTGCGCCCACACCACCTGAGTGACCTGCTGCGCGCCGGTCACGGTCTCACCGCATGGCAAGACGCCTGCCGCTGGGCCGAGGCGCACCGGGGCAACGCTTTCCGGGTATTGGGCCGCTACGGTTTCGCAGGACTCCGGTGGAACAAGCGGCCTGGCGGCGTCCGGCGCGGCCGGTGCCAGCGCCGCATTGACAACGACGAGGCGACCCGGCGGCGCCTCCCGCCGTGGATCCGCCCTGAGTTCGCTCATCGCCACCGTCTCGCCGAGCGCCTCGCGGAGCACGACCGGCGCGCTCAGCCGGATGTTGCTCCAGCCGCCGTCTGGATGGGCGTGCAAGCTCTCGAACGCCGGGTCGGGCATGACTACCGCAGGAGGCTAGCCGCCCCGCTTAACGTTAGCCTGGCACACCCCTTCCTGGACCCCAGGGTCGCCTCCTTTGCCCTTGGCGCCTTGCACCGGCTCAGGCCCGACGCTGCCCGGCGCAAGCCGCTGTTGGCCGACGCCATGATGAATGTCTTGCCCGATGCCATCCGGTTGCGTTCGGACAAGCGGCCGTTCAACGAGGTGTTCTATCTCGGGCTGCGCCGGAACCTGCCGTCGCTCCTGGCCGCCCTCAACCATCCCGCTCTCACCGACCTCGGGATGGTTGACACGGACGCGGCCGCCGCCGCCCTAGAGGACGCAGCCCTGGGCGTGGCCGCGCCGTGGTCGTCGTTCTCGGCGGCGCACGTCCCGGCGCTGGCCGTCTGGCTCGCCCATCACGATCAATGGCACCGCCGACCGGTGCCGGCGATACGGATCGAAATGGAGGCCGCACCCGCATGCTGACACGGACTGCCTTCGCTGAAGCGACCCTCACGGAGGAGGAATGCCAGCGACTACGGCGCCTAGCCGGTCAGGTACACGCCGACGCTTACGCCGACCGCCCCGCCGATTATGACAGGGTAGTCGCCGACAGCCTGCCGCGGGTTCCCGCACGACTGCGGTCGCTGGCCGTCGGCTTCGGCAACCGGCTGGGCACAGCCGGGGTACTGCGCCTGCGCGGCGTGCCGCTCCCGGTAGACCTGCCGCCTACCCCCAGCTCGCTGGATGCCGGGATGCGCGCCCGCAGCGGTGCCGAGGTGCTCCTGCTCGGGCTCGCCACTGTCGCCGGGGCAGTGATCAGCTTCGCTGGGTGGCGGGGCGGGCACCGGGTCCACAACGTCTTCCCGCTGCCCGAAGACGCCGACACCCAGAAGGCGTCGAATGCAGTGCGGTTGGAGATGCACACCGAGGCGGCTTTTGCTCCTGGCTGCCCTGAGGCGCTCGCCATCCTCTACCTGCGCAACGGCGGCGATCAGGCGCCAGCTACCGCGTTCTGCGACCTCCACCAAGTCTGGGACCGGCTGTCGGCGGGTGACCAAGCCCTGCTGACCGAGTCAGCCTTCTTTACCGTGGGACGCGACCGGAACCGGAACGAGGTATGCAGCGACGCCGTTGCCGTGGCAAACCCATCCGGCGAGGCCCCGGCCGCCGGGAAGGGACAGCGGTTCCAGTACATTCCGGCGCTACGCGGCACCACAGCTGACCACGATCAGGCACTTCGCCGCTTCCGCGCCGGAATCGAAGCCACCGCCACCGAGGCGACCATGGCGCCGGGGGATCTGATCCTCATCGACAACACCCACATAGTGCATGGCCGGACCCGCTTCGTTCCTCGCTTCGACGGGACGGACCGGTGGCTCCAGCGTTGCCTGCTCCGGCGGCGCGACACCAACCGGGGTCAGCCGTAGACCCGGATCGGTGTGTAGCGATCGCAGTAGCCGTCGAACTGGTCGGCAACAACCTCACCGCCGGACTCACACCAGGCGTGGAGAGCGAGGGGGAAGAGAGAGATGCCGAGCACGATGCGGGCGGGCAGACCCGAGGCACGGGCCAGGGCAAAAGCTGCCAGCGCCCGTTCCTTGCAGTCAAGCGGGAACGGGTAGCGGGCGACGACGCGGGTGACGGCAATGGCTATGGCGTCGAGGTCTCCCGCACCCTCGTTGCCGCTGCGGGCTACCCGCCCGGCTGTGCCCCATCCAGCGCGTCCCGGCGCGCTCCAAGCGCCGATGGTGAACGACCAGCCGGACATCCACAGCAAGAGGCGGGCCAGGGTGAGGGCACCCCAGGCCCGGACTTCCCAGGTGCCGCCGACGCCAACCCACCGCACGGCGACCGCGCTCAGCGCCGACGCCACCCGGCGCCTGATCTGGCGAGCGCGCCAGTGAAGACGGGAAGGGCCAGAGCAGAGCACTCCCTGGGCAACCAGATCGCCGAGAACGGCATGCAGATCGGTCCTGATACGCCGCGGCTCCACGCCGAAGCCGTCGGCCAGCTCCGCTCCCGCTCCCGTCTCGCCGAGGCGCAGCACCGCCTCCACCATGGTCGCGGCGGTGGCGTCGAGGGCGGCCACGGCACCATCGAGGTCAACAATCCGCGCGGAGCCATCATCCACCATGACCAGCAGAACCTCAGGCGCCAGCCGGTATAGCGAGCCCGGCTGCGCCCGGCACTGGGATGCGGTCAGTACGGCACTGATCACGGGTGTCTACCTTACGCCGGGACTCAGCCGATGGCCAGCGCCGCACGCGAGACACCCGACTGCCCGGCGCAGAGCAAGCCGTTTCCGGCGAATTGGAGACCCACAGCTGCGCGCGGGTGATCGTCCACGTCGTCCAAGGTTCGCATGCGGCTCGGATCGCGGCCGCCCAGCAGTGAGCAGCAGAGACAGGAGTGACCGCCCTCGAGCATCTCCTCCCACACTGGCGGGGTCTCCCGAGGCCTGCGGCCTGCGGCCCAGGCACTATCCATCTGGTGGACCCGCGACCCTGCATCGTGTTGCCGCGGATCGGCGAGGCGGTTCCCTGCACTTGCTAGGCCACGGTCAGAGTTCGGACTCAAACCGACCAGAGCTTGCGCCAATATCCTGGCATCGCAGCAGTCTGCGTCCCCGTCTAGGTCGAAGGCCTGGATGGGGAAGAATACCTGGCCCAGGTGCGAAGAGAGCCGACCGGGAGCGGCAGCCGCAGCTGGTATCTGCCCGGCGGACGGTCTACGACAGTGCCGCCACGGTTGTCAGCGTCACCAACTGCAAACGGGCTGCCTCAGCGGCCATGCCGGGCGTAAGCGGTGCAGCATGACCCAGGTGGCGGCCGACTGGCCGTTTCTGCCGGTCGCGGACACGGCCGGAGACGACGTTGGATGGGTGCTCATTAACGCCCCGCTGGTCAGGGGACGGTTCCGGCGCCAGTTCGCAGCGCTTCGTCGGGGGGGCTACCGCTTCGCTGGGATGAGCAGTCACCTGTCGTTCCCGCTCTCGGCTGTGGGACGCGTTTGCGAGGAGCGGGCGCTGTGCGAGGCGTGGTGCCACTGCTTCCGCAATCCCGACCGCTACCTCGGCCCCAATATGCCCAGGGCGCTCCTGGCTCTGTCTGATTTCACCGACCCCGATGAGATCACCCCGGCCACCAGCGCCTACCCAGGGTCCCCTGACGAAGTCTTTGACTTCCTCTATGTCGGAGGCGAGACACCATGGAAGCGGCGAGTGAAGCGCTGGGACCTGGCCGTCCGGGTAATTCGGCGCCTGGCAAGCGCAGACCTGTCCGGCGTGGTCCTCCAGAGCGACAATACTCACGCGCTGGTCGACGTACCAGGCGTCACCATCACCCCGAAACTTCCCCGCCAGCACTTCCTCTCGCTGCTGGCCCGCTGCCGGTTCCTTCTCGTGACGTCCGGCGAGGACCCCTCCCCCCGCATCCTGGCCGAAGCCCTCTGCCTGGATGTCCCCCTGCTCATCCAGCGGCATATCCTCGGCGGCTGGCACTACGTGACACCCGCCTCCGGCGCCTTCTTCGACGACGAGCACGACATCAGCGCCGCCGCCCAGCGGTGCCTCGCTCCTGCGCTTACCCCGCGGCGGCTGTTCACAGCCCAGCACGGACCAGTCCCCGCCGGCAAACGACTGCTGGCCCTGCTAGGCGAGCTGGACCGATCGATCACGGAGACGTCCCACCTCACGGTCGACTTCGCGATCAACGAGCCGCTGGCCCCGCCAGCAGCAACCGCGGTGCCGGTGCGGAACCGTGAGACCGACGATCAGGCAAGTCCCGCAGAGTCCTGATGGCGCTGTTGCGTTGGTCGATCGCAGCAGGCAAGCAGACTGATCCAGTGACATTGTCGGCCCCGTCTCCTGTGTTCGCTGGCTTCCGCTTCCCGCGGGAGGTGATCTGCCTAGCGGTTGGTTCGCTGGTACCTGCGCTACGGCCTGTCCTACCGCGACGTGGAGGAGCTGCCGGCTGAACGCGGCATCATGGTCGATCACGTCACCGTCTAACGGTGGGTACAGCGGTTCACCCCCGAGTTCATCGAGGCGGCCCGCCCCAGGTGACCGGTGGTTCGCCGATGAGACCTACCTCAAGGTCGCCGGGAGGTGGGCGTACTGGTACCGGGCGATCGATCAGCATGGCCAGGTCATCGACGTCCTGCTGTCTACGCGGCGTGACCTGGCCGCAGCGCGCCGGTTCTTCACCCAGGCACCTGGAGGCCGACGAACAGCCGGCTGCTGACCCGCCGGGTCCTCCTGGATCCGGACCAGATCTCCGCCGACCCGCGGTCACGGCGCCGCCGCACCCTGCACCCCGACCAGCGTGCCCTGCCGTTGCCTGAACTGGCCGGCGCCGGGGCGATCTACGCCTACTCGTTCATCCTGACCAACCTGGACGTGTCCACCCCGAGCCAGGCGGTGGCCGCCGAGCACTGGCACCGGCACCGCACCACGGTGAAGAACATCTTCCGCCTGCTCAAGCAGACCGTCGGCTGGACCGCCCCCAGAATCCGCGATCCCAAGGCCGCTGACCGGTGGACCTGGCTGGTCATCGCCTGCCACGCCCAGCTTCGCCTGGCCCGCGCGCGGGCCGCCGATCTTCGCCGCCCTGGGAACGCCCCGCCGCCCCGGGCCGGCTCACCCCCGCGAGAGTGCGCCGGGGGTTCCGGACCATCCGCGCGATCACCGGCTGCCCGGCCGGTGCGCCGAAACCCGGCAAGCCCGGTCCCGGGCGGCCGCCCGGCTCGAAGAACCGCCGCCCTGCCACGCGTCACAGCGTCGGGAAGAACCCCAAACCGGACACGCCGACGGGGATGTCATAAAGCAGACAGGTCAACGGCAAGCTCAGACGCGGAAGGCCGGTCCTCGTCATGACCGGGCGGCAAGGCCAGGTGGCGGCGGGTGAAGAAGTCTTCCAGCGCGCGGGCCAGCGGGACGCTAACCTCCCCTGCGCCGTCCAGCAGCGTCTGCGGGCGGGCGGGTCCGCCGCCGCGCAGCAGCCTGCCCAGCACGCTGATCATCTGGCAAGCCCGCCCGTTGTTGTGGCGGGGGGCCAGGTAGCTGGCGAAGCCTGGCAGCCAGTCCGGCGGGTCGGCCAGCGCGCCGGCCAGGTTACCGGCCCGGACGGTGATGCGGTGCGGCGATCTGTCATGGCAGCGCGGGCACAGCCCGGCGCCGGGTCGGTGGAGAACTTGAACCCTCGGTCCGGTGCGGCTGCAGGCAGAACTTCCGCCACAGCCGGGTGATCGAGTCGTGGCTGACCTGCAGCCCCTTCGCCCGCCGCAGCCGGTCCGCCAGCCGCCGGCTTGACCAGTGCGTCACGCCCTGCCCGGCCAGCGCCTCCGGCGGCGGCGTGACCGCGGCCGAGAGGATCTCGGCTATCGCCTCGTCGGTCAGCACCCGCCGCGGGCCGCCCGGCCGGGGCGCGTCCTCCAGCCCCGCCAGCCCGTCCTCGGCGTACTGCCGCCGCCACTTCGCCACCGTCGGCTCGGTGCAGCCGAGCCGCCCGGCGATCTGCGGGCCGGTCAGCCCGTCCGCGGCCAGCAGCACGATCCGGGCCCGCTCCGCCACCCGGGCCGGGGCACTGCGGTCCCAGGCCTGCCGCTCCAGCTTCACCCGGTCAGCATCCGGGACCGTCACAATGCGCATGCGATTCGGCATGCGCCATTGTCCCGCATACTGAATGAAGACTCAAGGAAAACACACGTCAGAACGCTAGATACACGCCCTCCAAGCAGGCCCAGGGCGCATTCCTGCACCTCAGCCACCCAGATTCACCGACTATGGAGCAATAGTCAAAACCTGTGGATCAAGATCTTTTAGGCGGCTTCCTTGTGAGCTTCCTCGCCAGGACGTTCGACGAGCTCGCCGTTGATGAAGGTCGCCCCGGCACGGACCAGCGCGACCAGGTGAGGTGCGTTGACCAT
>Ga0335081_10012286_pt1 | contig 13874 bp, 14 predicted proteins | sample Lox_Sample_35_FD_206713 | JGI IMG/M metagenome (GOLD analysis project Ga0335081, IMG submission 206713) | Soil microbial communities from Loxahatchee National Wildlife Refuge, Florida, United States - Lox_Sample_3.5 | ecosystem: Environmental > Terrestrial > Soil > Wetlands | place: USA... | reverse complement strand
AGTCCGGTGCGCGACAACAGTGCCGCCGATCCGCAAGTCAACAACTGTTGCGGCGTAAGCTTTCCGCTCAATGGCGGTGTGCTTGCGATCGCCGAGCTGCAATATTCCTACCCGGCGGCCGGCACGGTCGTCCAGAGCAGCAATTCGGATTTGCTCTCCGGCACATACAAGATCGGTATATGGTACAATTCCGAAAGTTTCGCCGACCAGCGTTTCGATGATACAGGCCTCTCGCTTGCCAATCCGGCCAGCAGCGGCAATCCTGCGGCCCATCGCGGCGACTACGCGATCTACGCGGTCGTCGACCAGATGATCTATCGCTCGAAAGACGATCCGGACCAGACTTTCAACGTGTTCGTGCGGCCGATGTTCGCGCCGCAGCAAGACCGCAATCTGATCAATTTCAGCATCAATGCCGGGCTTACAATACGTCAGCCGTTCCCGGGCCGCGGCAACGATACCTTCGGAATCGGCATGGGTTTTACGCGCGTCAGCAGCAGTGTCACCGGCTTCGACAGCGACACTGCAATGTTCAATCCCGGCGTTTATTCACCAATTCGGCGCAGCGAGACCTATATCGAGGCGACCTACCAATATCAGGTCATGCCGTGGTGGCAGATACAGCCGGACATTCAATACGTATTCAATCCCGGCGCGGGTATCATCAATCCCAACGACCCGACGCAGCGGGTCAAGAACGAATTGGTGACTGGCGTGCGAACCACCATAACATTCTAGGTAACGGCCATCCTGTTCGAGGCAAAACGACCATGAAAAGAGCAATCCTATTTCTCCTTGCAACCGCGATGTTCGACATGGCCGAGGCGCATGCCGCGAGCGTGCTCGAAGGATTGCACCGGCACACGACGATCGCATCGACGGTCACCGAGAACGGCGATCTCAATCCCTATGCCGTCGTAGTCGCCCCGGTTTCCGCCGGCAAGATCAAGAAGGGCGACATCCTGGTCGACAATTTCAACAATCAGTCGAACCTCCAGGGTACTGGCACCACGATTGTCATTATCAACCGCGCTAACAAATCGGTTTCACTGTTTGCCAAGCTGCCGCAGAAATTGCCCCAATGCCCGGGCGGCGTCGGGCTCACCACCGCCATGACCATGTTGAGCAGCGGCTGGGTGATCGTCGGAAGCACGCCGAGCACCGATGGTACCACGGCGACCAAAGGCGCCGGTTGTCTCTTGGTATTCGACGCAAACGGCAAGCTTACTACCGTCTGGAAAGGCTCGCGCATCAATGGCCCCTGGGGCAACATGGCCATTATCGACAAGGGTTCGACTGCGACGTTGTTCATTAGCATGTCTGGCTTCGACGTTCCCGGTCCCGATAAGATTGATCCAAAGACCGGCGAGCCGGTCACCATTAACAAGGCGATCGTACTGCGTGTTGATCTAGCCATTTCACCGGGTGCGCCGCCGAAAGTGACTGGGCAGACCATCGTCGCAAGTGGCTTCGGGCAGCGCGCCGACAAAGACGCCTTTTTGATCGGCCCGACCGGGCTCGCGCTGATCGGCAATACCCTCTACGTTTCCGATGCCGTCGAAAACCGTATCGTTGCGATTCCCGACGCGGCCACGCGCAAAGACAGCGCCGGCACCGGACGCACTGTAACTAAGGATGGGCTGCTGCAGCGCCCTCTCGCGCTTGCTGTCACGGGCAATGGTCATATCCTGGCCACCAACGCCAAGAATGGACAGGTCGTTGAATTCGACCCGGCTTCAGGCAAACAGTTGGGCGCCCAATGGATCAACACCAATCAGGCGCAATCGCCGCCGGGCAACGGAAATTTGTTTGGCCTCGCGATGGCGCCGGACGGCAAAAGCTTCTATTCCGTCCAAGATGACGTGAACACGTTATTGGAAACAGCCCCATGAAACGGCGCGGCCATCATCCGTTCACGACGCGCCGACAGTTCCTGGCCCGCTCTGCGACACTGGCAGCAGCGGCGGGGCTTGCCACAGCCGGCGAGACGAAAGCACAGGCGCCATCGGCGGCCGTGGTCCCAGTCGAGCCGTTCTGGGGCGAGCATCAAAGCGGGATTGTAACGCCGGCCCAAAGGCATAGTTATTTTGCTGCGTTTGATCTGACGACGAGCAAACGGAGTGATGTCGCCGATCTTCTGCGGGCGTGGACGATTGCGGCCGCGCGGATGGCAGAGGGGAAGACGGCCCAGCCGCTCGAAGAGAGCTTAAAACCCGTCATGGTCAGCAAGCCGCAGGCGAAGGCCTACGACCATTACCAGCCAGCAAACCTGACCGGAGTAGCGGCAGACAGCGGAGAATCGCTCGGTTTGTCGCCGGCGCGGCTGACGGTGACATTTGGGTTTGGTCCGGCTCTATTCGTCAAGGACGGAGCAGACCGTTATGAACTTGCGGCCCAGCGACCGAGCGCGCTTGTCGATATGCCACGATTTGTCGGCGATCAACTGGTCGAAGGACACACCGGCGGCGATCTCTCCGTTCAAGCCTGCGCCGACGATCAGCAAGTGGCGTTCCACGCGGTGCGCCAGCTCGCTCGCATTGCGGCCGATGTTGCAACGATTCGTTGGGCGCAATCAGGCTTTTTGCCCGATGGTCCAGCGCATGAAACTCCTCGAAACCTGATGGGTTTCAAAGATGGTACTGTCAATCCGTCAATCACCGAACCTGCCGCGATGGCAAAATTTGTCTGGGTTGGCGAGGAGGGCCCTGGGTGGATGCGAGGTGGAAGCTATCTCGTCGTTCGTCGCATCCGCATGGCGCTTGAGCACTGGGATCGGGTGAATACCAAGTTCCAAGAGCAGACAATTGGCCGGCACAAATATTCTGGCGCACCCCTGGGCAAAAGTAGTGAATTCGATGCTCTGGACCTGGATACGAACGACAAGGATGGCAATCCGGTTATCGCTGAAAACGCCCATGTCCGACTCGCCGCTGCTGCTACCAACGACGGGGCGCAATTCTTGCGGCGTCCCTATTCCTATAATGATGGTGTGAACGTCACCGCCGAGCGCTGGCCGCCGTGGCGGCAGGGCCTGGAATATGATGCCGGCCTCTTCTTCATTTCGTATCAGCGCGATCCACGTAACGGCTTCATCAAAGTGTACGAACGGATGGCGAAATTCGACATGATGAATCAGTTTGTGACCCATGTTGGTAGTGGCCTATTCGCGTGCCCCCGAGGCGCCAATCCGGACAGCTTCATTGGGCGGGAGTTGTTCGGCGCTTGATCGTTTGTTAGCGTCACCGCAACGCGAGGTCGTTCTATTTGAGCGTTCAAAACAGGAGCGCAGTTATGAAGGGTGACGCAAAAGTTATCGAATTTCTCAACAAGGCGCTTCAGCATGAGCTGACCGCAGTCAACCAGTATTGGCTGCATTATAGGCTACTCGATAACTGGGGCTACAAGGATCTGGCCAAGCAGTGGCGCAAGGAATCGATCGAGGAAATGGAACACGCTGACAAGCTGGTCGAACGCATCATTTTTCTCGATGGGTTCCCAAGCATGGTGCTCGATTTGCTGCACATCGGTCAGAACGTCAAGGAGGTGCTCGACTGCGACCTGGCCGCGGAGATTTCTGCTCGTTCGCTCTACCAGGAAGCTGCGACCTACTGCCACAGCGCCAAAGACTATGTCACCCGCGACCTGTTCGAGAAGCTGATGTCAGACGAGGAGCACCATATCGACTTCCTGGAAACTCAACTCGACCTTGTGGCCAAGCTCGGCGTCCAACTTTATGCGCAGCATCATATCGGCGAGATGGGCGATGGCGATGAAGACTGACCCACCGGACTGCATATAATAATATAATAATATTGCACGCCTCTTCACCGACCGCGCGTTCTGGGAAGCGCGAGACAGTAGGTCCCGGGCTGCATGGCCGTCCCCGATTTGGTCATACCCGAGCACTATGTCCTGGCTCTGCCATGACTGTGAAATTCGCTGGCCAAATTCATAACTTCCGTTTTCGATTCACTTACTTTTACGCGTAGTGCGCTACACTGATAATGGCCGCTGTGCGCCATCGGAGGCGGTGTTTTCGCCGGTTTCCGCCTGTTTCCGCCTTGGCTTGCGCATTGTTCAGAGCATCTTGCAGTCGCCGCGCGCTGTCGCCTGACTGACGCGCGTGACGAGGCAAGAACAATGCGCACAAGGCTGACCGATCGATTTGTGAAAGCCGCAAAAGCGGATGGCCGCAAGTCTCCGATTTACATGGATGATGAAGTCATCGGCTTTGGCATCCAGGTTCGTCAAACCAGCCGCAAGTGCTTCACGCTCGACTACACATTTGAGGGACGCCGCCGACGCTTGTTCATTGGCGACTTCCCGGACTGGTCCACGATCGCTGCCCGCGAACAGGCCAAGCAGATCAAGCGCCAAGTTGACCAAGGTATCGATCCGCTTGGTACTCGGGATGAGCGCCGAGCCGCCCCAACGGTGAAACATTTGGTCGAGCGGTACTTCGAAGAACACCTGCCACGCCTCGCCCCCGATACCGCGTCCGACTGTCGCAGCATGATGAACGCTTTCGTCCTGCCCGCTTGGGGTAATCGCAAAGTAATCGATATTCGCCGCTCCGACGTTGACCAGCTGTTGGTTGAGGTCGCAAAGGGGCGGCCAAGACCGCACAAGAGCAAGACGAAAAAGAAGCGGTGGAAGCCTCTGCAGCAGCCGCGGCCTACGCCGGGTCGGGCGAATCGCGTCGGCGATACGATCCGAAAGATGTTCAATCTTGCGATCCGCTGGGAAATGCGCACCGATAATCCGGCCGCGGGTTTTATTCGCAATCCCGAAAATCCACGCGAGCGTTTCCTTAACACCGATGAGATCACTAAGGTCTCAGAATTGCTCGCCAACGATCCGAATCAGCTGATGGCGAATATCATTCGGCTATTGATGCTGACTGGCGCCCGCCGCGGCGAGGTGTTGAACGCACGGTGGGAGCAATTCGATCTCGATCGCGCGGTCTGGACCAAGCCGGCGGCGACAACCAAACAGCGCCGGCTTCACCGAGCGCCAATCTCCGGCGCCGCCGTCCAACTCTTGCGAACAATAAAGGCAAGCACGCCCAAGGGCTGCCCTTGGGTGTTTCCGGGCTATGCGGAGGATAAGCCGGTGCACGAGATCAAGCGTTTCTGGGACCGTATCCGAACGGATGCCGGCATCCCTGATGTGCGGATCCACGATCTACGGCACACGTTCGCGTCGCTGCTCGTTTCGGGCGGGATGTCGCTGCCGATGATCGGAAGACTCTTGGGCCACACGCAAGTGCAAACCACGCAGCGCTACGCGCACCTGTTTGACGATCCACTGCGCGCCGGCTTGCAACAGGTCGACCAGTTGCTGCGGCCGAAACTGAAGCTCGTCAATACAGCAGCCGAGCCGAACGGACCCTCAGGTTTGGAGTCTGAAGGTCAAGCCGCCGAATTCGCCGGAGGCATGCGCGTTGCGCGCACTATTCTTGCTTAGAACTCCGCTGTAGGCCGCAGCACGAGCTAATTCGCTTAAAGATAGCTCGTACTATCGCAGGATAGGTTGTCGAGGGTTACGTGAGGCGCAGCTGTGGCAGCGGCCAACCAGTTCGATAGCCGCTTTGTCGATCGAAAATCTCCGTTTGGCTGCTTCGGACCGTAGGATTGGCATTATCCCCCTGGTATCGAATTCTTTTACGGTGCTGCACATGGCGCACACCATGAACCCCGGGTCACGATTCCTTTTGGGCGCATCACACGCGATAAACGCATTCCGAGATTCGACCCGATGAACAAGTCCGAGCTGCAGTAATCGTTGCAATGCTCTGTAGACAGTGTTTGGATGAGCAATGCCTAATGCGTTCTGAATTTCATAGGCGCTGAGTAGTTTGGACGATTGTTTGAGACATCGGATGACGCGATCCTCGGTGACGCTCAGCAGAGTATCTTTCGTGCAGGTTAAATTCATTTTTTTGCCACGCTCAAGTTCGGGCAAACGTAGCTAAATATTGTTTTTTGCGGCGCTTCATCTGTCGAAGCGAAGGTCTAAAGCACGTGGCTAATGGGCCACGAGAATTGCCGTCGAGGCCATATCGGCACCAGCCAATCTGCCGCGTAACGGGCTAAACACCTAGAATGATTGACCTTCATCATTGACAAATGGGCCATCGAAGCAATCGTGGCCCATTACAGGGGCAACAATAGGGCCAAGGCACACGCCGGGGTCAGGACATCGGCGCCACCGCGACAAGTTTTCTGAGCTTGGCAAGCGCTGAGGCGTCGTCCTCTTGATACCGGATAAGCGTGACGAATTTATCATCCGGCCCCATAAGATAGATCATCGCGGAATGATCCATCACATAGCCGCCATCGTCGGTTGGTATCTTCTTGTAGTAGACGCGATATTCCTTGGCGATCTTGGCGATCTGTTCCGGCGTGCCGGTGTAGCCGCGGATATGCTTGTCGAAGGACGATAAGTATGTGTGCATCAGCTGCACTGTATCTCTTCCGGGATCGACCGACACGAAGACGTAGTTGAGCTTGTCGGCGTCGGGTCCGAGCGCCTTGATCCAGCGCGATAAGTCGAAGAGCGTCGTCGGGCAGACCTCCGGGCAGAACGTATAGCCGAAGTACATCGCATAGGGCTTCCCGGCGAGCGTCTTTTCGGTGACCGCCGTACCCGTGTCGTCTACGAGCGTAAATGGTCCACCGATGGCGGCCACGCCACTCTTTAGCTTCGGTCCCTCATTGACGCCGAAGAACGCCAAACCGAGACCGGCGGCAGCAACGAGCGCGAACGCGCTCATTGCCGCCACGATCAGATAGCGCCGGTGCATCACTTCATGTCCATGTGACCCATGCCGGGCATGTCGCTATGCATCGCTCCTACGGATTCCACGGGCACCTCGATCGAGACCTTGCCGGCCTTCTCGAATACGAGCGTCAGAGGGATTTTTTCGCCCTTTTTGAGAGCCTTGTTCAGACCGATCAACATGACATGGTAGCCGCCGGGCTTCAGCGTGACCGAACCTCCCGCCGGGACAGGGAGGCCGCCTGGGATTTCGCGCATCTTCATGACGCCGTCGACGACCTTCATTTCATGAATTTGCAGCGTCTTGGCGACATCGGACGCGCCACCGGTCAAACGGTCCGGTTCTCCCGATTTGTTCTCGATAGTCATGTAGGCGGCGCCGGTTTTGGCGCCGGCCGGCGTCGCGCGCGCCCAGGGCTTCTCAATCTGAATTGAGGTTGATGACTGGGCAAAGGCGGGAGATGCGGCAGCCAGCAACAGGGCGGCCAAGGCAAGCGTCGGCAAATAGCGCATGGTGTTTCTCCGTGAATGCGTGGATCGTTGCTCGTCCAAGTGGAGCAGGTTCAGGCATCAGACGGAGAATTGCGGCGGCCCTCGGGGATCGCCGGTCGTGCGGTAGAAAGTGGAAGCTGGGAGCCCGCTATAAGTAAGATAGTGAAGCCCGGCGACCTGAAGCTCCGCATAGGCCGGAGAGGCAAAGCCGCCATCGATCGTGGCCAAATGCACTGCGCTTTGCGCAGCTAAAAAGCAGAATGGACATTGCGATTGATGGCCCGACTTGCTCCGATCGTTGCTGTCTGACGGGTCGACTTGGCTGTGATCGGCAACAGAAATGCAAAGCGCGAATTCGGGTTGCCCGGGAACCGCGACGGCCGACATCCCCATGCCGATGCTGGCAATCAGGGCCTCAGCTGCAAGTAGATAAGCCAAGCTGACCGCCAAAAGGCGGCCTGACCATCGCGCACGGATCAATCTGCGTAAGCTGGCCATTTGATGAAAAAGTTAGCACAGGACGGATGGATGTGCGCAAATAAAATCGCTGTTGCTCCAGTGGCTTTGTCTCTATCCAACCGTCACACCTGCGCCCAGCAGCAGGCTCAGATACGCATTGATTTGAAGCAAGTGACAGAAGCCACGTCTGGGTTATGGAAGGGCCACTACGGAGTTCGCTGTGTTCGACTTCGGACAGCCGCTGCTCATCGCCGGATTTCTGCTTGGCCTTGCGTCAAGCCTGCACTGCCTTGGCATGTGCTCGGGGATTGCCACAAGCCTGTGTCTCGCCGCGCAACCCTCGTCGGACACGAGATCCTTTAGCCTTTATGCAAATGCTCTCATCATCAACGCAGGGCGGATCACAAGCTACATGCTTGCTGGCACGGTCGTTGGCGCGCTGGGTGCACGTGCGTTCGGTGTCCTCGATCTTTCGACGGTCTATATCGTGTTGAGATGGGCTGCGGCAGTGTCGCTTGGTTGGATTGGCCTGTCGATGACCGGCCTTGCGCCATTTCCCGCCGCCGTCTATCGCGCGGTTTCAGCCGCAAGCAGCGGTATCGCCACAGCGGCACAAACGCTTCGATTGCCGCGACAATTGAATTTTTATGTAGCAGGCTGCCTGTGGGGTTTGTTTCCTTGCGCCATGGTCTACGCGGCTCTGTTCTACGCAATGATGACCGGTTCCTCGTTGGGCGGCAGCGTCGTGATGCTTGGATTTGGATTGGGCACTTTGCTGCCGGTCGGAGCAGCCGGCCTTGGTCTGCCGCTGCTATGCCGGCAGGCGCGCTCGTTGCGTTTTCAGACGGCGCTCGGCCTGGCAATCATGCTGCTAGGGATTGCCACCGTGCTCATGCCGGCGCGGACCTTCGCGGAACTGTGCCATTCGGCTAATTGAAATTGTCACAGATCAGCGCGAGCGGGCGCCGAAGGGCGCCCGTTCCCGGTTCCCGCAATCCGCTGGGTTACTCTCTCTGTGATGGGCATCATCGACTAGCGTGACCTCGCAGCCGAATATCAATTAACCGGCTCGACCGTAAATAGCTCAGGCAGCGCCATCACCGCGTTGTAGCGCGCGAGTGGATCCTGAATGGTACGATTGATCTCCACCAGCTTCGGCATCACTGACATCGGCACGCTGTATTTCAGCCCGGCACCCCCTCTACGGGGCTTGATCACGGCAACCGCAAAGGTTCCGGGGGGCGATTGTTCTGGTGCTATGTGGAGAGTGCCCTGACCAGCGCTTGCATAGACCGCGAGGCCGATGCCGTCCGCCGAGCACGGGCAGGGTGTGCCTTCGCCTTGGTAGAAAGTCACCGCCAATTCGCGAGGCTTTGCGTTGAGCCGCTTCATGGCATCCTCGCCAATGCGGATGCCAACCGGCAGGAACGAACCGAAGCCGCCGTGCACGCGAGTCAGCAATTTGACCCATTCTTCGGGCGTTTCAGCGCGCGCAAGCCATGTTGCATTGCTCGAGCTAAACAAAATGAAGAACAGCAATAGAATCCTTCGATGCATCCCAATGTCCGATCTGTGGATGTTAAGAACTACCGCCAATGTCGTACTCCGCGCTTCCAGGGCGATCCAATTCTTGTAACTGCTCGAGTGGCGCAATGTAGTTTTGCAGCGGCCGGGTCCACAGCAGTGCAATCAAAGTCGCCATGCGGAAGACCCACCAATCAACTGTTACGGCGCAGCCGATTCGACGTGGTCATAATTTTTGATCCTGTAAACCGCATAGGACACGAGCCAGCTCGCAACAAAGAAGGCCACGATCCAGTAGCCGACCAGACCGAAATTGTCATTCAGGGTCGCAATCGTTTGCCACAGTGGCCCTTGCAAGCCTAGCTTATCACCGATCAGTCCTAGCGCCTCGATACCGCCGACGACGACAGCAGCAACGACCGACACAAATGTAACCGTCATGTTGTAGTAGAGCTTGCGGATCGGCTTGACGAAGGCCCAGCCATACGCGCCGACCATGATCATGCTGTCAGTTGTGTCCATCAGCGACATACCGGCCGTGAATAGGGCCGGGAAGACGAGAATTGACCAAATCGACATACTTTGCGCGGCTTGTGTCGCGGAAATACCAAGCAGACCAACTTCGGTTGCGGTGTCGAAGCCGAGACCGAATAGAATTCCGAGCGGATACATGTGCCAGCTTCGCTCGATCAGCGTAAATGCCGGATACATCAGTCGGCCCAAGAGGCCGCGTTTGGAAAGAATGTCGTTTATATCTGCCTCATCGAAATACTCACCGCTTTTTGCCCTTTTGAATGCCTGATAAACTTCCTTAAGCACGAGGATATTAGCGGCGGCGATCGCAAACAAAAACAACGCCGACACTGACGTTCCAATCACGCCGCCGATGTCTTTCAGGGCCTCGAAATGGCCCTGTAGCGTCACCGTCGTCAAGGCGATGGCAACGGCAAGCGCAACCACGATTGTCGAATGTCCAAGCGAGAAGAAGAATCCAACAGTCACAGGTCGCTTGCCCTCCTGCATAAGCTTCCGCGTGACGTTGTCTATTGCAGCGATGTGGTCGGCATCAAAGGCGTGACGAAGGCCGAAGCTATAGGCAAGGAACGCAAGCCCGAGCAATACCGGCCGGTCACGAAAAACGATAAGCGCCCACGCCCAGGCCCCGATGTTTGCCGCGATCAAAAAGGCGTAAATGCCCACGACTTTAGAGCGCATCCTCTCAGCCGAATCGCTGAAAAGCTGGGTAACGCCGCGTTCGTTCATGACAGATCTTCAATAATGGCAAGAGTGGAAGAACAGGTTTTCGTATCGTTCAACGGAATAACCAAACCAGTCAAGCTATTCGCGGAAGCTAAGTGAGGGGGAGGGGCGACGCTTAAGGTCTTTGCCCAGTTTCTGCGACCTTGGCGGCAGCGCTAAGAACGAACGAAAGGCATATGCATCGTGACGATTTCCTACGCTGATCGATTTAGTTCTCGCCACACCATCGCAACCTTGCGTCTTACCGTGCTTTCATCGGGCGCGTGCTGGTCATTTTGCTTCTCAAACCAATCGAGCATTTCGCGCACCAGCTCGGCCTGCGTTGAGGGAACGCCTTGCACGAATATTCGTCGCGTGAGAGCAGCGAAAAACATGTCCCAATCGTAGCGGGGCGGCGCGCCGGGGCCGGGCGGCCGCCGCCGTAGTGTTTGCAAATCTTGCCCACTGCCGCCCGTGTGTAGCCCATGAGCTCGCTCGAAGCGCTCGCTTTCAGCGCGCGTGACCAAAACGTCAGGCGCCGTGATTACGATTTCAGCGGCGGGCTCGCCGATCCATTCCCACTCTGCGTCACCCTTTGCGCGCGCACGCCGGATCGTAACATTTTCCGATCTCGCTCCATTGGGCCTGAATAGCGGTAGCACGTCGATCGCTGCTATTTCGACGAGATCGCAGAGAATTCGAGATGACGCTGTCTTGGTCGGCAGAACGGCGATCGAAAGTGCAAGCAGGCCGTCAGCTGCCCAGCCAATAATGTCGATCGGCATCACGCCCCATCGGATGGCGATGTCGCTCAGCGAATGAAAGGGACGCGGCGGTAGCGGCATTGCGGTGGCAGATGGCGATCCGCGGCGAGAAAAAACGGGGGTGATCACGTCATTCTTGGTTCGGCGACCACAGCGCTGGGGGCGTAGACCTTTGGCGCGCCTGGATAATCGACCGCGGACTTTGGCTGCGTTGATTGATCGCTCAATTTGAACCCCCGAATCTCTCGCGATGATTAGTTTTGCTAATCATCATGTCAAGCACACCGGAGGCATCTGTGCTGGCCGCCCCCAGGGAAATACTGCTTGGCGGTGATCCGCCGCAAATTCAAAGCAGTGGACGAAGGTTCCGTTAGTTATTGACGATGCACGTTGTTTTCGCAATTCTGGCATCGAATCATCGCGGGCGTTGACGCCGCTACCGAAAACCATCCGAAGGCCGACGTGAATTTACAGCTAGCCCATAGTCACGAAGATCATCTTGCATCTGCACAGAATTGCTAAACAAACGGAGGGGGGATGGACACCCCGGCCAAACGAATCCAATGGGCGCTTGAACAGCGCGGCATGGGGGTGCGGGGGCTCGCCCGCCGGCTCGGAGTGTCGCCGGGATTGCCGTCACAGTGGTGGCGGACCGGCGGCCGAGCGACCTCGCCCGACACCCATCTCGACCGAATTTCGGAAATTCTCGAGGTCAACGTTGATTGGTTGCGTTACGGGCGCGGCGAGCCCTTCCACTCGCTCGCCAGAAACCTGCTGGAGATTGGCGCACCGCTTGACACGAATCGCGCGCGCCTAGTTGGAATTGTGGAAGGTGAGGTATGGCGGGAGGGTATTTCCATGCGTGAGGTAATGGCCACCGGCAACAGCACCGGTGCAACGCTGCAGGTCGTGTCGCGAGAAGATCTGCAAGGGCTAGAGCAATTCGCGGCCGAGGTTCGCGGCCACGTCTGCGATCAGACCATTCCGCCCGGAAGTTTTGCGATCTACGTGGACTACAATCTTTCTCGCCCAGCCGGTCCGGTCGAAGGCGATCTCGTCGTCATTGAAAAGCGCCGAGGCGAAGAAATCAAAAGCCTCATCGCACGGCTGCACTTCATCAACGGCGCCTGGGAACTACATTACGAGTCGAACGATCCGCGCTGGCAGCAGGAGAATCCAATCCGGCTTTCCGAAGATCGAAAACGCGACGTGAATGACGGCCTTGCTGTCGATGTCGTCGGTCATGTGCGCAGCTTCGTGAGCCAGGACCCGCGGCCGAGGTTCGGACACGAAACAACGCAAGCCCGAGCCACATCGCGCTTCCGGCGCGCCTTGTCACTCCCGTTCGTCGGTCCGGCAGCGATGATGGCGAGTAGTATTGCATTAATCACCGGAGTGCTATCGGCACTCGGTGGCGAGGAGTTCTCTCCGCACGCGGTCTTTTTCTATCTTGCCGCAACCGTCGTGATCGGTCTCAAGTTCGGCAGCATCCTTGCCATCGCAAGCACGTGGGTGTCGGCTGCGATCGGCGCCATTGTTCTGTATGAGCCAACATTCACGCTTACGATTGATAATCCGGTCTCTATGAAGAGTCTTATCGCCTTCGTTTGCGTGGCAATGGCATTGAGCATCGTTTTGCATCGCGTGCGATCTCGCTCCGTTTTACATCATCTGCCATTTCGCTTTTGATTTTGTGTCGCGAGAGTGATTATCCATGAGGAAGCGGATCTCGTGATCATGCTGCAATAGCGGCGCTAAAGCGGAATTCCTCGAGATTCGCGAACTGCCAACGACATCGCCGTAGACGCGGTCCATTGGGTAGGGTCCAGAATCTATTGTAGAGCCGCGACCAGCAGCCAAACGCCCCATGCCAGCAAGACGACTCCAGCGGTTCGGGAAATTATTTAGCCGAGCGGCACCACCTTCTCCAAAAGGACAAAAATCGTCAGCCCAGCAATCCAAATGATGTTCATCACCCCGCCGATGAACAGCAACGCGATAAGCGCGGCTGCGTCACCGCAGTTCGGCTCGGCGGCTAGGTCGAAGACCAAACAGCGCCGTGGATTACACTAGGACACTATTGCTGACGTAAAAGCATGACGGCGAATCTGACGAGCCCGAAGGTCAGACGCATATTCACAAATTGTCTTTTCCGCGTTATTATTACAATTTGCTTCCGCGCTATAATTACAATTTGCTAGTCGAAGTCATTACGCCTTGGAATTGCAAGCATAAGCAAGGCCGCGCGTAATATTCACCTAATTATTTAAACATCTCTCCACCTATGCAACACGCGTTCAAAAAAACTGCAGAAGGGGATAGCAGCAAAAGGCAAGGAAAGACCGAGCAAAACCAGGGAGGAAACGGTCATGTTGGAAACTCTGCGTCCGGACCCCACGTTCTATCCGTCACCACAGATCGCGATGGAGGCGCCCGTCGAACGACTCGCCTACACCGTCCTGCTTTCCCAAGATGCTTCACGACCCGATGCGCTGGCGGTCGTTGACGTCGACCGCAGCTCGAGCGATTTCGGCAAGGTAATCTACCGACTTGATATGCCGAATCGCGGCGACGAATTTCATCATTTCGGCTGGAACGCCTGCAGCTCGGCACTTT
>Ga0335081_10012285_pt1 | contig 13875 bp, 5 predicted proteins | sample Lox_Sample_35_FD_206713 | JGI IMG/M metagenome (GOLD analysis project Ga0335081, IMG submission 206713) | Soil microbial communities from Loxahatchee National Wildlife Refuge, Florida, United States - Lox_Sample_3.5 | ecosystem: Environmental > Terrestrial > Soil > Wetlands | place: USA: Florida... | reverse complement strand
GAACCTTTTTGTGAAAGTTGACGGTCAAGCATCCAATCAGCCGCTCGTCGATAATGAGCAGTATACAGCGGGAGGCATGGAAAGCGTGCGGGGATATAAGGAAAGCGAGGCTGCAGGCGATGAGGCCTTGCACGGCATAGTGGAGCTGTCCTTCCCGAACCCGCTCGAACAATCGAGGATCGGGAAGCAGTTGCAGATGACTCCTTATGTGTTCTATGACGAGGCCGAGCTGACTATTCTGATTCCACTCCCCGGGACTGCGAGCACTACCAAGCTTGCGGGGACGGGAGTTGGAATGCGGGGTACGATGGCGAAGAACCTGGAATACGAACTGGATTGGGCTCGGGCATTGGTCGCGACGAGCCGGACAAAGAGCAATGCCGAGATGGTCTATTTTAAGCTGAAGGCTGTGTTTTAAAAATTTACTGGAGGGACTTATGAAAATCGGCTTTTTTCATATCATGCTGCGGCTGATCGGTTGCACGCTAGTCCTTTGTCCAAATTATGCTCTGGCTGGTCCCGTCAATATCCCCGGTTTTTATGGACCGTCTATCACGCCTCCTCCGCCGAATCAATTGCCTGTTTTACAAAAACCAACCGTAACCATACCGGCGCCTACTGGCGTCACCTTTGAAAATAATCCTTCGCAGAACGAGCTTATTGTTCACCAGAGTCAGCCGAACGTCATCATCAATTGGTCGTCCTTTAATATCGGCGCTAATGCCTGGACCAACTTTGACCAGCGGGGAAATTCAAACTGGTACGCGCTGAACCGGATATGGGACAGCAACCCCAGCCTGATCTTCGGAAAGCTCACGGCAGATGGAAATATTTATCTTATCAACCAGAACGGAATCCTTTTCGGGCAAGGCTCAAGTATAAACGTCCACAGTCTAGCGGCCTCGGCGCTTAATATCAAGGATAGCGATTTCTTAAACAATACGCTGAAATTTCAGGCTGAAGATTACCAGATGACGGGAGCGGGGCTTGATTCTCTAGCCGCAGTCTCTAATTACGGCACAATAAACGCTGCAACAGGCGGCTTCGTGTTTCTTATCGGGCCGAACGTAGAAAATGGCGGCATCATCGATGCAGCCTTGGGCCAGGTGGGCCTCGTAGCCGGAACGCAAGTGTACCTGACTCCGGATCCGACCTTGAATAGCACCAGGACAGCACTCGTCGTCGATTTGCAGGAAACCGGCGCTGGAGCTGCGTGGAACCGGGAAGGCGGACGACTGACTGCCGACATGGGGATGGTCGGGATGTACGGCAGCGTCGTGAACCAGAATGGGTTGATCCGTTCCGTGACGGCGGTCAACCAGAACGGCAATATCGAACTCCGCGCAACGAAACAGATTAACACCGGCGTCAACAGCATAACTGAGTCACCCATCTCAGATTCTCCGGAGACCGCTGACAGTTCATTCACCTTTCAGGGCGGGCAGATCGTGATGAACGGGCTGCAGCACGTCAGCGCCGATGGCAGCACGATCGGCAATGGGATGGCTCCCGCAGTTATCGAGCATCTCGGCGTCATTGACGCACCCTCCGGTCAGGTGATCATGCATGCCGGTGAGCGTGTCTTTCTCGAGTCAGGCAGCAGCGTCAACGTCGGCGGCCAATGGAGCAATGAGGCTGCCTCGCAGATAGCAGTGGACGCCCAGTTGAACAGCGTCGAACTCGCAGACGCATACGGGCAAAAGGGTGGCTTGCTGCAGGGTCAGACAATCTCGACGATTGACCTCACGGGATCGTCGATAGGAAACATCTCCGGAAGCATCATTGCTCGGCAGAAGACGGCATTGGAAAAAAGCACCAACGGGGGAACGATCAATATTAACACAGACAGTGGTGACATTATCGTCAAGCAGGGCGCCTTGCTCGATTTTTCCGGTGGAGGAATTAATTACAGCGGAGGCCTGGTGGACACGACGAAACTGCTGTCGGGCACCAAGATTTATGACATCAGTAACGCCCCCCTTACTGCTCAATATAGTGCGATCGTCGGACAATATACAAAGACGTACAACCAGACCGACTCGTCAGGCAAGCCGATTACTGAGTCCTATGCAGGTCTTTACTACGGCGGTGGTACGCCGTTGAAAACCTATGTGAGCAGTTTTACCACCGGCGGTAATGCGGGCGCCATACAGCTTAATGCAGGGACCGTTGTCCTGGATGGTCAGCTTAATGGTTCCGTAACGCAGGGTTTGTATCAGACACAGCGGACAGTAAGCTCAAACTATACCTCAGCAAGCGACTATCAGAATGCTCTGCAGCTGTCACAGGCCCAGGGACTCGAAATGCCAATAGCGGGGGCAGTGACCATTGATACGAGGAGCAACCACAATTCCTCCATCACGGTGCAATCGGACACGACGCCGCTGCCGGCGAACTTCAGTTCCGACCCGAATGCGAGTCCTCTTACAAATCAACAGACTGAAATTTCTGCGAAGATCATAAACGCGGCCGCCCTGGGCAGTCTGTATCTCTATGCAAATGCGAAAATAACGACTGACAGCGATGCGAGCATTACCCTCGCGCCGGGCGGGACCTTCTACGCCCAGGCTGGCCGGATTGAACACTACGGGAAGATTACCGTTCCCGCGGGCACAATCAACATGGAAACTGCGGACGGCATCAATGTGTCGACAGCCGATGTCCCGCAGAATGAAGAGATTTACCTGGCGTCCGGCAGCAGTCTAAATGTAGCAGGGCAACAGGTCGATAACTCCCTGGTGGGGAAGATTTCCGACGCTTCCGTCCAGTCGGGTCAGATCCAGGGAGGAACCATAAGCCTCCTGGATACGGCAAGTAACGGAAGGGGCGTGTTCATTCAGTCCGGGGCCGTCCTGGACGTAAGCGGCGGTTATCAAATCAGCCCCAATGGGAAAATAACAGGGGGCAATGCTGGAACGCTGGAAGTCAGAGGATCAACCTTGATGCTGGAGGGGGATATCAGAGGCTATGCGCTGGCAGGCAGCCAGGGGCAAATACAGGGAGGGCAGATCATACTTCAAGCCGAAACCGTCGATGTTCAAAATTCTCAACCTGACTGGTCCGCGTTTAGCACTCCCGATTCCGCTATTTCAGACACTCTGAAAGGCCTTGTTCTGGCAGGGGACCGATTCTCGAACACTGGTTTTACGCGGATTGAAATGGACAGCGTCAATAACATAAACGTTGAGCCGTTTGCAGAAGTTGTACCGTCTTACGTAAAATTGAAAACGCCGGTACCGGCCGTTATGCAGGGCACGAATGTGTCTGTCGCATCCACCGATGCTTTCAGCGAGCCTGTCTCCGGCCATGATAATCTAATTAGACTCGACAGTACGGTAGGGTATGAAACTGGTCCCTCCTCCTTTACAGCTAATGCCGGGCAACAATTCTCTTGGCAAGAAGCAACTGTGGCGCAGAATAGAAATGCCAAGCTGACAATATCTCCTGACGCAGTAATCGTCATGGCACCGGAAGGCAAGATCACTTTGAGCGCGACGGGCGACGTAACCATGTCTGGCATCCTTGCGACCCGTGGAGGTGCAATCAGTATTACGAGTTCCGGTTCCAGCGGTTCCGGTTCCGTGACGATAGACGGTCAGATTCTGGCCAAGGGCTACGACCGCCTGGACACGAGCTCCTCTGTTCCCGGATTTGGGTACAACTACATCCCCCGCGATGGAGGACAGGTTACCCTGCAGGCGAATAACGGCGACGTGAACCTGGCTCAGGGGTCGATCATTGATGTCTCGGGATCTGACGCGGTAACGAACACGGTCATGGTGGGAGGGCAGCTCGCCTCATACCATCAAGCAAGTAATTCCGGCGGCCTCTTCCTAACCTATAGCGGCAGTCTGAACTGGAATGGCAGTGTGTATGCCCAGACGAATCTGTCCGGACTAAAAGGAGGCACACTGAGCATAACGAAAACGGACATTAATAAAGGACTCGAAGTTAAGGCCGAAGATTTACTGAGTTACTTGGCGGCAGGGTTCGACGCCCTGACGTTGGCAAGCAACAACTCTCTCCTGTTCACAAATGCCGTGGATGTGACTATTGGGAGACAACTAACGCTGGATGCACCTTTAATACAGGGCTCCGGTCAGGATGTGACATTGCAGTCGCCCTGGACCATACTGCAGAATTCATCTTCTTCTCTTGCAAGCGCGGCATGAATGGAAATATTGTTGTGAGCGGATTTCAAGATGTGAATCTGAATGCGTCGCGTGACATCCAGCTGTCGTCGCCAGCCGTGCCATATACCACCAACTGCACTGGCAGTCAATGCTGGCAGGGGCTGTTGTCGACAGCGGGAGATCTTACGCTGAAAGCGGACCGGATCTATCCGACCGTGCTCGCCGATTATACCATTCAATCTACGGGTGGCTTAGTGACCATTCTTCCGGCGGACAAGCCTGTAGGCGGTCCGATTTATTCCGCAGGCGGAAGCCTGACTGTGGAGGCAGCTCAAGGCATTGATGTGAAAGGTACGCTGGCCGCGCCTATGGGCACGATTAATCTAACGACGTCCGTTAATGGGAACCCAGCTGCTGATGGGAGCCGCATTTACATCGCCGACGGCAGCCTGGTAACGACGGCAGGCAATGAAATGGTCAACTACGGCTCGATAGATGTAAATAATGATAATGCGTGGAATGTCCCCGATAAGACGAATACGACGAGTTCTAATAGTGTCGTTCCCATGACCATGCCCGAACAATCCGTCAACATTAATGCGCCTCAGGTAATTATAAGGAGTGGGGCCACGGTCGATGTATCGGGCGGCGGTTCGCTATTTGCCTACGCTTGGCAGGCCGGCACAGAGGGTACAAAGAATCCTCTGACGCAGCCGGGGCGATATGTCATTATGAGCGACAACTCTATTCAGCTGCCTGGCAATGCGGTCTATATAGCTGGCGGCGCGGGCCTTAGTCCGGGGGTTTATTCCCTCCTGCCCGCCTCTTATGCTTTTTTGCCCGGTGCCGTTGTTATCGAGGCTCAAAGCATGAATATTGCGACCGGACAAAATCTCATGAACAGTGCCGGGTATCCCATAGTCGCGGGGTATTCGACGATTGTCGGAACCGATATCCAAAGCGTCAGGCCCACGGCATACGCCGTTATGCCGTCTTCGTATATCCTCGGTCAGGGTAATTTCACTGTTGTATCTCAGACAGCAGGCAACGCAGGAAACGTAACCATCAAAGGCATGACAACGATCATCGACGGCCAGATACGTGCCGCCGCCCTCGATGGTTATCAAGGTGGAACCATCAGTCTGAGCGGCGCTGATGTTGAGGTCCAGGCCACAGCTGTGCCCCTGCCTACTGATTTCAGTTTTCAGACCAGCCTCGATTCCTATCCCGACTACCTGAATAAGCTGACCTTGGCCGCGCCAAGTCTCTCCGGAAAGGGATTCCAGGAAATCGACCTGGGGGACGCGACGGTGACAGACAATGTGACGATCCATGGCGGTGTGGTCCTGCAAGCTCCCATCATTTCCCTTACCGCAAATAAGACGATCACCGTTGATTCGGGAGCGCAGCTTCTGGCTTTGGTGCAGACTGGACTCGGTGAAATCAATCTGAACTCCCCGGCTGGGTCAGCCGTTGTCCAGGCAGGAGCGACACTTCACGCGTCCCATGCCATTAATATCAATGTCGGGGACCAGGACATTGAGGGAACCCTGCAGGTGGACCACAGCGCCTTGATTCTGCAAGGAGTGGAAATATATTTCGTTCCTGATGGGACAGTGCGAACGGGATCAGGCCTCTACATTACTGATAGTCTATGGCAGCAATATGGCGTATGTGACGACATTACCCTTAACGCCACCGGTTATGCCGATCCAGTAACACATAAGTTTGTCAGCGGCGAAATCCAGTTTACGGATTCCTTCAACGTTTCTGCAGCCAACAGCTTAACGCTGGACGCGGCCAGGATTGTCAATGTAAAAGCGCATACGGACAGTATAGGCAAAACAATCCAGGATCCCATTGATGTCTCCGTGTCGGCACAGACTGTCAATTTCATGAATTCTCTAAGCGCCTCGAACGTAGTTCCCAATTCCAACGGCGGTAACGGTACGTTCACCGCCGCGGCTGGCAACATCAACATAGGAAGTGGCGATGTCCTGTTTGCCAATTTTCAAGGGATCAGACTAAATAGTCAGAACGATCTTACTTTCAAGGGACAAGGAAGCCTGACTTCGGGGAATGCCGATCTTGTAATCAGCGCAGCTCGCGTGACGACCACGAGTACAACTAATACCGTTAAGCATACCGACGGTACGACGTCGACGATGTATTCGACGCCAGATTTCGTAGTCTACACGGGCAGCAATTATTCTAACGACATGCAGAATAATATCAATCCTACCCATGCAATTAGCATTGCCTACAGCAGCGGGACGCCGGGGTCGTCTTCCACGCCGGGGGGAACGCTGGAATTCTATGGGACGAAGATCGATCAGGGGGGATTGATACAAGTGAACGGCGGGACAATTAAGCTCGTTGCAACGGGTGCCGGACCGACAGATGGCATCATCCTCGAAGGCGGCGGACAAATCCTTGCCCAAGGCACCGACACCGCGCCCGGAGGCCAAGTCTTATTACAAACTGAAAATGGCAGCTTGAATATGGAGCAGGGGTCCCGTATCGACGTTTCTGCAGGCGCACAAGGAGATGCCGGAGGCGTGACCATGCTGGCACCAATCGGAGGCGTGCTAATCAAGGGAACTCTGGCAGGATCTGCCCAAGGCGGTGCCGGTGGTTCATTGCTTCTTGACACCAATCAGCTTACGGATGCCGACATGACTAGTCTTCTCGGGATTTTCTTGGCTGGCGGCTTCACTGAATCTCTTAATATTCGGGCCCGGACTGGGAACATCGACATCGTGCAAGGTCAAACCATGCAGGCGAGCCATGTTATTCTAACGGCGGACGACACATCCAACGGCAATGGTCAAATCAATGTTTCCGGAACGATTGATGCTTCAGCTTCGCCGACTGCCGGGACAGTTGAACTCTATGCGGCAAATGATCTCAATATCGGCGGCAAGATATTCGCTAAGGGAACAATGAAAGGCGAAGAAGATGTAATTCTGTCATCAGAGTACGGATTTGTCAATCTTCAGTCCACAGGGTTACTAGATGTGTCTGCAAATGGAACCGGCCAGGGCGTGGTCCATCTTCGCGCACAGCAGGACGGCAGTGATGTGCAGATGAACCTGAACGGTACGATTAACGGCGCATCGGCGGTTTATGCGGAAGCCTTCCGGCCCTACGTTAATATCACGACAATCGACCAGACTGCTATATCCGCCTGGCAGACGGATTCGCAAAATTTCATGCAGAATAGCACTGCAGTCACTAACCGACTACTGCAGAGCCTGAATGGATTATCATCTCAAAGCCAGTTTCATCTCCTCCCTGGCATCGAGGCGAACAACGCGGGCTCTATTGCACTCAATTCGCCCTGGACCTACTGGCAGTCTGATGGCTACTTGACCATCCGCGCGGGGGGAGACTTGACCATCAACAAAAATCTTGTGGACAGTCCAAATGGCATCCTTTACGTTTCTCCGGACAGGGATTCTTGGGGGTTTAACCTGGTTGCCGGTGCTGACATGTCGAGCGCCGATTATATGTCCGTCAACAGGAGCGGAACAGGGCGGCTGAGCATTGCCAATTATACGGTTGTCTATACAGAGAGCGCGCCGATCCGGTTCGCATCCGGAAATGATACGGTTATCGGCCAAGGCACGGCTGCTCCCGGCTATAGCAGCAACACCCTGACAGACAACATCGCGTCCTACGGTGGGTCAATACAGGGCTTTGTGGGTAAAGACCTCGTCATCGGAAGCATCAGTGAAACTGCGACCGGGGGCATTCAAACCGCAACAGGGGATATTGATATTGCCGTCTCTGGCAACCTTATGCTTTGGGACGGCAATAGTATGGGATGCATTCGCACCACCGGCCAGCCGACGAGCGGGAATGTGAACGCAAGGAATTATTGGGACTATACGCAAGGCGGGAATATTACCCTGAATGTGGGCGGAAATGTCGGGCAGATGGTCAGCGGCGCATGGACGACAGCCCTGAACAACAACGCTTGGGACACGGCAACTCCTGCCGGTCGGTCATCGGCAACCTGGTCAGCCAATTATACTACCTCAGGAGGGACATCAGGTATTGCCACCATGGGAGGCGGCGATATTCTCATCCGGACGGGTGGAGACTTCCTGACGCAGGCTGGCGCTTTCGGCCAGTTAAAGGATAGTACTGGGAATTATACGGATAACGACAACCTTATTATTTACAGCGGCGGAGACGTCAATGGCAGGTTCCTGAACAATCATGGCAAGGCGGAAATTCATGCTCTGGGAAACTTTGGCGCTCTTGGGGATGAACCGCAAATCGAGGCTTTTGACAGCCGCATAAATGTCAGTGCACAGGGAAATATTGTGCTCGGAGCTGTCTGCAACCCAACCATAGCCAATCCGAATTTTGGAGATCCCCGGTTCTGGAACCTTACCTATACGGAAGACACGAGTTTAAGCCTGAAAGCCGGGAGTGATGTCACGATCAGCGGAAACAGCCAATTTTACAACTATGCAGCATCGAGTAGGCCGGAGGAAAATATCAGAATTCTCCCGGCCACCGTGAATGTGGAAGCTGGTGGGAATATTGTGCTCCTTAATTCATTCGCACTTACACCGTCTTCGCATGGGAACCTCACTCTGATCGCCCACGGCGATATCAGCGGCAGTAACCCCAATAACCGCGCAGCCATTTATGTGTCAGACATGAATCCGCAGGATGTGTATACATCCTGCAATGATACAACTACCTGTATTCCGCTGGGGGCTTATGGAAGTAATTTCGGTGACAATCTGTTCGATCAAAACCAACTACTCCACGGGACCAGCTATGACCCGAATAGCCAAACATATGTCGCCCTGCATGCAAGCGATCCCACGGGGCCTGTTATTATTCAGGCAGGCCAGGACATCAGTGACTTGATGCTATACGTGCCGAAATCAGCTGGGATCACAGCGGGCCGCAATATCACGGACTTTTATTATCAGGGCCAGAACATCAATCCCGATGATGTTTCAGCAATACGTGCAGGAGGTGACATCACCTTCAGTTACCTGTTAACGTCTTCTCAGACAGGACTAGTGCAGGGAGGTCCCGGCACGCTTCTCGTGGCCGCGAGCGGGGAGATCGACCTTGGGAGTTCGGGTGGGATACGGTCGGTCGGCGACCAGTACAACACAATTTTGGGGCCTCAGGGAAGCAGGCTCGTCATCGTGTCTGGCTATAATCTTCCGGATGTAACATCAACAGCCACTCAATTCTTCGACGCGTTGCGTAATGAAATTAAAAGCGGCGACTCCTATGAGCAAAGCACTCTGAAGACCGAGGACCTTATCTCTCAAGATCTCGGAACGCCGTCCGGCCCAGGGAAAATCAATATGACTTCCTCGCAGATAAGCACAGTTGCCGGTGCGAGCGATATTTTCGTCATCGCAAGCGGCAGCGTAGATGTGGGGAAAAGTACCTTTTTCACGAACGCAGCCGATGTTCAGAAGACCGGTATCTTTACCGCGCAGGGCGGGGCGATAAATATTTTTGCAGTCGGAGATGTTAACGTGAATGAATCACGGGTCATGACCTTTTTTGGCGGCGACGTCACGATATGGAGTGCTCTCGGCGATATTAATGCCGGCCGGGGATCGACCACAGAGGTGAACGCTTCGCCTCCCCAAAGAGTGCCCGTGTTGAACAATCAGCATACCGAGATAGTCGGATACACGATGGAATTCAGCGCCCCCGCCGTGGGGAGTGGCATTCGCGCCGTGACGTACGATCCCGACGGGCTGGCGGGGCCTCTTCAGGCGCCGCGCGCGGGCAACATTTATCTTCAAGCGAAACTTATCGATGCGGGTGAAGCAGGGATCTATGGGGGGAATATCTATCTGACTGCGCAGCAGGTCCTTAATACAGGGAACATCAGCTCCAGCCTCGGTTCTATAGTCGGCATGCCGCAGACAATGGAGGGCACAACAAGCCTCGGGAGTCTGGCGGGAACCGGGAGTGCTACGCAAGGCGGCCAATTGATGGGTGATGTATCCAGTATCGCCGCGGCAAGAGCGCAAGCATCACAGATGGTCGAAGACATCATAGCGAAGTGGTTGGAAGTGAAGGTTGTTGATTTCGTTGAAGACGAGGGCCAGGAGGAATAATTAAAATCGCGCATATGAACAGAAAAACTTCTTTTATACCATGGCGTTTCTTGATAAAAACGGCGGCGGCGGTCGCAGGATTGGTGTTAGTCCTCGGAGTGCTGGCAGTCCCGAGCGCGCATGCTTGGTGGGATGGAAAGTGGACGCAACGAAAAAAGATCCAGTTCGACACCTCATCCAAGGGCGCCGATATCAAGGACAATCTTACCGACGTCACCGTGCTGGTACGACTTCATACGGGCAACTTCAATTTCCCCAATGCCAAGCCCGACGGCTCGGACATTCGATTCATCAGCGCCGATGATAAATCTCCGTTGAAGTTTCATATCGAGAAATTCGATCCAAAGGAAGAGATTGCCCTGATCTGGGTCAAGGTTCCGAGAATTTCTGGGGGGACTGATCAGGATGCCATCTGGATTTATTATGGAAACTCCTCCGCGCCAGACGGCCAGGACGCGGGTGGCACCTATGATGTGAACCAGGTGGCTGTGTATCACCTGAGTGAAGTGTACGGTCTTCCAAAAGATGCAACGGCTTACGCTAACCACACGACAGAATCTTCTGCAAAACCCGGTGTCCCATCGGTAGTGGGAAACGGTTTCCAATTTAACGGGACCGACTCGAAGATGACGATCGCCAGATCGACATCGTTCAATTTTGATAAGGGGTTCACCTTTTCCACTTGGGTAAATTTGAGCCAGACTTCTGGGAACGCTCATCTTTTTTCCTGGGCTGACTGGAAACAGTCCATTGTGATAGGGATTGATGATGCTAAACCGTATTGCAGCCTTTCTTCTGGAAATGGTCAGGCGACAATGACGCCCAAGACTGCGGCGCTGACTGAGAAGACCTGGAACCATCTGGCCGTAACCGTTGAGCCGGACAAGCAAATAACGTTGTATCTGAACGGCACTGAAACCACATCTATTAAACTTAAGGGCTCGATCCCTGCTCCCTCTGCAGAAATCATAATCGGCGCATCCGCAAAGGGGGGCAATGCATTCACTGGCGGCCTGGATGAAGTGCAGGTATCGAACATGGCCAGATCGGCAGGTTGGATAAAGGCGGCCTTCCAGAGTCAAGGTCCAGACGGTGTACTGACCTCCTATATGGAGGAAGAGACGGGCGGGGGAAGCAGTGGGGAATCACTGACCGTTCACCTTATGAAGATCATTGTCCGGACCATCACCCTCGACGGATGGCTTATAATCGGTTTTCTGTTCGTCATGGGGTGTGGGTCACTGTATATCTTCAGACAGAAGCTCACGACACTCAGCCAGGCCAGAAAAGGAAACGAAACGTTTTCCCGGTCCTTTCGAAGCATCGAGCATCCCTTGGCGCTTCTTTCAAAGGAGGAGGAGTTCTCGGGATCCTCACTCTACCGGATCTATCGGGCCGGATGCGAAGAGTTAAAAACCCTGCTGGAGAGGAAGGGAGATTCATATGAACAAGGAAGAGGAATCTCGGGCGCTGCAATGAACGTTTTCCGGGCCGCTGTTGAGAAAGAGGCCATGTACGAGAGCAGAAGGCTTGCTGCCGGTATGGTCATCATGAACATGAGCGTCGCTGGCGGACCTTTCCTGGGTCTGTTGGGTACGGTCTGGGGGGTCATGAACACCTTTGCTGGTCTGGCAGAGAGCGGCGAGGCGAATCTTGCAGCGATTGCGCCAGGAGTTGCTTCCGCACTCGCCTGCACGATGGCGGGTCTTCTGGTTGCGATTCCGGCCTTGTTTGCCAGCAGTTATATCACCGGCCATATCAAAAATATGAATGCTGATGTGAATGTTTTTATAGATGATTTCATCCTTAAGCTTGAAGGGGATAAATGAAATGCGTCGTGTGAGAAACCCCTTTGACGACCATGAAGTTTACGATGAGATCAATGTGGTTCCCATGCTGGACCTGGCATGGAACCTTCTCCTCGTGTTTATGATCGTCGTGACCGCTTCCGTACAAGGGATCAGCGTCAATCTCCCCAAAGCGGGGGCTGCAGCAGGAAAAATAAAGTCCACGACGAAGGCGATTACGATTACCGCGGAGGGGACCATCTTTCTCGACAGTTTTCCCGTCAACCTGCAAGAACTGGAAAGCAGACTCCGTCAGTTTAAAGCCGCCGATCCCAATTTCCCAGTAGTGATCCGGGGTGATGAGAAGATTATGTACAAATATGTAATCGATGTACTGGATATCCTGCAGCGGTTAGAAATAACCCAGCTTGGGCTTGTGACACAGAAGCTCGTCAAATGATATGGCAACGCCCTGGGCGGTGAAAGAGAGGCGGAGAATGCCAAACAGTCCGGTTAAAAAGTCCAACTCCGTACCATGGGGGCTTATTGCACTTATGATCGTTGTTCTGGGTGCGGGGATTTATATCATTAAAATAGTATTGGCCGACACCAGACCGAGAAAAAAGAATTCCGTGGCCATGGTGACCTTGTTGAAGATTCCCCCTGTAGTGATAAAGGAGAAACCTCCGGAACCGGAGCCGGTCAAGATTGAGAAGAAGGAAGAAATCATAGATCCGGAACCGCAGAACGAGTCGCCAACGCCTAAAAATGCCGATAATGATAACACTCCTGCTGGCGATAAGATGGGTCTGGATGCGGAAGGAGTCGCCGGGAACGATGCATTCGGACTCGTAGGGAAAAAGGGGGGCAGAAGCCTTACTGCTGGGGGCAATGGTTTCGGAGCTAGTTCTCTTTTGAACAAATACGCCGGCTACACCCAAATTGTCACGACTGCTATCAGGAAAAAGGTCATGAAGTATCTCGATGATGAAGGCGGGATTCCGAGGGGAAAACTCCAGGCAGTCGTCAGAATAAGCGTGGATAGCGATGGCACGGTAGTCGAATACCGGATCATCGGATCGTCAGGGAATAACAGGATGGATGAGGCGGTTTTGCGGACCCTGGGCTCCATGAAAATCAACGAACCGCCGCCAGACGGCATGCCGCGTAAAATGGACATCAGGATTGCTTCACAGGGTTGACAGGTTTCTAATGAACGACAGCTTGGATTGGAGGATAAGGCTTCAGATGGATATCTATAGACGACTTAAGAACAATACGGCACCAAAGCCTGCGCAGTCATGAGAGGAAATATCTGCTGGAGCATATGGGCAATCCTGCTTCCCTTTTTTTTCGGATGTGCAAGCGCTCCCAAGCCCGTGATTATCCAACATGAGAGAACACCCTCTCAGAGCGATGCTGCCTTGCCTCGTGAGCAGCCCCAAAAGGAACCGGCTGACCAGAAGATCGCAGCTATGGCGGAACTCCTGGAAAAGAAGAACGCGATGGATTCAGGCGAAACCGCGCTGGTTACCGGCCAGACGGAGACCGCTGCCACCGCCGATAAGAAAGCGGCTAATGCAGCGGACATAAACGCACAGCTTACGGAGATAAAGAAAGAAATTGAGGAACAGGTCAGAAATGACGTTATGAATGAGTTGCTCAGGGAAGTCTGGAAAATAAATTCGGCCATGGCTGAAAAAGACAAGCGGTTTCGCTTTTCCGGCGATATTCGTTTGAGGTATGAGAAAGACCTGTATGACAGCAATAACGCGGCTTTTGCCCAGCCGGCAAATCCAAGTGAACTCATGAATACCACCGTCGATTCGGATCGCTTCA
>Ga0335081_10012284_pt1 | contig 13875 bp, 12 predicted proteins | sample Lox_Sample_35_FD_206713 | JGI IMG/M metagenome (GOLD analysis project Ga0335081, IMG submission 206713) | Soil microbial communities from Loxahatchee National Wildlife Refuge, Florida, United States - Lox_Sample_3.5 | ecosystem: Environmental > Terrestrial > Soil > Wetlands | place: USA... | reverse complement strand
GGCGCCCCACTCAAACTTGACCACTTTGGCCTATCGAACCTGTGCTTGACAGGCGGCCTTGACGAAGACCATGCAGCTATAGGGGATGTCTCCGCCCCCGACGCACGTTGTTCCCGTTTTCTCAACATCAACTACCGTCCCTGTGCAAATCGCGTTGACCTGTTGCGTGGCGTTGTCGGACGCCTCGTTCACCGCGGCGTCACGATCGTCTTCTTGAGCCGTGCCACTGCCGAACACCCAGAAGGTGATGGTTCTTGCCTCGGCGATGCTGAACGCGGACGCCACCAGGGCCACTATCACGAGCATTCTCTTTTTCATCGTTGTATCTCCTTTTTTGTTTGTCATGTTGGGAGCGTTTCCCGCTCTCATCCGGACATGCGAGATACAACGCCAAAGGGGCAATCGATCCCAAAATTTTTCTGAGTTGGACGAAGGTTTACCCTTTTCGAGCGATCAGGACGCTTTCTGAGGCGGGGTTGTGTTGCCGTCGTCTCCCTGGGCGGGAACGCGGCGGATATAATCTCTGGAGGTAAAAATTAGGGGGCATGATGTCTGGCGCCGATTCATCTTCCAGCGTGGAACAAGTTCTTCTGGAGACTTACACCAGAAGAGGCGAGTCGCCCGAGGAACTTTTTTCGCAAGTCTACCAGGAGTTGCGGCAGGTGGCCCGCGCCTACATGCGAAGAGAACGGGTGGATCATACCATGCAGGCCACCGAACTGGTGAACGAAGCATATTTGCGGCTGTTCGAGGGAGAACCGTTTCGTTGGGAGAATCGCAAGCACCTGTTCTGCACAGTTGCCCGGGCGATGCGGCACGTGCTGGTGGATCACGCCCGGAGTCACCGGGCCGATCGCCATGGCGGCGCATATAAAAAGGTGTCGCTCGATGATCAGGGCCCCGTTATCTTCCAGGATTTGCCCCGGTTCCTGGCTCTCAACCAAGCGTTAGAGCGGCTGGCGCAACTGAATGCGCGGCAGGCACAAGTAGTGGAGTTGCACTCCTTTGCCGGTTTGACAGAGGAGGAAGCGGCGGAAGTTCTCGACGTATCTTTGAAAACGGTCAAGAACGACTGGCGCTTCGCCAAGGCCTGGCTGAAGAAAGAGATGGGAGGATCGGATGACTCCGGAGCGCCACCTTCGGATGCAGGAGATCTTCGACGCGGCAATTGATCTTCCACTAGCTGCGCGGAGGGCATTCCTGGAAGAGGCTTGCGGCCCCGATGTGGACTTGCAGGAGCGGGTCCTCGATTTGCTCGAAGTAGCCGAGAGCACCGATTCGATCACTATGCCCGAGCTGGCTCCCGGCGCGGCCGCAGTTACCGTCCAGGCTTGTCGGCAATGCGGCCATTGCTATGACGAAGCCCTTCTGGTCTGCCCGCGGGACCAGCAACGCCTCGATTTTGCGCTTTCCGGCTCCCTGCTGATTGACGGCAAGTACAAGATGGAGCGGCTCATCGGCCGCGGGGGAATGGGCGCTGTCTATCTGGTGAATCACATTCACCTCAACAAGAAATTTGCCCTCAAGATCATCGCGACGGAAGGTGTGATTCCAGAGTCCTACCGGAATAATTTCGAAAACGAAGCGCACGCGCTCGGGCGGCTGAGTCACCCCAATATAGTGAGCGTGACCGACTACGGAGTTGATCCCCGCGGCGGCGGGGTGCCGTATCTGGTGATGGAATACCTCGAGGGCGAGACGGTTCGCCAGTTCGTGGAGCGCCCTGGCACTTTGCCCTTTGATAAGGCCGTCCCACTGTTGAGAGATATCGCGAAAGCTATCGACGCCGCTCACACGCAGAAGATCGTTCATGGTGACCTCAAGCCATCCAATCTGTTTCTGGCCAAGGAAATCGGAAACGACCCGGTCGTGAAAGTCGTCGATTTCGGACTGGCGCGCCTGGCGCCTCCCGGCGGCGATGAAGCTCCCGCGACCGCCTCGGCGCCGCGAAAGGCCTCAAGTGGATCCCTGCACGGCACACCGGCTTACATGGCCCCCGAACTTTTCGAGGGCCAGACCGCATCGCCCGCCAGCGATCGCTTTGCCTTGGGCGCCCTCATCTACGAGGTCCTGACCGGTAGTCTGCCGTTCGGAACGCGAGCCTGGGGTGTCCGTGAAAATCAGCGGCGGCCGCTGACGGCTCCTTCGGCGTGCAATCCAGCGATCCCGGTGGAATTGGATGGCCCGCTATTGGCATTACTGGACACAGTCGCGGAGCGCCGCCCAACGAGCTGTGCGGCCGCCATATCGTCGATGGAAGCGGCTTGGTTGTCAGCGAATCAGCGGAAATGGCGCGCACGAGAGGTTCCACGCCGATACGTCTATGCTGCCATCGCAGCTGCGGCAGCCATCCTGATAGCCGCGTTGGCGGCCCAATCGAAGATTGTACAGATGGTGGAGGAGCGTATCGAGGACGCACGGTTCGCCACGATTCCTCCCCAGCCGCCCGATCCGCGCGTTTTGGTGGTTGCTGTGGACCGTGCCTCGCTGGATGAGGACCGACGGCCGCTTGCCGATTGGCATGACAGTTTCAGCCGCGGTATCGAACAGATTTTCGCCGGCGGCGCTCGTGCGGTCGCCCTCGATTTCGTCCCGCATGAGAGCTGGCGCGAATCGCCGGAGTTCTCACAGGCGATTCAGCGGCACGCGGACCGGATGGCGCTTGCGGCAATCTCTGAGTCAGGTGAGGTACTGGGGCCGGAGTACGTCAACCCACTGACGGCGTATGCGATCGGTCTGGATCGCCTTGCCGCAATGTTCGGCTTTGCGAATCTCGACTACGACGCTGACGGAAGTATCCGGCACGCGCGCATCATCTATCTGGATCGCGCAGGAAAGAAACGGCTGTCGTTTGCTGCCCGCGCGATTCAGGCGGCGTCGCTGGAGCCTGGCCCGTTGTCTTCATTCGACCGTCCTATCTGGATCGATTACTCCGTACGCCCCGATAGTCTCGCCAAGATCTCGTGGAGGGACGTCGGACGGAAGAGCTCACCGGACCTTTTCCGAGATCGGCTGGTCATCATCGGCGCGGTTTATGCGGGCGCGGGTGATGAGCGTCGCGTGCCGAGGAGCGTGAACCGGGGATTGCTTCCCGGGGTCGAGGTTCAAGCGCTGATCGCGAATACGATTGCGAGCGGCTTTCCCGTGCGATCCCCCGGATTGCCCATGTGCATGCTTGTCATCTCCGTAATATGTTTTGGCACAATCGCCGTGGCTCTGCGCTTTCCACATCACCCGGTGGCGGCTGTGCTCACCGCGTGCGGGTCAGCCTGTGGATACGCCGGTGTTACGTTTCTGATATTTCGGCTGTCGCCGCGAATAATGCTGGCCGTGACCGGTCCGGAACTGGCGATTCTGCTGAGCGCCGGGACTGCATGGTATCTCAGGTCGCGCTTGAGCCCGTATCCGGTGGCTGGGGCAGAGGGAGCTTGAGCCATGCTGAAGTGGCTGCTGCGGTTGTCTCTGATGCTTGCCGTGCTTCTGTCGGCGCGGGCAGCCGATTGCTGCAAAGACACGGTGGCCATGATCGAGTCGGTCAAGGGGCAAGTAACGTTGCGGCTCCCAGGCGCGACAACCGAAATCGGCGCTTCCGGCCTGGAGTGGTTGCCTGCGGGTACGGCTGTGGAGGTTCATCAGGGGTCCACCGCGACTCTCATCCTGATCAACGGGCATCACTATGAGCTGCGCGCGGGTGCCAGGGCGACGGTCGTCGCGGATGGATTGAGCCGCACCACTGGCCAGGTACGCGAGCTGAAGCCCTTTCCTCCTATTCCAAAGTTTGTGCCGATCGCTGACGACGGTGAGTCGGCGCCAGGCGCCGTGAGATTCCGCGGTCCGAACGACCCGCAAGATCTTTATCCGCGCGCAGGCGCGGCCGCGCTGCCATCGTCGCTGACACTTGTATTTTCCCCGGTGCGAGAAGCATCCGCGTACGACATCACTTTGGAGGACGAGACGGGAGAAACGCTTCTGCGCGAGCGGACGTCCTCTACCTCGCTGGCGTTTCCGCCGGACAAACTACGGGATGGGGCGCGTTACTCCTGGCGCGTACGAGCGATCGGGTCGACAGGCGTCCTGGGGCAAGGGGCAGCGGAGTTCGTGACTCTTTCGCGCGAAGACATCGAGCAGCGGACCCAGTTCGCCGAGGCCCTGAAAGACGCGCCGGAAGCATCGCGTCTGGCGCTACTCGCGGACGTAGATCTGCGCCTGGGATTGATCGCCGAGGCACGCGCGGAGTTCCAGGCGGCCCTTCGGCTCAACCCAAGCGATGCGGCCATTCAGCACGCGCTGGAATCGCGCCGCTTGCTTTCGGTCGAGAGAGACAGCAAATGAGGGATCAGCGATGAAACTTCGCGCTCTCAAGTCTGCCTCTTTGCTGTTGACGCTCCTTGCGCCGGTTCCGGCCCGGGCTGAGGTGCGACGGGCGCTGCTGGTTGGCATCAACGATTATTCCTCGATCGCCCAACAGCCCGGATACGTTTTGTCGGAGCAAACATTGCTCCGATTGCGGGCGGTTCGCGGCCGGCCCTCTCGCAAGACGCTCGACAAGCTGGACGGCGCAGTCAACGATGCCGAGGCGATGAAGGAAATGCTGATCCAACGCTTCGGGTTTGACGAAGATAATGTCATCGTTCTTCTGAATCGGCAAGCCACGGCAGACAGCATCCTGAGGCTCTTACAGGTTCATCTGATCGATAAGGCCAAACCCGGCGACGTCAGCCTGTTCTATTTCGCAGGCCACGGTTCGCGGATCAGAAACCTGGCTCCGAAAAAGGACAACCCCAGCGGATTGGATTCGACGCTGATTCCGGCCGACGCCCTGCTCGGCGTTCCTGACATCCGCAGCAAGGAGCTCTCGCGCATTTATTCCGAAGCGCCGAAAAAAGGCGTGATGTTAACCGTGATCCAGGATAGCTGCTACAGTGGCGCGGCATCGCGAGGAGCGGTTGCCGTTCGCAAGATGCGCAGTCAACCATTGGATCCCGCGGTTTCCGTGGACGAGTCACTGAGTGGGCCTCTACCGGAGGACAGCGGCGTCCTTGTAATGACCGCGTCTCAGGAATACGAGCCGGCGGCGGAGCTCGTAGACACCGACTTGAACGGCGCACATGGGGCCTTCACTTGGGCCCTGCTTCGAGCTCTCGGTGCGTCGCCCATCAACGAGCGTGCCGACCGGATCTTCCAGCGAGCGCGTGCTTTGATGCAATCGAAGGCGCCCATGCAGGAGCCGGTCCTGCTCGCTAAGAAAGGGCGCAACGCCCGTGGGCTTTTCGGCCAGCCCTCTGATTCGGGCCAGATGATAACGGTAGCGGTGGGCCGGGTGATGGGGTCAGTGATCAAGCTCAATGGCGGGCTGGCGATGAGTCTGCACGAGGGCTGTGAGCTGAAACGCGTGGCCCACGGTAAATCTGCGGTCAACATCCGGATAACCAAGGTCAACGGCCTGAGTTCGTCAGACGCAGTGTTCATTCAGCCGGACGATGGCGAGCGGGTTCAGCCCGGCGACCTGTTCGCACTCGAGAAATGGGTGGCGCCGGATGGTGCTCTGTTACACGTGTATGTCGGCAAAGGGCCGCTCCGCGCGGATCTCGATCGGGATATCGGTGCGCTGGCCGAACTGCGCAAACTCATGCCGGTGGATTGGGTCGAAGATCCCACTGTTCATGCGCCGACCCATCGCTTGAGCTGGGACTCTTCGACATCGAAGTGGACTCTTACAGATCTCGCCACAAGCTCGGCGCCCATCTTAATTCAGTCTCTCACCCCCAACGCCTTCGAGCGCCTCTTGCCGCGAAACGCCAGGGCACGACTATTTGTGCAGATACCGCCGGCAGCGGAAATGGTCGCAGCGCTGCGCCTGGAAAATGTGGCGGCCGACACCGCCGATTCGCCGGGGAAGGCGGATTACGTACTGCTCGGCCGTCTTTGTGCCACGCCGGGCACGGCCGCTGCGGAATACTCGTGGGCGGTTCCGGATCTGAGCGAAGACGCCTTGCCCAAAGACAGATTCTCCGCACTCCCGCTGCGAACGGATTGGTTCGCCGGCACGGCCGCCGATGCTCCGGCCGAGCCACTGCGGAATGCATTAGTGGGTTTGACGAGAGTGGCCGGCTGGTTGAGTCTTACCCCGCCGGCGTCGGACAATGCCTGGCCCTACGAACTCGTGCTGCAAAATGCCAAGACACAGCAGATTCTTTCCGGCCAGGAGGTGCGGGGCGGCGAGCAGTACAAGCTGATGCTGCGTGCGATGCCAGGCGCTTCGCTCAAAGCCGTCTCTCCACGGCGCGTCTACGTTTTTGTGATTGACAGTTTCGGCCGGGGTACGCTGGTGTTCGGAGAGAATCTGGAAAACGAATTCCCGAGGATCGGCGATGACTCAGCGGAGCTAATTCCGCTCACCGACGTCACCATCACCATCAGCGAGCCGTACGGCCTCGATCACTACTTCCTGCTGGCGAGCGCGACTCCAATCGATAACCCCGAAACCGTCTTCAGTTTCTCTGACGTGCGGACTCGTGGCGCCCAGCCGGCCGATCCACTTTCTCGCCTGCTCGTTCACACCGGCACGGCCACGCGGGGAACGGTCACAAATGTTCCGCTGAACTGGTCGATCGAACGGCTAACGTTAAGAAGTCGTCCGGTAAAATAGACGGGGGCAGGCCGCACACACGAAACAATCGTGCTGCGTGCCCACCCCTCAAGACCCGGAGATAGAGGACTACTCTCAATCCGCACGCACCGGCTCGCTGGATTCTCCCTCGGTCTTCAGACCATCGAGCTTCAAGTAGCAGGCCGCAGCCTGCAACCGGACGGCCTGATTCCGATCCCGCAGGAGCGGCATGACATCCCCTTCCAGTGCCGCGTCGTTTTGCATCGCAATGGCATGAACGGCGGCGGCCCGCACCGAAGCATTCTTAGCGCTTAGGGCCTTCCGCAGTGCGGCGACCACTTCCGGATCCGCGTCCTTGGCGAGCAGCAACGCGGTGGCGGCACGGCCGGAGGCTACGGAATCCTTGAATATGCCGCCGATGGCGGAGACGCCTGCGCCCACGAACGGAACCGGCACCGCGCCGATGCCTTCTTTCACCGCCAACACCAACAGCGGCTTCGGCGTCTCGGCCATTCGTAGAGACTCGCGAATCTGCCCGGCGATGAAGCCCGATGATGTTTTCATCTCGCCATTCAGAACCCCGATCAGAGCTTCCCGGCCTGCCGGGTCATTCAGGGTGAACAGCGCCTTGGCGGCCGCGAAACGCACTTCGGGGACTCGGTCGGCCAGCGCCTTCCGCAGCGTCTCGGCCGAGCGCGGCGCCTTTACCTCGGTCAGGGCCTGGATGGTCGCAAGCCTGACAGGAACATCCTTATCCGCCAGCATGGTCTCCAGTCTGGTGGCGAACGGTTCACGGGCGCCAACCAGGCTGAGTGCCTGGACCGCAGTTTTTCGCGTATCGGGATTCTTGGCCTTCAACGCGCGGTCCAAGAGGCTATAAGCCTGGTCCTCCGGGCTAGGTGTGATGCTGGCAGCCATCAAAGGCTGCAGCAGGATGGCGCTGGCTGCCGCGCACGCTGTGATCGCTAGAAGTCTGTTTCGCATGTTTGAAATCTCCTCAGTTGTGAGCTTGTTTTCGGCTTCACCCACCCATGCGGCGGTAGAAGGAAAAAAGGGCAACTCGGGGCAAAGATGTTTCGCTGGCGGGCTGGAAATCAATTCGGGAAGCCGCTAAATCAAGGAAGACGGCCGGCGTTGGTTTGCCCGGCCCTCTCGAGGCAGATTTTGGAGGCTGGATTGTGCGGTTGGATGAGGAGACGATTGAGGAAATCAGAGGAGACCTAAGATCTTGATCAAGGACGTGACGGCTGTCTGCTCGATCCAGATCACCACGCAAAGCGTACCCGCGCACGCGACGGTAGCAGTCAGTTCCAGAACGAGTATGACGATCGTGCCGGTTTTCATGGCATTCCTCCTTGTCAGAATCGCGTTCACACTGATGAGCGGGATCCGCGCTGCGAAGGGGCAACGCGGATCGGATTCTATCTAGCAGCTTGCGGTAGCCACCCCGCTGGCCTTCTGCGCCCGTGATCGCCACGCCAGCCACGCAAATCCCACCAGCACCTCCAGCAGATCGCGGGTGCGCCGCGCCAGCGCGAGTGCCATACCCGAGGCCGACGGCAGACCGAAGGTCACGAATGCCGCAGCCATGCCGCTTTCATCCATGCCGATCCGCGCCGGGACCCATCCGCCCATCGCTCTGACGACGCGGCTGGCCGCTTCCAGCGCCAGAATGATTCCGGCATGAATCGGCATCCTTAAACACCAGAAGACGGCCACGACCTCGGCAGCAATCAACACCTGGCACACGATCCCCAGCCAGAACATGTTTGCAACCGCGCGCGGGTGGCGGCGCTTGAAGTTATGGATCGCGACTTCCACCTCTTCGCCATGCCGCAACCATAACGGAGCGCGGCCGCCTAGCCAGCGAACCAGGCCGGGTAGCATCGGTTTCGATCCCGCGATCAGCCCCATTCCAATCACCGTCGTCACCGCCAGGCTGATCAACGATCCCGTGTGACGATGTCCGCCCATGCAGCCGATGGCACAGAGGCATCCAACCAACCCGAAGAGTCCCGAGCTGAACCAGTACACGCCCGTGTCAATAAGGGTTGCCGCCGCGCTGTGCTCGCCCAACAGACTGATGCGCATCGGTTCCGAAACCAGCGGCCCAAGCACCGATAGATAACCCATTCCGTGCGACGACGCGCGCGCGCCCATGAGTTGGCCAACGCTCACATGGATGCCGTCATTCTTCAGCGCGCAGGACCACGCCGCGGTCTGCAGCCAAAGCCGCAGGGAGCTGAGGCCGACCAGGATGGGTAGGGCGATCCAGACCGCCTTCAACTCCTGAATCATTCCGCTCCAACCCATCTTGGCGGCCACAAATGCGAACAGTCCCACACCGGCGGCCATGATCACGACATTCTTCTTGTCCATTTTTCCCTCTCCGGCTCTACCTGCGAATTTCCGGGCCACTGAGGGCAAAAAAGCTTTTTTCAGGATCGCTTGCCCTTTCTCGCGCCGCTCTTCGCACGCCGGCATGAAGGAGAGCAAGTCCCATGAAAACCGCCGCTATGATGCTGATTTCGGCTTTGCCTTTACTTGCCGGCCAAGCCCCCACCGTTGACGAAATCGTTTCCCGGATGATGGAGCACGACCAGGCTCGCCAGGCCTCGCTCGGCGCCTATACGTGGATGTCGCATTACGTTCTCGACAACAAATCTCGCCATGCCGAGATGTTGGTGCGGTGGACGCGCCAGGCAGACGGGACCAAGCGCTATGAAGTGGTCAATGAGAGCGGCGATGGCGGCGTTCGCGGCCACGTGTTTCACAAGCTCCTTGACTCCGAAGTCGAAGCCTCACAGCCCGCATTTCGAGACCGTAACCGGTGGAATACGACAAACTACTCGTTCCAGCTAACGGGCATGGAGGAGATCAACGGGCGCCCGGCGTACGTGCTCGAGACCCAGCCCAAGACCGAGTCAAAGTATCTGGTGAAGGGCCGAATTTGGGTCGATGCCAGTGATTATGCCGTGGTCCAGGTCGAAGGCGCTCCGTCCAAGAAGCCGTCATTTTGGACCAACCGCGTCAGCTTCGTTCAAACGTTCGAAAAGAACGGAGACCACTGGATGGCTGCCTGCAACCGATCGGTGACCGAAGCCAAGTTGTTTGGCAGAGCGGATCTGGTGATCAAGTACTTCGACTACAAGTCGGGCGTGACTGCCGACTGAGTTTGCGCGGTTCCGGAGGGATCTGGCTGGAACCGCACTCAAGCCCCGGTTCGCGCTTCTGCTTCCGCCAGCCACCCGCGGCGTAGCCGCTCCGCCGGCACGTTTGAGAGATAGGGCTTGATATCGAGAATTGGGGTTCCGTCGAGCATGTCGATGCCGCGTACGTGGAGTGCCGGCCCCTCCCGGCGCAGCAACTCGACCACCGTGAGCCCAATCGGATTCGGACGGCGTGGCGAGCGGGTCGCAAACACACCGTGCGGCTGATTGTCGCTCGGCGGTGTTCCCACCAGGCTGAACCCTTCGGAGCGATCAAATACCCAGATGACAATCAGGTGAGAAAGGCCTTCAATATCCAACAGGCCAGGCTCAAATTCCTCCAGTAACTCGAGAACTCCTTCGGCCTGGTGCTTCGCACCTAATCCTTTCGGAATCTCGCGAGTTTCCTTGTAAGGGCTTTTGACGTATCCAATTGGTTTGAACTGAAAAGAATGTGCCATGCTAAAACCACCGCATCAACCGCAGGATGATCAGGAGCACAACCGTCGTCGCTGCCATCACGCCGCTCACGATGGCGGCGCCATGCGGTGAATCGACCCAGGGCAGCCCCTTCAGGTTCATCCCGTAGATTCCCGAAATCACCAGCGCGGGCAGCGCGATCGTGCCCAACACCGTCAGCACCTTCATCACCTGGTTCGTGCGATTGGCGACGCTCGAAAGATAGATGTCCAGCGCGCCGGTCAGCAGGTCGCGCTGCGTCTCCACGGTATCTAGATTGCGAGAGACGTGATCGTAAACATCGCGAAGAAAGGGCCACATGTCGCGATGAATCAACTCCGATTCACTGCGCTGCAAATGGCCCGCGACATCGCGCGTATTCACCAGCACACGCCGCAATAAGATCAGACTGCGCTTTGTGTCGAAGATGCGTTCGAGTGTGTCCGGGGTGGGCCGATCCAGCACCTGATCTTCGAGTTCGTCGATGACGTCGTGGAAGTGATCCAGTATCGGCAGATATGAGTCCACCACGCCATCTGCGATGCGGTAGAAGATCTGGTCGGCGCGCTGGCCGGACGCCGCGCCACGCGCTTGCTCCAGCAATTGGCGCGCCGGGGGGCAACTCTTGTCTTCGACCGTGATGACGAAATCGCGGCCGAGAAAGATATCCAAATCCGACTCCCTCAGGCTTCCGTCCGTCTGCGTGGTCACGATCTTCAGTACCGCGAAAATGTAGCCGCGGCTCTCCTCGATCTTGGCGCTCTGATGGCGATGGCGGCAATCCTCGATGTGCAGCGGATGCAGGCGGTAGCGCTCGGCGAGGCGATCCAACTCGGGATCCTGCGGGTCGCGAATCTCGTGCCATTCCATGCTTAAAGGATCAGCATACAATCCCCGTACGAGTAAAAGCGATATGCTTGCTCGACAGCATGACGGTAGGCGGCCAACACGAAATCCGTTCCCGCGAACGCGCAAACCAGTAGCAGCAGGCTCGTGCGCGGCAGATGGAAGTTCGTTACGAGCGCTCCCGCGCGCTGGAATTCGTAGCCGGGGTAGATGAAAATATCGGTTTCGCCGGCGAGCGCGCCTGTGCGAGCGGCGCTTTCCATTGTTCGTATGCTCGTGGTTCCGACCGCAACTAAACGCCGCGCCGCGTTCATGCGCGTGGCATTCTCCTCTGTGATGCGGTATGTCTCACTGTGCAGGTGCGCCTGCTCGACCTGCTCGCTGTGAATCGGCTGAAACGTTCCCAGGCCGACGTGCAGCGTCACGTAAGCGATATCCGCGCCCGCCGACCGGCACCGATGAAGCACCTCAGGCGTGAAGTGCAGACCGGCGGTCGGTGCTGCGACCGATCCTTTCTCGCGCGCGAACACGGTCTGATACCGTTCCCGGTCCTCGGACGTGTCTGCGCGTTTGATATATGGCGGCAGGGGAACGTGGCCGATCTTCTCGATCGATTCGTACACATCTGCGTTCGTAAGGAAGCGTAGCTTCCGCTCGCCGAACTCGCCGCGCGACGTGATCTCTGCTTCCAAATCGCCATCGAAGCGAATCCGCTCCCCGGTGCGCATCTTCCGTCCCGGACGCACCAGCGCCTGCCACTCCTTCGCATCCGCCGAAACCGGCCTGAGCAGCAATACCTCCACCCGGCCACTCAGGTTTTCCCGCAGCTTCGGATTATTCTTTCCAACCGGAAGCGCGTGCACGCCTTCGCGGTGCCCATATAAACGGCTGGGAAAGACTTTTGAGTCGTTGAGCACCAGGCAATCGCCCGGACCGAGAAATTCCGGCAGCTCGCGAAACCTTCGATCTTCCCACCGCTTCTCGTCGCGATGCAGCACAAGCATCCGCGACGCCGCACGATCCTCCAGCGGCGCCTGCGCGATCAAGTTTTCCGGGAGATGATAATCGAACTCCGAAAGCTGCATCCAGCGACTACTGTAACGCGCCTCAAAAATCGCTTGACGCCATCCCGGTTGTCTGTTACATTTTGTAACGTTACGATGCGTAACAAAAACAAGACAACTCGAAAAGCCCTGAGCGAGCTGGAGCACCTGGTGATGGATTTCCTCTGGCCGCACGGCGCCTCCACCGCCGAGCAGGTGCGCGAAGCTCTGGCGGCGAAGCGCCCCTTGAAAGACGCGACGGTCCGCACCGTCCTCCGGCGCCTCGAGGAAAAGGGCTACGTCACTCATCGCACCGAAGGCCGGACCTACATTTACGAGGGCACGGAGCGGCCGCACAATGTGGCGGCGAGTGCCGTGCGCCAGATCATCGACCGTCTCTGCGGAGGGTCGGTCGAACAGCTTCTGGTCGGCATGGTGGAGCACGAAGTCATCGAGCGCCATGAATTGGAGAGCCTGGCAAGAAAGATCGCCCGGCGAAAAGAGAAAGGAAGTTGAGTATGTGGAACGTTAGCCTCGAAATCCTCGGTCATCTCGTGGATGCATCGGTCCGCGTGCTGGGCCTCGCGCTGGTCGCAGTCGCCGTGCTCGCGATTCCGAGAATGCGTCACGCCGCGGCGCGCCACGCGGTGTGGTCGGCTGTGTTGGCTGGGATGCTGGCGTTGCCCGTGTTGTCTCCCCTGCTGCCTCCGCTTGCGATGAAGATGTTCCAGCGTTCTGCTTCGGTGGGCACACTAATCACGGCGAATCTGCCAACATCTTCGCACTCGGCTTCTCGTGTCGTGCCATCCAGGCGGGTACCCACGCCGGCGATTCCCACTTGGCCTATCGTGCTAGCGGCCATCTACGTGGCCGGCGTCGCCGCACCACTCTCCCGGATGTTCAAGGCCTGGCGCACCTGCCGCCGTCTCGTCGACCTTTCGGAACTCGTCCGCGACCCAACCGCTAGCGATCTTCTCCTCGAACTCGCCGCTGCGCAAGAGATGTCCTGGCCTCTGCCACAGCTCCGCTCTTCCAGTTCCGTGATCGTGCCCATGACCGCTGGCTTCAGGGAGCCGGTAATCCTTCTACCAGCCAACTGGCAGAGCTGGGACGCCTGGAAGCTGCGCGCCGTGCTGGCTCACGAACTTGCCCACATTCGCCGAGGCGATTGGCTGGTAACCGTAGCAGCGTCGGTGAACCGCTGTTTGTTCTGGTTCCATCCGCTGGCCTGGTGGCTGGAGCGACGTCTTTCCGCGCTTGCCGAACAGGCGAGCGACGACGCAGCTCTCGGTTGCGTGAGCGATGCCCCGCGCTACGCGAGCACGGTTCTCGATTTTGCAGCTACCCTCCAGTCCGGGCGACGGTTGACGTACGGAGTTGCCATGGCGCGTACAGCGAAAGTGAGCCGCCGCATTGACCGCATTCTCGCAATCCGCCAGCCCGGGCCGGCAATCCTAGGGAAGCGCACGTGGGCCGCGATCGCCATCTGCGCCTTGCCGCTGGTATATAGCGCGGCAGCACTCCAAGTGGCGCAACCCGTTCCCCAACCCGCTGTCCATCCTGGCCTCGCGGAGTTACTGACGGAAGGCAGCAAGCTGTCCGCAGCCCAAGCGCAACAACTCGAAGAGCAACTCACTCGCGATCCAGAAGATATCGCGGCGCGGGGCAAACTCCTCTCTTACTACATGTCAAACGCGATTGACCAACC
>Ga0335081_10012283_pt1 | contig 13875 bp, 9 predicted proteins | sample Lox_Sample_35_FD_206713 | JGI IMG/M metagenome (GOLD analysis project Ga0335081, IMG submission 206713) | Soil microbial communities from Loxahatchee National Wildlife Refuge, Florida, United States - Lox_Sample_3.5 | ecosystem: Environmental > Terrestrial > Soil > Wetlands | place: USA: Florida... | reverse complement strand
TTCCCTGCATTTCCGGGATTGCCGCAAGCAGGATTTCTCGACCAGTTGATCGGTACGGGGCTGCTCGTCCTTCTCATATTGGCGATCACTGATGAATTCAACGCTCCACCCGGAGCGAATCTGGCCCCGCTGATGATTGGCCTGGTTGTTGTCGCCATCGGCATGAGCTTCGGCGGCATGCATGGATACGCTATCAACCCCGCCCGTGATTTCGGGCCTCGACTTTTCACGGTGCTCGCCGGCTTCCGTAACAACGGCCTCACCGACGGCACTCATGTGTGGTGGATCCCCGTAGTCGCTCCTCTATTAGGAGGCCTGATCGGCGCTGCTCTCTACGATTTCGGCATTCGCCGTTTCTTGCGAACCTCGTAGCTGTTACGGGAAGATCTCGCTCAAATGGGGATTGCTCTTGAATTCACGACGCGAGCAACCGCTGGGAACCGCCTTTGAGTTCAGGACGGTAGCAGCCACCAAGCGGCGAAAAAATACAGCCCACTGCCTGCCCTGAGCTGCCCGGCGAAGGGCGCAAGCCGTAGGATAGTGGGCTAAATGGAGTCAGGCCCGAAGGGGCGAAAGAGATCACTGCCATGCCCAAATGCGTTCTAGCACTCGACCAAGGCACCACCAGTTCCCGTGCTCTCCTCTTCGACGAACAAGGAACTGTCCGCGCCTCAGCCCAATGGGAATTCGATCAAATCTTTCCCCAACCAGGCTGGGTCGAACACAATCCGGAACAAATCGCCTCCTCGCAAATCGCGGTCGCCATTGAATCCCTGACGCGTGCGGCCGCTCAACCCGCCGACATCGTTGCGATCGGCATTGCCAACCAGCGCGAGACCACAATCGTCTGGAATCGCGAAACCGGACAGCCAATCTACAACGCAATCGTCTGGCAAGACCGCCGCACCGCTGCTTTCTGTGAGCAACTCCGTCGCGATGGCCACGCTCCCCTCATCCAGCAGCGTACGGGCCTCTTAATCGATTCCTATTTCTCCGCCACCAAGATCGCTTGGATCCTCGACAATGTCGCCGGAGCCCATGCTCTGGCCGAGGCGGGAAAACTCGCTTTCGGCACAGTCGATACTTGGCTCGTCTGGAAACTCACCCACGGCAAAGTCCACGCTACAGACATGAGCAATGCATCCCGCACCATGCTCTTCAACATTCACCAATGCGATTGGGACAAAGATCTTCTAACCCTGTTCCGCATTCCGCGATCCATGATGCCGGAAGTCCGCTCCTGCAGCGAGTTGTATGGCGATGTTGAAATCGAAGGCTTGGATGGAATTTCAATCGCCGGCATCGCGGGCGACCAACAGGCGGCGCTGTTCGGCCAGCAATGTCACCGTCCCGGCATGACCAAAAACACCTACGGCACTGGATGTTTCATGCTGCAGAATACGGGCACGCGCGCCGTCCCTTCGAAGAACCAACTAGTCACAACCATAGCGTGGAAAATTGCCAACAAAGTCGAGTACGCGCTCGAAGGCAGTGTTTTCATCGGCGGTGCAGTCGTGCAATGGTTGCGTGACGGCCTCGGCCTGATTCGCAAGTCAGAAGAAGTAGAAGCCCTCGCCGGTTCCGTTGCGGATAACGGCGGAGTCTACTTTGTCCCCGCATTCGTCGGACTCGGCGCCCCCCACTGGGATTCCTTCGCCCGAGGTTCCATCCTCGGACTCACCCGCGGCACAACAGCGGGTCATATCGCGCGCGCCGCCGTCGAGAGCATCGCCTATCAAGTCGCCGATCTGCTCGACGCAATGCGCGCCGACTCTGGCGATGCGGTCGACGAACTGCGTGTCGATGGCGGTGCCGCCGCCAACGACGCTCTCATGCAGTTCCAGGCAGATATTCTTGGAGTGTCAGTCCTACGTCCTGCCGTCACAGAGACGACCGCATTCGGCGCAGCATACTTAGCGGGTTTGGCGGTGGGATTTTGGAAGCGCGATTCTGATCAGCTGAGATCCGCCTCAGATCGCCGCTTCGAACCAAAGATGCCGCGCGATCGGGCAAGAGCTCTGCGGGATCGCTGGGACGAAGCCATTTCCCGATCGAAGAAATGGGAACAGTAGCGCTAAAAAGTGGGATCTCGGCAGAATGGGGCAGAACGTTGCGGAAGCGCTCCTACGGTTCGACCCAGAACACCGCACCCTTTGTGATCGTCGGCAAAGTGAATGTCACCGCGTCTCCATTCTGCGCGCCCTGCACCGGCTGCACGTCTCCCATGAATGGTAGAAAGAAGCCCTTCCCCGAAGACTTCGAACTGATACTGACCTTCACTCCCGTCTGCGGCGTCTGAATCGGATTCGACCCACCCTTCAGCCCCGCAAAGTTGGCGAAGAAGCAGTTGATGTGTCCATCGGACGTTCGTGAAATCGAAGTCGCCATCTTTGGCGAGGCTTCAATGCGAATCCTATCTCCACTCTGTAGCGAGGAGAAAAGTCCTTTCTGGGACTCTGGCGATGCACTTTCAAAATCCTTTTCTAATAACGCGTTGTACGCCTTTCCCGGGCAATCCCTCATTCGCACGATGCTTGGCGAGTCTCCCAACTCCGTTATGTCCGTTCCAGTAATAACGAGCCGTTTTCCGGCGCCAACGAAATCCTTCAAGGACTGCTGCTCACTCTGGTCCAGCACGCGCACATCCGGCAGCACCAGCGTCTTACCATGGAAGTTTGCTAACGTCCGCGGCGTGACAATCTGAAATTCAAGGTGCTTCTGCATCAGCAGAATCAGAATTCCGCGATACGAAGCCAGGAACTCCTCCGCATGAAAATTCCTGGTCTGCGGCGAAAAATAAACTCCAATCGGATCGATCGGCCACCTCGGCAGATAGAAGGTCTTTTCATGCGCCTGAATCCAATCGAAAATCTTTTTCCTGGTCGGCAAATCATTCGACCCCGCCATCGAATGCCCGGGCGCATCCCAGAAATTTGCTCCATCCATCACCTGCGACATCGCAAGATTCATCATCGCCTCGCGCTTGTCGACGACCTTGTCTCCATCCCACGAGTAATTCAGAATCCACGTCGCCTTGCCCTGCGCGAACGCGCGGAACGTGTGCATCCCCACCTGATACTGGAACCAACCCAGTGGCGTGCGCCCCGATGCCATATGATCGCCATTGCCAAACTCGTACTCGTGCGCAATCGCATCCACCACGGAATACAAGCTGTACACGTCCGACCCCACGCGTACCGCTTCTTCTTCAATCCCCGGATAGATCTCCGGAATCGTCTTGATTGCCGGATTGACCTCCTTCGCCGTGTGATCAATCTCCGTGAGAAAATCCGTGATTGTCTGAATCCGAAACTCCACCCATTTCTGAAATCCCGGATCCGAAAAATCCCCAATCTTAACGTCGTGCTTCGCATCGAGACCCGTCTTTTGTTTGAACGCCGCGACTGTGTAGTCATCGAAACTCGCCCAACTACTCTCCCAGCCCTCGAAGTGCGTCATCCAATACGGAATGTCGATATAGATTCCATCGATCCCGGTCTGTGCGATCTGCCGCACTCGTTCCATGTACGTCTTCCGCCACTCCGCCGCATACGGACTCACCCATACATCTTCATCGCCCGGCCGAATCCAGAACGCCGTCCCACCACCAAAAACGGCTGGCTCGCCGGTGATCTTGCGCTGCAGCCAATCAGGGTGATCTTTCGCCAACGTGTGCGGGACTTTGTCTCCATGTGCCGTGATGCACTCCGTACCCGCGATGTAAACGAATGCGTGATTCCCGGCTTTGTGCGCTGCTTCAGCCACGTCGCGAATTGCCCTCAGTTTCACCTCGGGATTTAGAAAGCTCTCGTATCGTCCAGGGATGTCATTGTCCACCTCGATCCCGAATACATTACTCTCGGTAGCCTTGCGCACAATCTCCGCAGCATCGCCGCCTCGAAGGCCATACGCACCGATCCGAACGTAATTCGTCCAGTCTTGCTTTTCAGATTGAGGAGCAGCTATCAGGATCCCCACAGCGAACGTGAGAGGCAGGATTACCGCGAGTATTTGTCTTTTCATGCGATTTCTAAGCAGATTTCGATCGTCCTCTCCAACATTCCTTGAAAGGGCGCGGCTTTGAGCCGCGCCGCAGACGGTTCGAAATGCCAGCGGCTTTAGCCGCTGAGGTGAATTGAATCCAGCGGTACATCCTCGCGCAGCCGCTCGATCCGCATAGCGTACGACTGAAGCAAGTTCTGCAATCTAAGAATCCTTAGAATTCGAACCGAATTCCGAACTGGAAGGCTCGCGGCGTCTCCCCCGGAGCATCACCGGTAATAGTCCCGAACAGCGGATCTCCCACGCCAGAATTCGGCTGCCCAAACCGCGGGTGATTGAAGAAGTTGAACATCTCCGCCCGCACTTCGATGCGCATGCCTTCTTTGGGCACAAACGACTTGTAGATGTTCGCGTCCACATTGTGAACTCCGTCGACGCGCAGCCCCGAAAAGTAGCGTGGAGCGTTTCCCGGAGTCTCGTCTCCCGGGTCACCAAAGCAGTTTGGATTGAGATAGGTGAGGAAATTCGCCGTATTTCCCGCGTTCTCCCAATCCAGCCCGACCCGGTGCATGCTGGTCCCAGTCGTAAGCTGCGAGCAAATCACATTGGGCCGCTGGTTTCCACTTGCCAATCGTCCCGTGGCCATCCCGATCGCCATCGGTTGTCCCGTTTGTTCAGTGATTATCGTCGCGATCGACCAACCGCCGATCACAGCGTCAAGACCTCGATTCATATTGCCGCCAATCCATTGCTTCCGGCCGATCGGCAAATCGACCACGACTGCCGCGGCAAGCCGCTGCGGCGTATCGTTGCCTCCAATGCTGTGCTCCGCAGACAACCGGTCCAGTTGTTGCGGCAAGCCCAGGCCGAGCGCGCCTACCCAGTTGTTTCTGCCAGCCGAGGAATCGTCCGTCGCCTTCGAAATTGTGTAGCTGCCCTCGAAGCTGATGTGGTGGGTCGTGCGCTTCTGGAACCGGATCTGCAGCGCGTTGTACCAGGAGTTCGCAGTTTCCAGCATCAATCCTTCAAAATCACCTGCGAATTGCGGATACGTATTCAGGAAAGTCGACAGCGGCAGAGTTGCGTTGCCATAGTTCGAGTTCGGTTCGTTGAAGCACGGATGAGTAGCCGTTGCAGTGCACCCGGCATTGAACATCGAATAAAACGGATTCCCAACCTGTGTCTGCAGCAGGTTGCTTACGCAACTGTCGTTCTGACACGTCGGGTCCGTCGGAGTGACTGCAGCAGTAATCTGCGCCAGCAAAGCTGAAGGAATATAAGACCGGTTGTTTGTGCCGGCCCAGGGCAGATGCGTGCTTCGATTGGCAGAGTAGTCCGCGCCCAGCACGATCTGGCTCGGCAACAACCGCTGAACTCCCACGTTCCACTGGTAAAGCTCCGCATCCCGTGCGGCAGTTGTACCTAGATCGTTGGCGTTCTGATAACCCCAAACCGCATATTGCCCGTACTTCGTGCCTTGCGGCCCCGTGTATCCTGCGGGAAATGGATTTTCCAAAGTTGCAGCTTGCGTGGCGAAATTGTCGTTCGTGAAGAACAGGTTTGCAGTCTGACGGAATGCCGTGCCCGGATATTGAAAGTTTGTCGCCGGACTCATCCCGAAATAAATGCCCGCACCGCCTCTCAACACCGTCGCTGAATTCAGTTGATAGGAGAAGCCCACTCTCGGACCGATATCCTTGCGATAAACGGGAATCGTCCTCATGTTCGAATTCGCAAATTGCGTCGTGCCAAGTAACTGCGTCGATGCTGGGATATTCACTCCATACCCCTGCAGGGTCGCTTGGCTGCTCAGAGTTCCCAACGGCGCCGCAGTCGGCACCGAATTCAGCGGGAGATTGACGCCGCTGTCCGCCGTGAAATTGCTGAATTGAATCTGGTTGCCGCGTGATGTGTAGGGCGAACTCCACTGATATCGCAAGCCAAGATTAATGGTGAGCTTTGAGCTGACCTTCCAGTCATCCTGTACATAGAACCCCGTCTCCAGCGATCGATTGGCGACAGAAGGAGTCACCACCAGGTTGCTGGAGGCGTTGACATTGTCGCCATAACCGAACGCAAGGCTGGCGTAAGGATTACCCGTCGAGTTCCCGGCCGCATCCGTGTCGCTGTTCGGACTCGGCGACGTCGTGAAATCAGTAAACGTCAACTGCCCTGTCGGATAGTTTGGCTGCCAGAAGTTGTTATAGAAAATCCTCTGCTCGCCGCCAACTTTAATCAGATGCGTCCCTTTCGAGATGACTAACTGCGACGAGTAACTGACCAGCGTGTGTCCGAACGTGGTGTTGATGCAGCACTGATCGTAGAGATTATTCCAGGGCGAACTCCCCTGCATGATAAAGCTCGGCATCTTGTCGATTCCGTTCGCCTGTTGGAAAACGGAAGGCAATCCTGGCGTACCGCTGGGCAGTGACGCGTTGAAGCTCGAGATCGTTGGGATCCCCGGTACCGACAATTCGTGTACCCGGTCAAGCGATATGCGGTTCGTCCAAACGATGCGGGGATTGAAAGTCCGGTTATACTCCAACGACGCATTTTGCGCGACCGTCACCCCGCTCGCGATTCCATCATTATCAAAGCCGTCGCCCAACGTCGTCGGGGTCGTGTAGTTGCTCCATCCCCGGCTGTAACGGCCGTTGATGCGGTCCTTGTCACCGAGCTGGTGGTCGATCTTGATATCGAATTGGTAGTCGGGCGCGTTCGTCGTCACGCTGTAGTTGTAGTTATTGAATTCATTCCCGTTACTCGGCTTCGGATACAAATTCAATACCGCAATTCCAATCGGATCGAGTTCGCTGGCCGGGATCACATTCAGTTGCCCGTTGCTCTGTACTTGTGGCCTTGTGATGCACGGAACACCGCACCCGACTGCGGTCGGATCGTAAATCGCATTCGCCGTGTTCGAAAAATCTCCTTGCCGCTCTGCCAGCGTCGGAACCGTTGTAATTCCGCTCTGCGAGCCGGCGCTGCTCACTTTTTCAAAATCAACAAAAAAGAATGTTTTGTTCTTTCGGATCGGTCCGCCTAGCGAAAATCCGCCCTGATCGCGCCGGCTGTCCGGTTTCGGATTGGGCGCGGGATTGAAGAAGTCGCGCGCGTCCAATTCCGCACGCTGCAGGAAATACCACCCGCTCCCGTGGAACTGGTCGGTCCCGCTCTTCATCACCATATTTACAACCGTGCCACCGTTATTCCCGAACTCCGCTGAGAAGCTGTTGTTCTGCACCTTCATTTCCTGCAGGCCTTCGACCAGCGGCTCATAGTAGACGTTCGAGTTTCCTCCCTCGCCTTGTTCCGGTGCGCTGAGCAGAGCCCCGTCCAGCCGTATCTCAGCCGTCGCATTCCGCTGACCGTTGGAGGTGAAATTTGTACCCGATGGATAGTTATCGCTCGTTCCCGATCCAGCGACTTCCGTCACGCCCGCCGCCAGGAATGTGAGCCCGAAAAAGTCGCGGTTGGCCAGCGGCAGCTCGTGCACATATTCGCTCGTGACCTCCGTGCCCAAGGTCGCACTCTCTGTATCCAGCAATGGAGCGGTAGTCGTCACCTCCATCGTCTCGTTAATGCTCACAGGATGTAGCTCGAAATCGACCGTGGTCTGCTGGTCCACCTGCAAAACAATGTTCGTTTTCTCAGTGATCCGGAAGCCGGCCATCTGCGTTTTCACCGTGTAGGTAGCCGGGCGCAGGCCCGTAAAGAAATATTCGCCGTGATCATTGGTCTGCGCGGTCTGTGTAATCTTAGTAGCGTCGTTGGTGATGGTTACCGTCGCATTCACCACCAGCGCTCCGCTCTGGTCGGTCACACGGCCGCGCACTTGCGCTGCATACGAGCCTTGCCCCCACGCTGCAGTGGAAGCAATCACGGCGAGCACGGAAACGATCAGGATGGGCGCTACACAACCTTCAAAGCGACGGCAGACGCTCATGGCAGCCTCCAGCTGGGAGTTCTTTCATATTATTACGAACGAAAACTATTACTTTCGATTATGTCGAAAGTCAAGACAAATCGCAGGGAAAGAACAACACGTTTTGCCCTAGCGGCGGAGCCCCGCCAGCAGTCCGGCGGGCGTCTCACCCCGCTGCCCGGCCGGCGCTAGATACTGTTCGGAAAGACAATCCGCCAGGTTTGCATACCACCAGTGATGTCCACAGTTCATAACTTTGGCATCATAGTGCTGGCAAGTCTCCCTCATGAAAGCCGCCATCCTTTCTTCTCCTGCTCCGATTGCAGAACGTCCTCTACAAATACTCGATGTAGCCGACCCACGCGTGCGGTCGGGACACGTGTTGCTGCGCGTGCGTGCCTGCGGAGTATGCCGCACCGATCTACACATCGTCGAAGGCGAGCTTCCACCCAAGCAGTTGCGGATCATTCCCGGTCATCAGATTGTCGGTGACGTCATCGACGGCGGCACCGACGACATCCCCGTCGGTTCGCGCGTAGGAGTTTCATGGCTTGGGGGAACGGACGGCACATGCCCGTATTGTCAGAAAGGGCTTGAAAATCTCTGTGACTCGCCTACGTTTACTGGATACAGCGTCGCCGGAGGTTATTGCGAGTTAGCCTTCGCTCGCGAGGATTTTGTCTTTCCTCTCCCCGATGCGCTCGACGACCTGCACGCCGCGCCTCTGCTCTGCGCAGGCATCATTGGTTTTCGCAGCTTGCGTGTTGCCGGAGTCGAACAAGGCGAGCGCGTGGGCCTGTTCGGTTTTGGCGCATCGGCGCATCTCGCAATCGCGGTCCTGCAAGCGTGGAAGTGCGAGGTCTATGTTTCGACTCGCGGCCAGTCGCATCGCGCCCTCGCCGAGTCGTTAGGCGCGACCTGGGTCGGCACCGAGACCGAGAAGCCTCCGGTCGAACTGGATCGCGCCGTCACCTTCGCGCCCAGCGGCGACGTCGTCATCACCGCGCTCTCCAGCCTGCGAAAGGGAGGTGTGGTGGCGATCAATGCCATTCATCTCGATCGCATGCCGGAGTTCGACTATGACAAGTTGTTATGGGGCGAGCGGCAGATCCGCAGCGTGGCCAACATGACCCGCGCCGATGCCCGCGACTTCCTCGCGCTTGCCGCCCAGATAAAGTTGCATCCCAAGGTGACAGTCTTCTCGCTCGATCAGGCCAACGAAGCTCTGATGGCCGTGAAGAATGACAAAATCGATGGGGCGGCTGTGATCGTCCCGTGAAAATCCAACCGCCCCATCCTTTGTCATTCCGACGAGTCGCGCAGCGACGATGGAGGAATCTGTTGTTTGCCGACGGCGTACACATTGTCGGGCCCAGCAAAATTCCTCCATCTGGCGCGAATCGCGGGAACGACAATGGTTACTCCACCGTAAACACCGCAGCGCTGCTAGCCGTCCCTCCCGGAGTCGTGATGCTTATCTTCCCCGTCACGGCACCCGACGGCACGGTCGCTATCACTTGTGTATTTGAGTTAATGGTGAAAGTGGTCGCCTTGACTCCTCCAAATTTCACCGAAGTAGCTTGCGAGAGGCTCATCCCGGTGATCGTCACCTGTGTTCCCACCGGTCCACTCGTGGGAGTAAAGCTGTTGATCGATGGAACGATCTTGAACTTCTGAAACGTAAGCAGATTTCCCGAAGGTTCCTTGACGGTGATTTGTGCCGTCGTTGAACCGGCCACCGGCTTGGCGACGATGAAGGTGTCGCTCTTGACCGAAAACGTCGCGTCTGTGGCCCCGAAGTCGACTGCCGTAGCCGTAGTAAATCCCTGTCCAAGCAAACTCACCGACGCCCCCACCTTCGCCGAGTGCAAGACCAACGGCTCGGTAAACGGCTTCAGCTTGTTCGTGAAACTGAAAACCGTTCCATACGCTGTCTTCGTTCCTCCATGGAAAGTCTGGCCATAGAGCGTGCCATTGGTGTGAAGCAGGAGCGCGGAATCTGGCGTGTCGCCCGTGGGAGTCTGAAAATTGTAGAGAGTCTGAAATCCTGTGCCAGCTGTGCTCACTTTGAACAGCGTCCCCAGCCCGAATGATCCTCCGTCAGAGGCGACACCATAGAGAAATCCATCGGTCCCCTGGACCACGCCGGATTCGGGATATCGGCCGTCCGTTGTGCCCGAGCTGGTGAAGATGTAAAGCGCCTTATAAACGCCGGCAGTGGTAACCCGGAAGACGCAACCGCCATCCCCCGTGCCGCCATTCGATGTAGTCCCGTAAAATGCGCCATCGACGCCCTGTACCAGCGGCCCCGTCGGAGACCATTCCGTGTGAAACGAGTACAAGGTCTTGATTGTCTTCGATGACGGTGAGAACTGGAACACGGTTCCAGAGTTATAAGTCCCGCCGCCAAGCGTGGTGCCGTAGAGATTCCCGTCGATACCCAGCAAAAGCGGCGAGTAGCTCTGCGTAACCAGCGTCCCCACTACCGAGAACACTCCTGCGGAACTGAGCTTATATAGGACCGCGTTCGTGTCGTCCCCTGTCACCCCGTAAAGATTCCCGTCCTGTGCCATCACCGGCGGGATACGCGGATACGCCCCGTCAGTCGTACCGGAAAAGCTATACAGCGATGTGAATGTCCCGCCGGGAGTGATCTTGAAGATCGTTCCGTGGCTCGTCCCGCCTCCCTGGTACGTGGTGCCGTAGAAATTTCCATCCAGCGCCAGGCTGATGCCGCCCTGCGGGCCGGCCCCATCGGAGAAGCTAAAGCTGTGCAGCGTGGTAAACGCGCCCCCGGGAGTCATCTTGAAGACCGTACCATACCCACCCGAGCCGTCGCTCGTGGTTGTCCCATAGATGTTCCCATCTTCGCCCTGGGCCATCATGCTGGGATAGTTGGCGCAACATCCATCCGTCCCGGCGAAATTGTGAACAACGGTGTAGGTTTGCGCGTGCATCACGGCGGCTGGGATAGCCAGCGCTAACGTGAGCAGCGCGATCGACAAACGGCGAAAAGTCAGCGCGGTCATGGTGTCCTCCTGGGAGTGGACTCGCGCCGCATGGCCGTACCCGAACGACGCGTAACAAGCCCCACTGCTATAGGCGGAAAATGCCCGGCGTTTTGGCTCACCGCGCCGTCGTGGCGAGGGCGCCCCGCCCGCGGCTTTTGACTTTGGTTTAGCTTGTCATCCTGAGCGAAGTGAACGCGATGCAGGAGCGCCCGCGCAGTCGAAGAGCCTGCCCTGAGGTGAAGCCGAAGGGACCCTGAGTCACTTTGCAGCTCGACGGCCGTCTTAGGGAATTTTCCCCTCACGTTGTCATCCTGAGGAGGGCACCCTTTGCCCGACGAAGGACCTATGCACTTTGCCGCACCATCGACGCTGCGGCAATTTGCATAGGTCCTTCGCGATCGCTCAAGATGACAACTGAGTACCGAGTACTGATAACTGCTCTTACCCCCACTTACGTGCCCTTTGCATTCCCTCTATCTAAGGAGTACAAAGGACGCCGTCAGGGAGGGGGTCCCGCGGCCTATGCCGTAGGATCCCTTTTCAACTTAGGCCGAACTCTGCATTCCCAAAAACGGAAATCGCAGTCCCAGTCTCTCGAAGATTTTGAAATCGTTTGCGCATTTATCTAGTACGATTTTGCGTTCAGGGAGGCGGTAGTTCACCTGTGGCAGTGCGTAAAATAGCCGGACCAAAGACCATTCGCAAAGCTTCCGTCAAACGGGCGTGGTCATTGGAATCTCATGAGGATGGAACTTTAACCTTCCGGCTATCTTCGTGGTCACATTTTTTCGATTTCCTGGAAACTGAAGTTTTTCAGCTACATCCGGGTTTTAAGCAGTCATACATCTGGCGGGGTCAACGGCGAAAAGACTGGAGCTTGAGCTCCTCCCTCGACCGGCTGTTTAGCCAACTGGGCATCCTCGGAGCAGGTCCTCTGGAGTTGGAGCGAAGGCTGGCTGAGCACCTTGACGCTTTCAAACATGCAGCACGAGGAAGGCGCGGGCCGAATCCCGCTATTCTCTCGGATGAATATTGGTGGGCCCTCGGACAACACTTTGGCCTTGCTACTCCGTTATTGGATTGGTCGCGCTCTCCGTTTGCGGCGGCTTATTTCGCGTTCGAGGAACTTGGCTCCGACCCCACTGATTTCAGGGTCGTATACGGATTATCGGAGAATGCGGTGAAAGCCAAGAACGACGAGATTGCCGCGGCTTGGGACCTCGATAGGGCCCGTACCTCGGCACGAGAGCGGGTCACCGTCGAGCTGGCACGGAAGTCGAATGAATCGAGCGAAATTGTCACCGGAGAAACCGGAAAGGATTCGGCGGAGTTTTCCACTGCGACCGAACGACAATCGACAATTCATTTCATCGATCCGATGTCGGACGAAAACCAGCGGTTAGTCAGCCAAGGCGGTCTTTTCACTCGAGCGCCAATCGGGGTACCGATCGAAAGGTGGGTTGCGCAGGGCTTCACAGGTTCTCAATCACCAGTTCTCTTGCGGATAGAGATCCCGAATAGCGATCGCCAACAATGCCTGCGCACGCTTGACCGAATGAACATCAATCACCTCTCTCTATTCCCCGATTTGAGCGGAGCATCGCGTTGGACTAACCTTAAGCTGGAACTCGAGTCGTAGCGACCAAAAGTGATGACAGAACCAGTTTACGTTCCGATACTCAAGGGCAAAGAGGGTGAGTTCGCCGCGCTTGAGGAGCTCAAAGCCGACGTTCGACGCCGCCTGATGCCATTAATCGAGATTCCGGCCGTTCCCTACGACTACGTGAACGAGCGCCCGGCGAAAACATTGCAAGAGCATGTCTCCGGAATTGCGAAGAGACTAAAAAGATGCTGGCCTGACAACCCGCTGTATTTGGACCTTCCATGGTTCGGAGCTGACGAAAGGCTAGAGGACGGAAGCGTTGCAATGGAGTGTGTACTGGCGGACTCCAAGTCAAATCAATTGCAGGTAGTACCCGTCGTTTCACGCCAGAGCTCATCTGCCTACCTGACAGCCGTGTCACGTCACCATACCGAAGAGGGTCCGGCGGCCTGCCTCCGACTAACCGTCCAAGACTTCGAGGAAGATGTTGATTTGATTGTCGAAGTCGAAAAACTGCTGGCGCGCCTAGACCTTCCTGACCCATCGGCAATGGACCTGATGCTTGACCTTGAGGATCTTGGAACAGATGACGGGAAAGCGGTTTTAATTGCTCGATCGCTCTTCTCAATGATTCCCAGAAAGGATGATTGGAAACGTATCATTCTCGTTGCCGCGTCGTTCCCAGAAGATCTCAGCGACGTAGAAGCCTCCGACATAACAAGATTGTCACGCCGTGAATGGACGCTCTGGAGTACGTTGCAGAAACGGCCAAGTGCCCTGCCACGGCGCGACATGATCTTCGGCGACTATGCAATCGCCCATCCAATCCCTAAGGAACTAGACCCGCGCGTAATGCTTATGAGCGCAAACATCAGGTACACCGCTGCTCGAAACTGGCTTATCGTGAAGGGCAGGAATGTACGTCAGTACGGGTTCGAACAGTACTTCGAGCTTTGTCGTGAACTGGTTCAGTTACCGGAATACAGCGGCCGCCCTTTTAGTTGGGGCGACCAATACATTTCCGACTGCGCAGACGGAATGGTGGGGCCCGGCAATGCGACAACATGGCGAAAAGTAGGAACGAACCACCACCTCACCCTTGTTGCGAAACAACTCGCCAATTCGCTCCGCGACTCTTGAGGCGCTCGCGAACGAAATGTCCCAGTTCGTCAGCGCTCAGCTTCGTAGCGAGGCGATTCCAAATTTCTCTACGAGATTTGCTGCGCAGTCCAGTAGCTAGGCCACGGTCAGCCAAAATCTCGAGTGCTTCGTCGCGCCACAATAGCTGAGCCAAGGAAAAGGGATCAACCGACGGGTTTCGCTTAGCCTCTCGC
>Ga0335081_10012282_pt1 | contig 13876 bp, 12 predicted proteins | sample Lox_Sample_35_FD_206713 | JGI IMG/M metagenome (GOLD analysis project Ga0335081, IMG submission 206713) | Soil microbial communities from Loxahatchee National Wildlife Refuge, Florida, United States - Lox_Sample_3.5 | ecosystem: Environmental > Terrestrial > Soil > Wetlands | place: USA... | reverse complement strand
GGCGGAGCTGGCCGACGCCGGTGCGGTCGCCTTCTCGGACGACGGCGTCCCGGTCGTGTCCGCGGGGTTGATGCGGCGCGCGCTCCAGTACGCGTCGATCACGGGCCGCCCGCTCGCACTCCACTGCGAGGAGCCGTCCCTCTCGCACGGCGGCCACGTCCACGAAGGCGCCGTCGCGGCCGAGCTCGGCTTCGCCGGATACCCGTCGGTCGCGGAGTCGGTGATGGTCGAGCGCGATCTCGCGCTCGCGGCCTACGAGGAGCAGCGCATCCACCTGCTGCATCTCTCTGCAGCGGAGTCGGTGGCGGCGCTGCGGCGCGCGCGCGAGGCCGGCGTGCACGCCACCGCGGAGGTGACGCCGCACCATCTCGTGCTCACCGACGAGGCCGTGCGCTCGCTCGACGCGAACGTGAAGATGAACCCGCCGCTACGTGCAGAGCGCGACCGGCTTGCGCTTCTCGACGCGCTGCGCGACGGCACCGTGGACGCGATCGCGACCGATCACGCACCGCACGCACGGCACGAGAAGGAGGTGCCGTTCGAGGCTGCACCGTTCGGAGTCACCGGGCTCGAGACCGCCTTCTCTGTCCTCTACACGCGCCTCGTGCAACCGGGGCTGTTGTCGCTCGGTACGCTCCTCGAGCGGATGTCCGCCGGTCCGGCACGCGTCTTCGGAATCGACAGGCCGCGCGTCGCGGTCGGCGCAAAGGCCGATCTCGTGCTGCTCGACCTTCGCCGCGAATGGCAGGTGCGCGAGGAGTCGTTCCGGTCGCGCTCGCGGAACTCGTGGCTGCTCGGCGAGACGCTCGCCGGCGAGGTCGTCCTCACCGTCGCCGGCGGCGCCGTGGTCTTCGAGCGGTGACGGTGAAGGGCTTTCTCGCGCTCGAGGACGGCAGCGTCTTCCACGGCGAATCGGTCGGCGCCGACGGGTTCGCCGCCGCCGAGGCGGTCTTCACGACCGGCATGTCGGGCTACCAGGAGGCAGTGACCGATCCGAGCTTCGCGGAGCAGATCGTGTGCTTCACGGCGCCGATGGTCGGCAACTACGGCGTCGCCGGCGAGCGCTCGGAGTCGCGGAGGGTGCACGCGCGCGCGGTGGTGATGCGCGAGGCGCGGGGGCCGGCGTGGACGGACTGGCTGCACGACCACGGGATCGTCGCCCTCACCGGCATCGACACCCGGTCGCTCGTGCTGAAGCTGCGCGAGGCGGGAGCGATGCGTGCCGTCGCCGTCGCCGGAGAGTCACCGGTCGACGAGGCTCTCGCTCTCGCGCGCACCGTCCCGCCAATGGCGGGGCGTGCCCTCGTGGCGGACGTCTCGACGAAAGAGCCGTACGTCCACAGCGATTCGGGCAGAGCCCGGATCGCAGTCGTGGATTACGGCGTGAAGGGTTCCGTGCTGCGCCGGCTCGCCGCAGCGGGCGCCGCCGTCACCGTCTATCCGCACGGCGTCGACGCCGACGAGCTGGCCGGCTACGACGGCGTGCTCCTGTCTCCGGGCCCCGGCGATCCCGAGCCGCTCGAGGAGGAGGCCGGGGTCGTGCGCGAGCTGCTCGGGCGCACCAACGTGCTCGGCATCTGCCTCGGCCACCAGCTGCTCGCGGTCGCCACCGGCCACGAGACCTTCAAGCTCCCGTTCGGCCACCGCGGCTCGAACCACCCGGTGCTCCAGCGCCGGAACGGCCGCGTGCTCGTCACGAGCCAGAACCACGGCTTCGCCGTGCGCGCGACCGACGCCGACGAGGCGACGCACGTCTCCCTCTACGACGGCACGGTCGAGGGGCTCGACTTCCCCGAGCTGCACGCGCGGTCGCTTCAGTTCCATCCGGAGGCGGGCCCCGGCCCGCACGACGCGTGGCCGCTGCTCGAGGCCTGGGTCGACGAGGTCGCCGCCACTACGCATGCCTAGACGGACCGACATCGAGACGATCTGCATCGTCGGCTCCGGGCCGATCGTCATCGGCCAGGCGGCCGAGTTCGACTACGCCGGCTGTCAGGCGCTGAAGGTCCTGCGCGAGGACGGCTTCCGCACCATCGTCGTCAACTCGAACCCGGCGACGATCATGACGGACCCCGGCTTCGCGGATCGGACGTACCTCGAGCCGCTCGACCTCGAAGGCGTCGCCGACGTCCTTCGCCGGGAGCGGCCGCAGGCGCTGCTGCCGACGATGGGGGGGCAGACCGCGCTCAACCTCGCACGCGAGCTCGCCACGTCGGGGGTGCTCGCCCAGCTCGGCGTCGAGCTGATCGGCGCGACCGTCGACGTGATCGAGCGCGCCGAGGACAGGCAGCTCTTCAAGGACGCCGTCGAGTCTTGCGGGCTGAAGGTGCCGCGTTCGACGATCGTCACGGACGCCGAAGATCTCGACGGTCTCACGACGCCGTGTGTGGTGAGACCGGCATTCACCCTCGGCGGCCACGGCGGCGGCTTCGCGACGACACACGAGGAGCTCGTGCGCCGGGTCGAGGCAGGGCTGCGCGAGAGCCCGATCGGGCAGGTGCTCGTCGAGGAGTCCGTGCGCGGCTGGGACGAGTTCGAGCTCGAGGTCGTGCGCGACCGCATCGACAACGTCGTGATCGTCTGCTCGATCGAGAACCTCGACCCGATGGGCGTCCACACGGGCGACTCGGTCACGGTCGCGCCGCAGATGACGCTCCCGGACGAGGCGTACCAGGAGCTGCGCGACGCGGCGGCGGCCGTGATCCGCGCGGTCGGCGTCGACACCGGCGGCTCGAACATCCAGTTCGCGCGCGACCGCGAGACCGGCGAGGTGCGCGTGATCGAGATGAACCCGCGCGTCTCGCGCTCGTCCGCTCTCGCGTCGAAGGCGACCGGATATCCGATCGCGAAGGTCGCCGCGAAGCTCGCCGTCGGCTACACGCTCGACGAGATCCCGAACGACCTCACCGGAACGACGCCGGCGAGCTTCGAGCCGACGCTCGACTACGTCGTCGTGAAGTTCCCGCGCTTTGCATTCGAGAAGTTCCCCGGCGCCGACCGCACGCTCGGCACGCAGATGAAGTCGGTGGGCGAGGCGATGGGGATCGGCCGCACGTTCGCCGAGGCGTTCCTGAAGGGGATGCGCTCGCGCGAGCTCGACTCCGACTCGGCCACGCCCTGGGCCGGGCTCGACGCGCTGCCGGCGGACGTGCACCCGTGGTTCAAGGCGGAGATCGCGCGGCTCGTGCAGCTGCTCGAGGGGGAGCGCGACCTCGCCACGCTCAAACGAGCCGGGTTCGCCGACACTGATATCGCGGGCGCCTGGGGCACGACCGAGGACGAGATCCGCGCGCGGCGCCGCGCGGCGGGGATCCGGCCCTCGTTCCGGCGCGTCGACTCGGTCGCCGGCGAGGTCGACGCGCGCTCGAACTACTACTACTCGACGTGGGGAGAGGCCGACGAATCGCCGCCGGAAGGCACTCGCCCTCGCGTCGTCATCCTCGGCTCCGGTCCGAACCGGATCGGCCAGGGGATCGAGTTCGACTACTGCTGCGTGCACGCCGTCCAGAGCTTCCGCGCGCTGGGCTACGACGCGGTGATGGTCAACTGCAACCCCGAGACGGTGTCGACCGACTACGACACGTCGGATCGCCTCTACTTCGAGCCGCTCCGGGTCGAGGAGGTGCTCGCGGTCTGCGAGCGCGAGCAGCCCGAGGGCGTCGTCATCCAGTTCGGCGGCCAGACGCCGCTCAAGCTCGCGCGCGCACTCGAGCAGGAGGGATACAAGGTGCTCGGCACGTCCTTCGACGCCATCGACGTCGCCGAGGACAGGGAGCGCTTCGGCCGGCTGCTCAGCTCACTCGGCATCGCCTGCCCGGCGTGGGGCATGGCGGCCGACCCCGACGAGGCCGTCCGCATCGCCGGACGGATCGGCTACCCGGTGCTCGCACGTCCTTCCTACGTCCTCGGCGGACGCGCGATGCGCGTCTGCTACGAGCCGAGCGAGCTGCGCGCGGCGACCGAGGGGATGGAGGGCCGCGTGCTCGTCGACCGCTTCCTCGAGCAGGCGCTCGAGATCGACGTCGACGCGGTCTCGGACGGGCGCGACACGTACGTCGGCGCGGTGATGCAGCACGTCGAGGAAGCCGGGGTCCACTCGGGCGACTCCGCGTGCGTCCTCCCGGCGCCGTCACTTCTACCGCTGACGCACCTCGAGGTCGTGGACGTCGTGAGGCGGCTTGCGTCCGCCCTGGGCGTCGTCGGGTTGATGAACGTGCAGCTCGCCGTCGCCGATTCCGAGATCTTCGTCCTCGAGGTGAATCCGCGCGCCTCGCGCACGGTCCCGTTTGCGTCGAAGGCCACCGGCGTCAACCTCGTCGAGGCCGCCTGCCGGGTCATCGCAGGCGGACACCTCGTCGACCTCGGGCTGCCCTCCGAGGCGCGGCCCCGCACCGTGTCCGTCAAGGCCGCGGTGCTGCCCTTCGCCCGCTTCCCCGGCGCCGACCCGGTGCTCGGGCCCGAGATGCGCGCGACCGGCGAGGTGATGGCGACGGCCGGCGACATGCCGACCGCGCTCGCCAAGGCCGAGCGTGCGGCCGGGCGCCCGCTGCCGGCGAGCGGCACGGCCTTCCTCTCCGTCTGCGACGCGGACAAGCGCGCGATCGTCCCCGTGGCTGCGGCTCTCAGGGGGCTCGGCTTCGCGCTCGTCGCGACGCACGGCACGGCCCGCACGCTCGAGACCGCCGGGCTCGAGGTGAAGCACGTCGCGAAGGTCAGCGGCGAGTCGGACGACCCCACCGTCGTCGACCTGATCCGCCGCGGCAGCTGCGACCTCGTGATCAACACCCCGTTCGGACCGCGCGCCCGCAGCGACGGCTACCGGATCCGCGAGGCGGCGCTCGTGCGGCGCGTGCCGTGCATCACCACGCTCGCCGGCGCCGCCGCGGCCGTCCACGCGATCGCGAACGCGCGCTCCGGCGAGACCGTGTCTCTCCAGGAGCGGATCGATGCCGAGACGCGAACGGCGTAACGTCCTCGCGGTCGAGCGGCTGGGGCCGTACTCGCTGCTGCGGCTCGACCGCGGCGGGCTCGACCCGGGCGTCCCGGGCCAGTTCTTCATGCTCGAGGCTCCCGGCCGGCTCCTGCCGCGCGCCCTCTCGCTCTGTCTCGCGCCGGCGGGCGAGCTCGCGTTCCTCATCGACCCGGTCGGCCCCGGTACGCGGGCGCTGTGCTCGCTCGGCGCGGGCGAGGCGATCCACGTCTTCGGGCCGCTCGGCAACGGCTTCCGGCTCGACGTCGGCCGTCCGCTGCTCGTCGGCGGCGGGATCGGGATGGCACCGCTGCCCTACCTCGCAGACGCGCTGCATGACCCCCCGGTCGTGCTCGGCTTCCGCAGCGAATGGCACGCGGCGGCGGCGGCGCTCCTCCCGGGGGCGGAGGTGGTGGTCGAGCCGGCGCTCGTCACCGAGCTGATCGCGCCCGGCCACGATGTGCTCGCGTGCGGGCCCGCGCCGATGCTGCAGGCGGTCGGCGCGCTCTGTCCCGGCGCTCAGCTCGCGTGGGAGGCGCCGATGGCGTGCGGCTACGGAGCCTGCTACGGCTGCGCGGTCGAGATCAATGGAGTCTTGAAGCGGCTGTGCGTGGAAGGTCCCGTCCTCTCTGCTGGAGCAGAGAGGACTAGACGTGACGAAGCGGCGGTCGGGGAACACCTGAATGGCGAGACGTCGCGCCTAGCGCGCGGTCCCGTAAGGGAGCGCGCGCGATGATGCTGCTTAACGCGTCAGGCTGTCTCGACGCTCTCGTCGCACCCGACGTCGCGCGGCAGCTCGACGGGTTCGTGACGAAGACGATCACGCCCCTGCCGCGCGAGGGAAACGCACCGCCGCGTATCGCGGAGACCGCGCACGGCATGCTGAATGCGATCGGGCTCGCGAACCCGGGACGCGAGCGCTTCCTCGCCGAGCACCTGCCGCGCCTGCGCGAGCTCGGCGTGCCGCTGTGGGTGTCGGTCGGCGGCTTCTGCGCGGCGGACTACGCGGACACCTGCGCGGCGCTCGACGGTATCGAGGCGATCGAGCTCAACCTCTCCTGCCCGAACGTCGACGAAGCGGCGGACTCCGCCGCCGAGATCGTCGCCACCTGCCGCGCCGCGACCCCGCTCCCGCTCTACGCGAAGCTCTCGGCCGCCCATCCGGACGTGGCCGCCGTCGCCCGTGCCGTCGCCGCCGCCGGCGCCGACGGCCTCTCGCTCATCAACACGCTCCGCGGCATGGCACTCGACCCGCACACGCTTCGGCCCGTCCTGGCACGGGGCAGCGGGGGCCTCTCCGGTCCGGACCTCAAACCGATAGCACTCGCGACGGTGCACGCCTGCTATGCGGCCACGCAGCTCACGATCGTCGGGATGGGTGGAGTGATGACGGGGAGCGACGTTCTCGAGCTGATTGCGTGCGGCGCGCGGCACGTCGCGCTCGGCACCGTTCTGTTCGCGGACCCCGACGCGCCGGCGCGAGTGCGCGACGAGCTCGAACGCGCTTTGGAGGCGCTCGCTGTTGTCCGGCCTGACGACGTGCACGCGTTTGCGCACTCTCCTGCAAAAAGCCTGGAGATCGCCCACAAAGTAGTAGCTTGATCGGCGCCGGAGCGTTGGTAGTATCGGCGCCCATGCCCGTAACGAAGACGCAAGTGCACGCGCCGGTCCGCTCACTCGACCAGCGGATGGACGCGCTGAAGCGGGCGAACGACGTCAGGGTGCGGCGGGCGAAGCTGAAGAAGGACTTGAAGGACGGGCGGGTCCGGATCGAGACGATCCTCGGCAATCCACCCGAGTACGTGTCGACGGCGAAGGTGATCGACATCCTGATGGCGGTTCCGAAGTTCGGCCGCGTGAAGGCGGCGCGCTTTCTCAACACCTGTCGCATCAGCCAGTCGAAGACCGTCGGCGGGCTCTCCGACCGCCAGCGCGCGGAGCTGATTGAGCTCTTCAACCGTTAGGCCGGCCGTCCTCGTCGTCACCGGCCCGTCCGGGGCCGGGAAGGGAACGCTCATCCGGCTCGTGCTCGAGCACGTTCCCGAGGTCGAGCCGACGGTCTCCGCCACCACGCGTGAGCAGCGGCCGGGCGAGTGCGACGGCCGGGAATACGTCTTCCTCTCGCCCCACGAGTTCCTGGACCGGGTCGAGCGGGGCGAGTTCCTCGAACACGTGCGCTACGTGTCCGGGCACCGGTACGGGACGCTCCGGTCGGAGCTCGACCGGATCACGGCCGCCGGCCGCGTGCCCCTCCTCGAGCTGGAGACCGAGGGCGCGCTGCGGGTGAAGCGCACGGTGCCGGCGGCGGTGACGATCTTCATCTCGGCGCGGGTCGAGGAGCTGGAGCGCCGGCTCCGAGAGCGCGCAACCGAGAGCGCCGGCGAGATCGACGAGCGGATCGAGCTCGCCCGGCGTCAGCTCACGCAGGCCGACGAGTTCGACTACGTGGTCGAGAACGACGAGCTGGAGCGGGCCGTCGGCGAGCTGACCGGGCTGATCCGCGGCCTCCTTGCTCCTGCGGGTACCATGTCCCGGCCATGATCCATCCTCGCATCGACGATCTGCTCCAGAACGTGGACTCGCGCTACGCGCTCGTGATCGTCTCCGCCAAGCGTGCGCGCCAGATCAACAACTACCACCACCAGCTCGGCGAGGGCACCTTCGACGACAACCCACCGCCGCTCGTGGAGTCCCGCTCGAAGAACTATTTGACGATGGCAATGGAGGAAATAAGCGAGGGCCTCCTCACGTACGACTACCCGTCGTAAGGAGCCACGAACCTCCGCGACCCTGGTTTCGACCAGGTCGCTGCCGTTGATCTGCAGGCATCATTCGACCCATGGCCCGTGTGCTCCTGGGCGTCACCGGCGGCATCGCCGCCTACAAGGCCTGCGAGGTCTGCCGGCTCCTCGTGAAGGGCGGCCACGACGTCGTGCCGCTCGTCACCCCCGGCGCGGAGCGGTTCGTCACCGCGGAGACGTTCCGGGCGCTCGCGCGGCGGCCGGCCGGCGACGACGTCTACCTCCACCTCACGACGGCCGACCTGCTGCTCGTCGCCCCGTGCACGGCCAACACGCTCGCGAAGCTCGCGCACGGGCTCGCGGACAACGTCCTGACCGAGGCGGCGCTCGCGCACCGCGGGCCGACGCTCGTCGCGCCGGCCATGAACCCGCGTATGTGGTCTCACCCCGCCACGCGGGCGAACGCGGAGACACTGCGCGCGCGCGGCGTCGTGCTCGTCGGCCCCGACGAGGGCGAGACTGCGGAGGGTGAGCTCGGCGTGGGGCGGATGGCCGAGCCCGACGACATCGTCGAGGCGGCCGAGCAGCTGCTCTCCCCGATCAAGGGTCCGCTCGCCGGTAGGCGCGTGCTCGTCTCGGCCGGGGGCACGCGCGAGCCGGTGGACGTCGTCCGCTTCGTCGGCAACCGCTCTTCGGGGCGCATGGGCGTCGCGCTCGCCGCAGAGGCACGTCGCCGGGGCGCGCACGTGACGCTGCTCGGCGCAAACCTCGCGGTGCCGGCGCCGTCCGGTGTCGAGCTCGTCGAGACGCCGGCGGCCGCCGACCTCGAGCGGGAGGCGCTCGCCCGCGGCGCCAATGCGGACGTCGTGATCATGGCGGCCGCCGTTGCCGACTACCGGCCCGTCGAGGCGCTCGCCGCGAAGCGACCGAAGGACGGCGCCGCCTGGACGGTCGAGCTGGAGCCGACCGCTGACGTGCTCGCCGCGCTCGGCGCGAGCCGTCCACCGGGCCAGGTCATCGTCGGGTTCGCGGCCGACCACGGCGAGCATGGGCTCGAACGCGCGCGGCAGAAGCTCGGACGCAAGAACGCCGACCTCTTCGTCTACAACGACGTGGCCCGCGCGGACATCGGCTTCGACTCCGCCGACAACGAGGTGACGCTCGTCTCCGCGGACGGTGAGCGGACGGTCGCGAAGGCACCCAAGGACGAGATCGCGGCCGCGATCCTCGACGAGGTCGAGCGCCTGATTGGCTGAGCCGGCCGTCGCCCCGGCGTCCGCCGACCTCGTCGCCGCGATCACGGCGAATCTCGCGCGTGTCGTCCACGCGCCGAAGGACACGCTTCGCCTCGTCGTGCTCTGTCTCGTGGCCGAAGGGCATCTCATCATCGAGGACTTCCCCGGCGTCGGGAAGACGATGCTCGCGAAGGCGCTCGCCCGCTCCCTCGACTGCTCCTTCTCCCGGATCCAGTTCACGCCGGATCTCCTGCCGTCCGACGTCACCGGTGTGAACGTCTTCAACCAGAAGACGAACGAGTTCGAGTTCCGGCCGGGCCCCGTGTTCGCGAACCTCCTGCTCGTCGACGAGGTCAACCGCGCGTCGCCGAAGACGCAATCCGCTCTGCTCGAGTGCATGCAGGAGAGCCAGGTGACCGTGGACGGCTTCACGTACCGGCTCGAGCACCCGTTCATGGCGATCGCGACGCAGAACCCGATCGAGTACGAGGGGACATACCCGCTGCCCGAGGCGCAGCTCGACCGGTTCGCGATGCGGGTCGAGCTCGGCTACCCGCCGCTCGCGGAGGAGGCGAAGATGCTCGACGAGCAGACCCACGAGCCGCCGCTCGAGGCGCTCGTCCCGGTCGCCGGTGCCGACGACGTGATGCGGCTCGTCGGGCAGGCGCGCGCCATCTACGTCGAGGACAGCCTCAGCCGCTACGTCGTCGCGCTGCTGCGGCAGACGCGTGCCGATACGCGCCTCTACCTCGGCGCGAGCCCCCGTTCCGGCATCGCGCTGCTGCGGGTCGCCAAGGCTCGCGCGCTCGCAGACGGGCGCGAGTACCTCGTGCCGGACGACGTGAAGGCGGTCGCGGTCTCGGTCCTGTCGCATCGTCTGATCCTCGGGCCGGAGGCCCGCTCCGCGGGCCTCGACGGCGCCGCGGTCGTCCGTGAGGCGCTCGAGAAGACCCCCGTTCCCGTGTAGTGGAGGCTCTTCGCGCGCCAGAGGCTCGGCCATCCCGCGGGAGACTCCACTGACGTCGCGAGGGCGCGCGGTCCTCGCGCTCGGCCTCGTCGTCTACGTCGCCGCGTGGGTGTTCGGCTCGCGCGCGCTCTACCCGGTGGCGACCGGCCTCCTCTTCGCCGTCCCGCTGGCGGTCGGCTGGGTCCGGATCTCGGCACGAACGCCGAACGTGCGCCGCCACGGTGCGGCACGCGACATCGTCGAGGGCGACGACGTCCGTGTCGAGCTCGCGGTGGAGTCGACGTCTGCACTCGCGCCGCCGACGCTCGTCGCGCACGAGGTGCCGGGGCGCCTCGGCGAGCGTCGCGTCCAGCTCGTCCGTGTGGCGCGCGGGCGATTCACGGGCAGCTACGAGCTGGCGCGCGTGCCGCGGGGCCGCTACCCGTTCGAGACGGTACGGCTGACGATCGAGGACCCGTTCGGGCTCGCGCGTGCGGAGATCGTGCAGGGCGAGCCGCAGGCGCTCGTCGTCTATCCGCGCCTCGTCACGATCGATCACCCATTCTCGCTCCCGGGCGTGCGTGCGCAGGATGGGCGGCGGCTGCTGCTTCGGCGCCCCTCGGGCTTCGACCTGCACAGCGTCCGCGAGCATGCGCCGGGGGAGTCGCTCCGCTACGTGCACTGGCGGTCGACCGCGCATCGCGGCCCGCGGATGGTGAAGGAGCTCGAGGACGCGCCCCGCGACGAGACGGCCGTGCTGCTCGACGGCGAGGCTGCCGCAGTCGTCGGCGAGCAGCCCGACTCGACGTTCGACGCGGCGGTGCGCGCGGCGGGCTCGCTCCTCTACGCGCACGTGCGGCGTGGGCGGCGGTGTGTGCTCGTCGTGAACTCGGCGGCGCGGGAGGTGCAGCCCGTCACGTCGGAGGCCGGAGACTGGCCGAGGGCGCTCGAGGTGCTCGCCGCCGCCGAGCCGACCTCGACGACGCCCGCCTTCGCGCTGCTCGAGTCGGGGGCGGGCGCGGCCGCGCGCTCACTCGAGCTCGTGGTGGTGACCTCCCGCGTCGACACGAGGCTCGTCGACCGGCTCGTGCAGCGGGCGCTCTCGCGGCACGGCGTGTCGCTCGTCTACGTCGAGCCGGCGAGCTTCGGCGGCCGGGCGGCGCCGCCGGAACCGCTGCTGCTGAGGCTCCAGGCGGCCGGCGTACCGGTCGCCGTCGTGCGCCGCGGCGCGGACCTCATGGCCGCGTTGTCCGCCCGGGAGGCGCAGGTTGCGTAGGACGGCCCTCGTGTCGCTCGCCCCCGCGGGCGTCGTCGCGGCGCTGTGGCTGCGCCTCGAGCAGCCGCGCGATCACGCGGCGAGCGTTGCGGCCGTCCTCGCACTCGCGTTGGCACCGGCACTCGTTCGCCCCGTCGCGGCGCGAGCTGCTGCGGGTGTCGTCGCGTTCGGGCTCGCCGCTCGGCTTGCGTTCGGGCTCTCGCCGCTCCGTCCCGTCGATTTCGTCACCGGACTCGGCTCGCGCTTCTCGGACGGCTTCCTCGACTTCTACGACGTGAGGGTGCCGTTCGACCCCCGGGTCCACGCGGACATGCGCGGGATGATCCTGGCCGCCGTCTTCGGGTTCACACTCGTCCTCGGCCTCGCTATCGCCGCGAGGCGTCCGCTCGCTGCGACGCTCACGCTCGTGCTCGGCGCAGGCTGGCCGGCAACCCTCTCCGGCGGGCAGGGTGCGCTCGCGAAAGGCGTCGCCATCCTCCTCGCCGTGCTCGTCGTTCTCGGCGGGTTGACGGCGAGGCGTGTTCCCCGCACCGCGATTCCGGCTGCTGCGGCGCTTGCGCTCGCAGCCCTCGCGGCGTCGACGTCGTCGGCGGTCGCGAAGGGCGAGCTCGTCGGCTGGCAGCGCTGGGACCTCACCGGAACCCCGCAGGCGCCTGTGAGCGTGTCCTACGTGTGGGACGCGCAGTACGGGGGGCTCGTCTTTCCCCGCCGGCGCACGACCGTGCTCGAGATCAAGGCGCCGCGCACGTCGCTCTACTGGCGCGCAGCAGTGCTCGACGTCTTCGCCGGCGACCGGTGGCTCCAGGGTCCGGCGCTCGCCGCGGACGCGCTCGAACCTCCGGCCGCGCACGACCGCACCCACTGGGTGCGCCAGCAGGTGACCGTCGAGGCGCTTGCCGACACCCATCTCGTCGGCGGCAGCATTCCGGTGGCGTTCGACGCCGGCGACGCACCGCTACAGCGGCCCGAGGCCGGGGTCGCGCTCCTCCCGTCCGGACTGACGCGCGGGTTCCAATACACGGCGTGGAGCTACGCACCGCGGCCGAAGCCGGCGCAACTCGTACGCTCGCGGCCGCTGTACCCGAAGGCGCTCGTGCAGCCGCACGCGTTTCTCGAGGTCTGGCCGGGCGTCACCCTGCCCGCGTTCGGGACGCCGAAGCGCCTGCAGGCCGTCAACGCGATGCTCGACGCGCATCCCGAGATCGCGCGCTACGGCCCGCTCGAGCATGCCGCGCTCGCCGTGGCAGGCGGCGCGCGCAGCCCGTATGCGGCTGCGCTTGCGCTCGAAGCCTGGTTCCGCGTCGGCGGCGGCTTCACGTACACGAGCCATCCGCCCGTGTTCCCCGACGCGCCGCTCGTCGGCTTCGTCGTGCAGACGCGAGCGGGCTACTGCCAGTACTTCGCGGGCGCGATGGCGTTGATGCTGCGCTATCTCGGCGTGCCGGCACGCGTCGCGGTCGGGTTCTCGAGCGGCACCTACGACGCGAAGACCGGCGTGTGGACAGTGACCGACCACGACGCGCACGCCTGGGTGGAGGCGTGGTTTCGCGGCTTCGGCTGGTTGCCCTTCGATCCGACCCCGGCCGCAGGAAGGCCGGAGCAGGGCGTGTTGAGCGCGCCGTACTCGGCCGCTGCGCGGTCGGTCGCGTCACAGCGCCGCCTCGGAGGCGGAGGGCCGGCCGCGGCCGCGGCGCCCGCGCAGTCGGCGCACCGGCACGGCGACGCGACGGCCCCCACCACCACGGCGGCGGGCGCTGCCGCTGCGACGAAGCGTTCGCATGCCGGTAACAGCCTGCTCGTCCTGCTGGCACTCGTGCTCTCCGCGGCGCTCGCCGGCATCGTGGCGACAAAGCTCGTGCGCCGCCGCGTGCGCTACCTCTCGCGGAATCCTCGACGCGTCGCTGCCGCCTGCCGGCGCGAGCTGGCGGACTTCCTCCTCGACCAGCGCCTCGACGCCGCGCGCAGCGCGACCCTGCACGAGCTCGGAGCGCTCGTACGCGACGAGCTCACCGTCGACCCCGACGCGTTCGTCGCCGCAGCCACGGCCGCGCGCTTCGGCCCGCCGGCGGGAGCCGGGGCCGCCGCGCGCCGGGCACGGAAGGAGCTGCGCGCCCTCCGGCGCCGCCTCCGCACCCGCCTCTCGCCGCTCGAGCGTGCCCGCGGCCTCCTCTCGCTCCGCTCCCTCGGCCTTGCCCCGTAGACCTCTTGGCAAACTTGACGGGTGAGCGAGTCGACCTACAGCCTCTTCCAGCAGGGTCGCGCACACCTCCAGCGGGGCATGGCCGCGCAGGCCACGGTCGCGCTGGAGAAGGCGAAGCGGCGCGAGCCGGAGAAGGCGTCGATCCGGGAGGCGCTGGGAATCGCGTACTTCCGCATCCGCCGCTGGCGGGAGGCGGAGACGGAGTTCCGCAAGGTGCTCGAGCTCTCGCCGGTCAACGACTACGCCCACTACGCGCTCGGGCGCTCCCTCGAGAAACAGGGCCGCGAGCGCGAGGCGAACCGCCACTACAAGCTCGCGAGCTCATTGCGCCCGGAATCGGATCAGTACCGCGCCCGCATCCTGGATCTCGACTGAAGTGCTGCGCACTTCAGTCGCTTAGGAAGCCGTCGCGCAGCGGCATTGAGCGGAGCGGCGGTCGAGTCGGGCTCGGCGAGGTCGCGCCATCGGACTACGCTGCCGCGAGCATGAGAGCCGTCTGCCAGCGCGTC
>Ga0335081_10012281_pt1 | contig 13876 bp, 13 predicted proteins | sample Lox_Sample_35_FD_206713 | JGI IMG/M metagenome (GOLD analysis project Ga0335081, IMG submission 206713) | Soil microbial communities from Loxahatchee National Wildlife Refuge, Florida, United States - Lox_Sample_3.5 | ecosystem: Environmental > Terrestrial > Soil > Wetlands | place: USA... | reverse complement strand
CGGCGTCTCGCTCGCACTTTTCGGCTCAGGAGCGGCCTCGGCCGGAGAAATGAGTGAAAACTTCGCAGCGATGTCCATTGCCGCGCCGGCGTCGGCGGTGATTACCGACGAGCCGCGCTTCGGGGGGCGGCGCGGAATCCGGCGTCAAGCAATGCCGGCATCCGTGCATCCCGGGTCAGCGCCGACCAGCCGCCGAGGACGATGGCGATGAGCCGGCGCCCATCCCGCCGGACCGAAGCCGCCAAATTGAACCCGGCCGGACCGGTGAATCCGGTTTTAATCCCGTCCATGCCCGGATAGCGCGCCATCAGGTGGTTGTGATTGAAATAGGTATGTCCCTCTTAGCGAAACCGTTGGACCGAAAAGTAGTGGTAATATTCCGGGAAATCTCGTAACAGCGCTTGCGCGAGCCGCGCTATGTCGGCCGCTGTGGTGAACTGCCGTGAATTGGGAAGACCGGACGCGTTGCGAAAGACGGTATTCTTCATCCCGAGCCGGTGCGCCATTTGAGACGGGCAAGGGCGTTCTGATTCGCGCGTCGTCCGGCTTCCGAGCGGACGCGCGTGGCAAGCGCCTTAACGAGTTCAGTCGCATCCATCGCAACATTCTCCGAGGGCATCGTGAGCACTGCCGAGTGCTCCTCGCTGCTCTTGCTCTTCGTCAAAATCCGCGGGCGTTGGCAAGGGCCCACTTCGCCACGCGTGGCTTCGTTTCGCAAGTAAGCTGAGGACATTGGACGGTGATTTCTGCACCGTCTCACCGGCTTTTCCAGTGATTCGGATTGAAGGCCGCGCCGAGCCGCCTTTTCCAGCCTTTCATCGACGCGGTAATAGCGCGGTCTTCGATTCGCACGTTGGCCACAGTCGTAGCGGCTGTCGTCAGCGCGTTTGCAGGTGTGTTTCCATTGTGGCGCAATGACGCCAAAGAGGCGGACGGGTAGGCCTGTAATCGTAAGCGTGTCGGCATTCACCGCACGCACTGGTGCCAGCTTGTATGCGGTGCAACGCAAGTGTGACGCGGGGAGCGCAGCAGCGCCGGCAAGCAGGATGCCTATCACCCAAGAACGACGTCGAATTCCGCCGCGGCGCCGAACGAAGATCCTTCGCATCTCGAGTCTCCCTTCGCCACAGCGAGTTCGTTGCCAATCCTTCCGTTGTCGGGCGCTTCTCTCCGGATTTCGCGCCATGTAGGCCGCAGAGCCCTCTGCCTCGCACCCTTGCAGCGCCCGCAACTACGAGAAAGCCATAGGGTTGAGCGGCACTGATGAATACGTGCGCGCACGTATCCTGAGCGCAGCGCGGCGGACATGTTGGTACCGTCGCCATCGCCCGCCGGCGAGACGTCAGCGCCCACTAGCTCGTTCGCTTCCGCGTTTGGAGGTGGCAGCGAACGCGCTCGACATTCAGAAGCATAGCGCGGCGAACGAACTCGGCGCCTCGCTCCCAACGTCGGTGTCGTCTAGTGCTGTACAGGATCTCGGCCAAATCGCGGAGCTCCTCCAGCTTCCGGCGATCGTTCACACCGAGTTCGGTCGCCGCCGTGAGCTCCTGCACCAACCGATCGAGCCGAGCAAGCGCCTTCTGATTCGCCCATCCGCCCGTCTCCGTGCGGATGTGTGTGGCGAGAGCCTCGATGATCTGGAACGCGTCCATCGCAAGGTTCTCCCGCGAGCCGAGAGCGAGACGATGCCTTCGCGGCTAGCCCTTCCCGTGCCCCGTGCAACCGGTGACGTCGCTCGGTGTCAAAAGGAGAGCGCCTGCTGGATGCGTTTGCCCTCGCCGGTCCAAATCGATTCGCGGCCGAATCTGCGTTTGTTGCGTCGAGACAGCTACAAAACTAATGGGATAGCTACCCGCGGTGAATACGTGCGCACACGTATATCCGATAAACATTCAACAGCGGCAGGCTCAGGCTCCCGAATAATGCCGACGGGCGGCAGCCGACACATCGCTGCAACCGCTGCAACGCTCGATCAATAAGCACAGCTGGATGGCCCGAGAACTTGCTATTTGGTCTTATCAGCTGGAAAACGTCGGCCAAGAGTTAACCCGGAGTGCGACGCGTCCCAGATCAACTTCGTCACTGCCACCGGAAAATTGGCATAAGCCTCTCGCACCGTCTTCAGTTGGGTGTCGAGCTCCGGACTGGCTGCGTGGTAACAATAGCGCTCCCTTTCCTCCGCCACGACGCAGCCTGCCCGCATCAGCGCCATAAGCGAATCGGTCACGAGAGGGACGCTGGCCCGGAGCTCGCGTACCAGCTCACCGGGCGTCCAGAACCGAGACGGATTTCGTAACAGCAGCAGCAGTAGCTCAAGATCCCATACAGATCTTATGTAACATCGGATGAACCGATGAGCGGCTGGCGAGAGTTCGGTCATGGCGTCCGCCATGCTAGTGCCCGCACGGCAATTGACCCCGCTACATACATCTCCCTCAGTCGAAAAATGTCGGTCATGTTCCGCGCCGGCTTCCAGCAAGCCGCGTCGGCGGCAGGCTCACCGCGCCGTCGAGCGCCGCCAGGAACATGTCGCGCCAACCCTCGACTGTATTGCGTCGAGTGGCCGCCATGAGCGCCTGCCAGCGTTCCTGCCGCTCGGCAAGGGACATCGCGAGCGCGCGATGCAGGGCGTCGGCTATTTCGGCAGAATCGATGGGGTTGATCAGCAACGCCGCGCCCAGTTCGTTGGCTGCTCCGGCGAAGCGAGAGAGGATCAGAACCCCGGGATCCAGGGGACTCTGAGCTGCGACGAACTCCTTCGCGACGAGATTCATGCCATCCCGCAGGGGCGTCACCAGCCCGACCCGCGCGTTGCGGTAGAAGCCGGCCAGGCTCTGTTGGGAGAAGCTCTTGTTGAGGTACCGGATCGGCGACCAGTCGAACTCGGCAAATCGGCCATTGACGCGACCGGCCAATGCCTCCAGCTCACGACGGAAGGCTCGGTATTGGCTGAGTTCGGCGCGCGAATGTGGTGCGATCTGCAGATAGTTGAAGCCGCGGCGATGCTCCGGATGCTTAGTCAGCAACGCTTCGATCGCCTCGAAGCGCTGCGGAATGCCCTTGCTGTAGTCGAGCCGATCGACTCCGATGATCAATTGCCGTCCCGCCAGGCTGTCCTTGAGACGCCGAGTGTCAACGGAGTTCTCCGCGTGCGCCGCAAGCTTGGCGAATCCCTCCGCATCGATGCCGATGGGAAAGGCCGCTGCACAAGAGCGTCTCCCACCGATCGTGAACGCCGCGCTTCCCAGGCGCCGTCCCTCGGGGAGAGCCGCGATACAGCCCAGAAAGGCATCGGTCGACGCCTGCGTCTGGAATCCGACCAGGTCGTAAGCGCCAAGTGCTGCGACCAGTTGTTCGAAATGCGGCAGTGCCGAGAACACGTCTATCGAAGGGAATGGTGTGTGCAGGAAGAAGCCGATTCGATTGCCGGCGCCGAGCTCTCGCAAGCGGGCGCCGAGCGGGATCAGATGATAGTCGTGTACCCAGATCAGATCGTCCGAGCGCAATAACGGCGTGAGCCGCTCCGCCATCCGCGCGTTAACCTGGATATAGGCTTCAAATGCTTCGCGGCGGTATTGCACGAGGCCCAGCCGATAGTGAAGCAACGGCCAAAGCGTCCCATTGGCATAGCCAAGATAATATTGCTCATAGTCGGCCCGAGGGAGATCAACGGTGACATAGGTCACCTCGCCGGAGGCAAGAATACGGGGCTCGGCATCGTTGTCCGCGACGGCGCCGCTCCATCCGAACCACAGGCCGCCACCCCGCCGCACCGCATCACGCAGCGCCAAAGCCAATCCGCCGGCGCGCGAGCCACGCTCGCCCGGCATCTGCACGCGGTTCGAAACAATCACCGTTCTTGCCAAGCCGGGTCCTTCCGGTAAGTCACCGCGAGCTGCCGCCACATTGCGTCAGAGTTCAACAACATCAGGGATCTCCGCCGGGCCCCATACTTCTCTCAGCGAGAAGTGCGCGAAGCGCATGCGTCAGTGAGGCCACGCCCAAGAGGCGCATGCCGGAATCAGAGACGATCGGCACGATCGGCGAACGGCGGCACAACACGCTCAAGAGCTGTGGCAGCGCTGTTGACAGCCTGACCGCCGGAACCTCCAGATCGAGGCCCTGAGTGACCGGCCGATCGAGCGTCGCTTGGATGCGCGGGCGCTGTGCAAGACTTTGCTCGGCTCGCGCGACACGCTCGCCCGAAGCGCCATCGTCAAGCTTAACAGGGAGCGTGCCGGCGACGATGCTGCGAAACGTGCAGGTGCCAAGATAACGATCGCGATCGTCGACGATTGCGATGCCCCACGCTCCGGTCTCGAGCAGCCTTTGCGCTGCGTCTCGCAAACTGGCGTCCTGGCGCAGACAGGGCGGCTCGAAATCAATGAACCCGTCGTCGCTCGGAATTAACGCAGCGCCGTCCTCGAGCTGTCGCTCCCGTGTGGCACTCATGCGAGACTCCATATCGCCAATTGGCGAAACCGGCCGATGTGCCGCAGCTCCTGCCCGTGCGCCGCTCGCTCGGGCGCCGGCAGGGCGCTATTGTCGGTGCTCCGTCTGGGTAATCTAACTATTGCGTCGCCGAAGGCTGGAGAATACGTGCGAGCACGTATGGTCGAAGGAATGATGGGCCGAATAATTGCGCCTATGCTCCGAGGCAGACTGCGCCCGCCCTGGTCCGGCCTGGCCACCGCCGCGGGCTATGTTGTGGTTTACCTGGCGCTCGACCGGGTCAGCTTCCTTTGGGCGCTGCACGGCGTGGACGTCACTCCCTGGAACCCGCCGCCCGGTCTCACTCTGACGCTTCTGCTCGTGAAGGGTCTGGGCTACGGTCCGGCGATCGTTTTGGCACCGCTGCTGTCGAGTCAGTTGCTGCCGCTGGTGCATGTGCCGCCGCTTGTTGGGCTGGCGTCGGCTCTGGTCATCGCCAGCGGCTACATGGGCGCTGCTGCCATACTGCGCTACGCGCTCCAGATAGACATACGTCTGTGGCGGGCGCGGGACCTCGCGCTGCTTATCATCGTGGCTACCGGCGCAGCAGGCTTCGTCTCATTCGGCTTCGTCGCGATCTACGCGCTGGCCGGCCTTGTCCAGTGGACCGACTCTGTTGAGGTCGCTGTCCAGCTCTGGATCGGCGACGCCATCGGGGTGGTGGTGCTGACGCCGGCGTTGCTGGTCGCGCGCGACCGCTTCCGGCACGTCCGCTTGCCTCAGGGGCCAAGTTTCTGGCTCGGGGCGTTGGAGACGCTCGCGCAACTCGCCAGCATTGCCATCTGCCTGCTCGTCATCTTCGGCTTCAATCACGAGCGTTACTCCTTTCAGCTTTTCTATCTCCTCTTTCTGCCGGTGGTGTGGATCGCGGCGCGGCGTGGCCTGGGCGGCGCGAGCTGGGCGGTCCTCCTGGTCCAGATCGGACTCATTGCCGCGCTCGAATTCCAGGACAAGTCTCCGGAGATAACCCGCACGTTCCAGCTGCTGATGTTCGCCGTCGCAGCCACCGGACTGATGCTCGGAGCGGTGGTCAGCGAACGACAGCGTGTGTCGCGCGCCCTCTCGGACAGCCAGGGCCGGCTGAGAGCCATCCTCGACACGGCGCGTGACGGCGTTCTGACCATCGATAACAGCGGCAAGATCGAATCGGTGAATCCCGCAATCGAGCTGCTCTTCGGATTGCCCGCACGGCTCCTGGTCGGACGCCCGGTTAGCGATCTGCTGCCGGCCGTTCACGCCTTCGAGCGCCTCATCTCCACGGCGCGTGCGCCGCTCATGCGAGGCGCTCGCGAGGAGCTTGACCTGCGGCGTACCGACGGCAGCGTCGTGCCCATCGAACTTACCGTGGGGCAGTTCGGCGACCCTGGCGACGAGCACTACACTTTGGTGATCCGCGACATCTCGCAACGTCGCCAGGCGGAAGCAAGTGCCCGCGCGCACCAATCGGAGCTCGCGCATGTGTCGCGTGTGTCGCTTGCCGGGGGGATGGCGTCGGCTCTGGCGCATGAGCTGAATCAGCCGCTCACCGCGATTGCCGCCTATGGACGTGGCTGCCTGCGGCTGCTGCGACAGCGAGCTCCCGAGCCGCTGTTGATGAAGGAGGGTGTCGGACAAATCGTCGAGCAGGCCGAGCGCGCCGGCGACATCATCAGCCGACTGCGCGAATTCGTGACTGCCGGCACGGCCCAGCGCTCGGTCGTATCGGTTGAGACGCTCGTCGAAGGCGCGGTGGCGCTGGCGCAAATCGAGGCGACGCAAAACGGGGTCGAGATCCGTGTGCATGTCGCTCCGAACCTGCCGCGGGTCCTGGCCGATCGGATCCAGATAGAGCAGGTGTTGCTGAACCTGCTGCGTAACGGCATGGAAGCGGTCCTTAGCAGCGGCGCGTCGGAGCGGTTGTTGTCGGTCGAGGCCCGTGCGGCGTCGTCGCAGGCAATCGAGGTCTCGGTGGCCGACACCGGACCCGGTGTCGCGAAGGAACTGAAAGACCGGTTGTTCGAGCCGTTCGTGACGACCAAGCCCCTCGGTATGGGACTGGGTCTGTCCATCAGCCGCTCGATTATAGAAGCGCATGAGGGCCAGCTGCGGTTGATCAGCAATGCAGACGCAGGCGCTGTATTCGCCTTCGATCTCCCTGCGTATGGACCCGTCTGCACTCCAGGGACGACGCGTCATGCGTGATGGAACCGTATTCGTCGTCGATGACGACGAGGCCGTCCGGAGGGCACTGCGCTTCCTCCTGCATACGGCGGGGCACACGGTCGAAGTATTTCCGTCGGCGAGCGCTTTCCTCGAAAGCTACGAACCGGACCAGCGCGGTTGCCTGGTCCTCGACATACGAATGCCGCACATGACAGGACTCGATCTCCAGAACGAGCTCAATGCGCGAGGGTGGCGTATTCCAGCCATTTTCATTACCGGACACGGAACCGTCCCGATCGCCATCGCGGCGATGAAAGCTGGTGCTTTCGATTTCATCGAGAAGCCGCTCCGCGACGAGGCGCTGCTCGAAAGCGTGGAGCGCGCGCTCGGCTGGGACCAGACAACGCGAGAGCAGCATCTCGAGCTCACGGCACTGAAGACGCGGGCGGCGGTGCTCACCCCCCGCGAACGCGAGGTGCTCGAGATGGTCGCGACCGGCGAGCCGAACAAGATCATCGCGCGCCGGCTCGGTATCAGCTTCCGAACGGTCGAGCTGCATCGCTCGCACATCCTGGAGAAGATGGGGGCGCACACGATCTCAGAGTTGATCCGCATCGCCATCTTGTTGCAGCAGGACAAGCCGTAGGCGGTTTCAAACGGGGAGCGACCGGGTCACCGGCGCGGCGAGAGCGAAGGCGGCGACATCGCACACGCGATCGATATCGCTCCTTCACGCGCCAATCGTCAGAACGCGACTCGCTTTCCATACGTGCGGGCACGTATTGATCTGTGAAGTGCCCTGGAAGAGACTTGTTGATGCCGGTGCTGCGACGCGGCATGTGACACCGGCAGTTCGCATCCTGGGTGCACAGGGAGGAAAGCCGCGAAAAGGCCCTGGAGGCGTTTGTTGCCGGGTGGCCAGCGCCTTGGATCGGGGGCTAATCTCCTCGGTCCGGGTGGGCGCAAGCCCCGCCCCGTCGCCTCCGGGGCGGGGCTTTTTATGCTCACATTTTCGCACGCGGAAGTCACCGGTGTTGTCGCGCTACCCGTTGGACAGGGGCGAGATCTTCTCGCTCTTCCCGTCGATCCGCACCGACAGCTTCGGACCGAAATACGCCACCACCAACCTGAGCTTCCTGTACACCGCCAAGGGTGTCGCCGCCTTCCTGGTACCGCTTGCCAACGTGATAAAAGCAGCGACTGGAAGCTGGCATCGCGTGTTTGTGATCACCGCGATCATGAACGTCATCACGCTCGGGCTGGCGCTCTTCGTTCTGAAGCCGCTGCGCTCAAGGCAGGTCGCGGCAACCGGGCGACTGGCAGCGGCTGAGTAGCGCCGGCGTCAGCCGCAGAAATGTGGTTCGGCCACCGTCGCTCGTTCGTGATCGGTCCGGTATAGCCTGCGCGGCCCAATATTCGTGTGCCGAAAATGCCCGTTACGGCTCGGTGAATTGGCAGCGCTACGATCAAGACGGCCGCAAAACCGGATGGTCCGCGCTATGGCAAGGCTTGAGTGTCCTCCGGGCGGCGCGTGCAAAAGCCTTCTGGGGAGGGGGCTAGATCGCTCGCGCCACCGGAATACGTGGGCGCACGTATGGACCCGGACGGTCAAGTGTGGAGCCATTCTTGAACGTATGTGAAGCGGGCTAATTGTTGGGGAAGTAGCGCGAAGGTGAGATGAGATGGCCCGCGGCGGATGCCGCCCGGCTTTCAGCCCGCCGAGCAGCGGAGATGAAATCGCGATGTCCCAACGGGAGCGCGCGTTTTGGATACTACTGGCTGCCATAGTTACAGGCTTAGCATTCAGCCGAGGTGGTAGCACGGCGGCGCTGGGCAGCGGCGCGTTCCTCCTCGCGCTGCTGGTCGTAACACGGTGAAGCCGCGGTGAACTGACAGGTGGGACGTGAGTAACCTTGCGCGCCGTGTCCGCACTGAGAGCGAGTATCAACCTTGGCACTACAACCAAACCTATGCCGACAACAGACGCGGACCCTGGGCCAGTCTCGCCCTAAATCCTCTGCCCGCGTCGCAACTAGGAGGGGACTTTCGCATGGTCGGTTGCGAGAAAGTCGTGATACCATAAACCTCGACGATCAAGAAAACAGGCGGCGTAAGCCGCCGCCGCGCGATGGGGAGGACCTATGAAGCTGATTGCGTTGCTCGCTGCAGTGACGGCGATAGCGGTGACGCCCGCCGCCTTTGCCGCCGACGATACCATCATCATCGGCATGACCCAGTCGCAGACCGGATCGCTCAACGTCGATTCGGTGGCGCAGTACCGTGGCATCGAGATGTGGCGCGACGAGGTGAATGCAGCCGGCGGCATCGCAGCGGGCGGCAAGCACTACAAAGTGAAGTTCGTCAGCTACGACGACCAGTCCCAGGGCGGCCGCGTACAGCAGCTCTACACGCGCCTCATTGTCCAGGACAAGGCCGAGTTCCTGTTTGCGCCCTATTCCTCGGGGCTCACTGCGACCGCGGCGGTGATTAGCGAGCAGTACGGCAAGGTGATGATCATCACTGGGGGTGCCGAAGAGAAGACCTACACGCTCGGCAACAAGTATCTCTTCCAGGTCATCACCCCGGCCGGGCACTATCTCAGCGGCGCGCTCGAGGCGTTGCATAGCAAGAACCCCAAGGCGCGCGTTGCATTCGTCTATTCTGACGACCCCTTCTCTAAGGCGGTGATTTCGGCGGCACGCGATCAGGCCAAGGAGGCGGGGTTCGACGTCGTTATCGACGAGTCCTATGCGCCGTCCACGACTGATTTCGGGCCGATCGTCAACAAGATCATCTCAGCGCGGGCCGACGCGCTGTTTGGCGGCGGGCACTATCCCGACAGCGCGACCCTGGCGCGTCAGATCTACGACCAGAAGGCCAACCTTAAATGGGAGTCGCTGCTCGTCGCGCCCGGCGACGCAAAGTTCGCGACCCTCGGCCCGGCCGCGCTCGGCGTCTCCACCGGCTCGCAATGGGAGCTGCCGGTCAAGTTCACGCCGCAATTCGGGCCGACGGGCAAAGAATTCGCCGAGAAGTTCAAAGCCACCTATCACATCGATGCGGACTACCATTCGGCCTCAGGCTATGCCGGCGGCATGATCCTGCAGCATGCGATCGAACAGGCTGGCTCAGTCGATCCTGAGAAGGTGGCAGCGGCGCTCAACAAGACCGACGTCACCATCTTCTTCGGCCACGTCAAATGCGCGACTGAGCCGGGCGATCACGGCATGCAGGTTGCGCATCAGATGGTGGTAGCGCAGTGGGTGGAGGAGAATGGCCGGCTCAGCCGGCAGGTTGTATGGCCACGCGATGCGGCCTCGGCTCCGCTCCTCTATCCGATCCCGTCACACTGAGCGCTGGATGCGGCGGATGGGGTTCGACCCCTCCCGCCGCGCGCGGCTCGCCCATGTCCGGCATAGGCATCATCGCTTCGATCATTGACGGCGTGCTCGTCGGCTCGGTCTACGGCCTCGCGGCAATGGGGCTGACGCTCATCTGGGGCGTCATGGACGTCATCAACCTGACGCATGGTTCGATCATCGTTGCCGGCATGTTCGCGCTCTATCTCCTGACGAGCGCGCTCGGCATCTCGCCCTATGTGACGCTCGTGCCGGTGCTCGTAGGCGGGTTCCTCATCGGGCTCGCACTCTACTGGGTCGCCGTTCACCGCATGATCGGGCAGGCGCCGCTCATGAGTCTGCTGTCGACCTTTTCGGTTAACCTGGTGCTGATCGGCCTCGGCACGGCGCTCTGGGGCACGGTCTTCTACAACGTACCCGTGTCGCTGCCGGGCTTGACGTGGCAGCGCTACACCTTTCCAGGTACGCACATCCTGGCGGCGGCGCTGTCGGCGGTGATCGCCGCGTGCCTCTATGTCTTTCTCTATCGGACTCAGCTCGGGAAGGCGATCCGCGCCGTAGCTGGCAATCGTCAAGCCGCCGAGCTGGTGGGAATCCCGACCACGAGGGTGCTGGCGCTTGCCTTCGGGCTGGGCGTCGCGCTCGCCGGGGTGTCGGGGATGCTGATCGCGACGCTGTTTCCGTTCACCTTGCTCTCGGGCGACGCGTATCAGCTCAAGAGCTTCGTCGTCATCGTGCTCGGCGGGCTCGGCAATCCGGCGGGTGCGCTGCTGGGCGGAATCGCGCTCGGCCTCCTCGAGGGGCTGGTGACGCCGTTCATCCCAGTGAGCTGGACGCTTGTCATCGAGTTCGCGCTCTTCGTCGTCGCATTGATTGCCTTTCCCGGCGGCGTCTTTGCGCTCAGGCGCTCCTGATCGTGTTGCGGCGCCTGTCCTTCTGGATCATCACCCTCTTCATCGCCGTATTCGCGATCGCTCCCGCGATCGGCGGCAATGTCGAGCTACGCGAGAGCCTGGTGCTCGCTACCGTCTACGTCACGCTCGCGACCAACCTCAACATCATGCTCGGCTATGCGGGCTACATCAATTTCGGCAGCATCGTGTTCTTCGGGCTTGGCGGCTATTTCTGCGTCTATCTTATGGGCGCGCCCGGCTGGCCCCTGCCGGTGGCGCTCTTCGCCGCAGGCACGGCGGTGAGTGCGCTGGCACTGGTCTTCGGGCTCGGCATCCTGCGCCTGCGCGGCGCCTACTTCGCGCTCGCGACCATCGGCGTCAACGAGGGGGTGCAGGCGTTCGTGCAGAACTTCGATCCGTTCGGCGGTTCCTCGGGCCTCTATCTGCCTGTGACGATGTTCAAGCCGCTGGGCGGCCCGATGGAAGCGTTGTGGGTCGTCTATTTCCTGCTCGTCGCCATCATGGGGGCGTCGCTTTATCTGAGCTACGCGGTAAAGCTGTCGAAATTTGGGCTCGGGCTTCTCTCCATCGGGCAGAACGAGGACGCAGCCCGGATCCTGGGCGTGCCGACGCGGCGTTACAAGGCGCTCGCCTACAGCGTGTCAGCATTCCTGCCAGCGCTCGCGGGCGGGCTTTATTTCTTCAAGAGCGCCTTCATCCAGCCCTCGGATGCCTTCGACCTCACCTTCTCCACCGAGGCCATCGTCATCATCATGCTGGGCGGTCAAGGCACGATCATCGGACCGGCGCTCGGCGCCTATCTCTACGAGGAGCTGCGCGGGTGGCTCCTCACTTCCGATACGTTCTCGCACTTCCAGCTGGTGATTGCTGGCACGCTCCTGCTCTTGATCGTACTGTTTGTGCCGGGAGGTTTCATGGGCTGGCTCTACGGGCGCTGGCCCCGCTTGAGGAAGGTGTTCGAGTGACGGCGATCCTCGAGGTCTATGACTTGGGCAAGAGCTTCGGCGGCTTGCGGGCCGTCGACCGTCTCGGCTTTGCCATCGAGGAGCACGAGATCCTGGGCCTCATTGGTCCGAACGGCGCGGGGAAGTCGACTCTTTTCAACCTCATCAATGGCGTCTTCGCGCCCGATTCGGGACGGATAAAGTTCCGCGGCGTGGACATCACCGGCGTGAGCCCCGACCGCGTTGCGCGCCAGGGGCTCGCGCGCACGCACCAGATCGTGCAGCCGCTTGAGGCGATGACGGTGCTCGAGAATTGCACCGTAGGTGCCTGCTTCGGCCGCGAGAACCTATCGCGCGCGCGGGCGCAGCAAGCAGCGCTCGAGGCCGCCGTGTTCGTCGGGCTTCAGGACCGGCTCGACACGCTTGCGGCGCACCTCACAGTCGCTGGCAAGAAGCGGCTCGAACTTGCCCGCGCGCTCGCGGCGCGGCCCGTCCTGCTGCTCCTCGATGAAGTCCTCGCGGGACTCAATCCCGTCGAGGTCGAGCGCATGATCGACGTCATCCGCCGCTTGCGCGAGCGCGGCATCACCATCCTCATCATCGAGCATTTGATGCAGGCGATCATGAGCCTCTCCGACCGCATTATCGTGCTCAACCACGGGCAGAAGCTCGCCGAAGGGGGACCGGTCGACGTCGCCAACGACCCGGCGGTGATCGAGGCCTATCTCGGCGACCCCGCGCTCGCCGCGCAACTCCTCGGCCAGAGGCGGGCATGAGCGACGCGGTGCTTTCGGTCGAGGGGCTCGAGGCGGGCTATGGCGAGGTGCAGGTGCTGTGGGGTGTCTCGTTTGCGGCAAGGCGCTCCGCGCTCACCACAATCGTCGGCGCCAACGGCGCGGGCAAGACCACGACCTTGAGGGCAGTGGCCGGCTCCCTCCCGCCTTGGCGCGGGCGCGTCATCTTCAACGGCGAGGACGTGACGCGGCTCCCGGCGCATGCCAAGGCGGCGCGCGGGCTCGCGCTCGTGCCCGAGGGGCGCCAACTCTTCGCCGCCATGACGGTCGACGAAAATCTCGAGATGGGCGGCTACTCGAAACGCGCGGGCCGGAGCTTCGGCGCCCATCTCGAACGCTGCTTCACGCTCTTCCCGCGGCTTGCCGAGCGGCGACGTCAGCGGGCAGGAACGCTGTCAGGTGGCGAGCAGCAGATGCTGGCGATCGCGCGCGGACTCATGTCCGATCCCGAGATCCTGATGGTCGACGAATTGTCCCTGGGACTCGCGCCTGTCGTGCTGCATCAGCTCTTCGCGACGCTTAAGCTGTTGAAGGACGATGGCCTCACGATCGTGCTCGTCGAGCAAAATGTGCATCTCGCCTTCGCCTTGAGCGATCACGCCTATGTGATCGCCGACGGGAAGCTCTTCACAGATGGTCCGCCCGGGGCTCTGGCCGACATGCCAGAGATCAGGCGCGCCTATCTCGGGCTTTAGCTTCATCGTCCGATGAGCGCAGGGAAGCGATTTACGGGGAGCGTCCGCAGCGTCCGCTTTCAAATCCTGAGCCGACGCCGCGAGCCGCAACCGGCATGTCCAAGACGTGCCAGGAGCGGTCGTTCCAGCTGCTGACTTGGAATGAATGACCCGAGCGGGCCGAGAGCGCCTAGTCCGCTACGGAATGAAAAGACGCGGATAGTGGACATTTGGCCCGGGAAACGCATGCGCGGCTAGAAGCGGTCGAAATTAGAAGAAAAGGTTGCGCCTGACCGATGTCTTAGAGCTTCGGTCATATCTTCTGAAAGCCGCAACCCATTGATAACATTGGTTCGCACTCAGCTTGCAGAAGTCTTGAATTTCGCACCACCGGATGCATGCATCATGAAACAGAAACTACTAAATCCTCCCGGAGCTTCAGAAGGTCAGGCGGGAGTGGAGGCGCTTTGAACTGTTGAGCGTTCGCGCGACGCGTCGGACGCAGAAGCGGGCACTCTCCGTCTCATGCCTGATCCGTCCCGGATTTACGCCTTGGCG
>Ga0335081_10012280_pt1 | contig 13876 bp, 11 predicted proteins | sample Lox_Sample_35_FD_206713 | JGI IMG/M metagenome (GOLD analysis project Ga0335081, IMG submission 206713) | Soil microbial communities from Loxahatchee National Wildlife Refuge, Florida, United States - Lox_Sample_3.5 | ecosystem: Environmental > Terrestrial > Soil > Wetlands | place: USA... | reverse complement strand
CCCACCACGTCGAGATGCCAATCACCGAGCAGATGCACGCTATCCTGCGCGATGGCAAGTCACCTCGCGACGCCATTCACGATCTCATGACTCGCAGCGCCAAGAGCGAAGTAGCCCTTAACTCTTAACTCTTCGCTTTGGCGCCTCGGGAGCCGGCCCGGGACTGCCAGTCCCGGCCTTCTGGTCAGAACCGGCGCCGGCCCCCCGAAGCGGTCCTTACCGCTAAGTTCTTTGTTTGCCTTCAGCCAGACCCGAAAGTGACATCTTTTTCGGTACTTCGGTAATGGGCGTAGCACTTCTACGCAAACCAATTCTCCGCACCCTTCCCGGTACACTTTTAGGGACGGCAAGCAGGCCGTGAACGGCTTGGCTGGGCCACTTTGTCGGTGAAACTACCTATCCCATCGCGCATTCCGGTGTTGTACGTCATTCTGAGCGTGCTTGTGCTCATCAGCGTGGTGCCGATGTATTTCTACTCGGCCCAGGTTGAGTCCATCAACCGTGAGCGTCTCATCACCAACGAGCGATTGCTGCAGAACACCGTTACTCGGTCCCTGGCGGACGACATTTCTCAGCGTCAGGAATCGCTGCGCATGATGCTGTCGAATCTGTCTTCGGCGATACAGGTATCCAGCGGCGGAGACTTCAGCGCCGATCACGTTGCGGCGCCCGAGTTGCGTGCCTTGCTCGAAAACTTCGTTTCCTCCTCCGAAGATCTCGCTTATGCCAGTCTGCTGAATGCGGAAGGCAAAGGCATCTCGGCGGGTCGCATTGTACCCGACGCATTTCTGCAGCGTGAACTGGAGCGGGGATACACTGCGGCGCGCGAGGGCCGCCTCTACAATGGCCAACCCCTGGTCGTGGGCAGCGGTAAGGATGCCCGCACGGTGATGCTGGTCAGCACCCCGGTGATGTACGGGGGAAGGTTCCTCGGCATGATTGGCTCGGTCGTGGACCTGCAATACCTGATCCGCCGTTTGCAAGAAGTCAATCGTGGCGGACTTACGCCCTATGTGGTCGATAACGAGGGCCGCCTGGTCGCCGGGGCTACTCCGGATTACGCAACCGGCCAGGACATGACCAACCAGGAGATCGTGCGAAACTTCGTGGACCAGGGCAGCAAAGCCCAGTTGGTCGCGGCGACCCGCGAATTCATCCTCACCGAAGGCAAAACCAATACCCGGATGCTGGGCACTTACAGCCCGGTAACGAACCTGGATTGGGCCGTAGTGGTGGAGAAGCCGCGCGGGGAAGCCTATCGCGGCGTCTATGAGATGCAGCGCAGCGCGCGCTTGCTGGCGCTGCTGGCAGTGTTAGCCAGTATCGCCATCAGCATTTATACTGCGCGCCGCATCACCAATCCGCTGGAAGTCCTTACCGAATCCAGCCAGGCCATCGCCCGTGGAGACTTCTCCCAACGCGTAAAGCTCACCAGCCGTACCGAAATCGGTGAACTGGCTGCCACCTTCAATACCATGTCGGAGGAACTCGAGCAGTTCGTGCTCGACCTCAAGCGCGCGGCCAATGAAAACCGCGAGCTTTTCATGAGTTCGATTCAGATGCTCGCCGGCGCGGTCGACGAAAAGGATCCCTATACCCGCGGCCACTCCGACCGCGTCACCAAGTACTCCATCATGATCGCGAGGGAAATGCATTTGAAAGACGATTTCATAGAAATTGTCCGCATTTCCGCGCAGTTGCATGACGTGGGCAAGATTGGCATCGAAGACCGTATCCTGAAAAAACCCGGCGCTCTCACCGCGGAAGAGTTCGAGATCATGAAGACGCACACCACCAAGGGAGCGAACATTCTCCGTGGCGTGCCCCAGCTAAAAAACATGATTCCCGGCATCGAACTGCATCACGAATCGCTCGACGGCCGCGGCTATCCGCATGGGCTGAAGGGTGACGATATCCCGCTCTTGCCCCGGATAATCGCAGTCGCCGACACTTTCGACGCCCTGACCACGAACCGTCCCTACCAGCAGGCTCATGCCGTGCATGAGGCCATGAAGATCATTCACTCGCTGTCGGGAAAACGCCTTGACCCGGTTGCGGTTTTCGCCCTGGACGCGATCTATCACCGCGCTGAAATCCGCATCCAGAAGCCGGGCATTCCGGCGGCTCCGCCGCCAGTTGCGCCGGTGCCCGTTGCCGTGGCCACACCAGCGGCCCACGGGTCCAATCCGGGCATCTAGCCGAAGCGCCGTCCCCTCGCTGCGGGCATCTGCGCACACCGTGCGTCTAACACGGTTACTTCGAGCCCGGCGAGCCTGCCCTGGACGGCCGAAGAGCGGCCCTCCCTCCACAAGCCGCTATAATTGACCTTCGGCCTATCTATGATTCAGACCCTCTTCGGCAGTCTCGACGAACAACAGAAACCCAGCTTCCTGGACCGCATGAAGGAAGCCGTCACCCGCACACGCGAGAACCTCGCTGAGCGCATTGAAGATGTCGTCTCGATCGGCAAGGAGATCGACCGCTCCACCCTGGACGATCTGGAAGCCACTCTGATCGGCGCCGATCTCGGCACCACGACCACCCACGAAGTCCTCGAGAAGCTGCGCGACAAGGCCGACCGCAAACAGATCAAAAACGTTGACGAACTCAAGCGCTTGCTGAAAGAAGAACTGCTTGCCATCCTGAACACCGTGAATACGCGTCCGGTGCAGAGGGTGGACGGATCTCCCGAGGTGATCCTGGTGGTCGGAGTGAACGGCACAGGCAAAACCACTACGATCGGCAAGCTGTCCCAGCTGTTCCGCTCCCAGGGCAAGACAGTCTTGCTGTGCGCCGCCGACACCTTCCGCGCTGCAGCCATCGAGCAACTGGAAATTTGGGGCCAGCGCACCGGCACGGAAGTGATCAAGACCAAGGCTGGAGGCGATCCCGCCGCCGTGCTGTTTGACGCATTGCAGGCGGCCAGCGCCCGCAAGAACGATTACGTCATTGTTGACACCGCCGGACGCCTGCACACCAAGACTAACCTGATGGCGGAACTGGAGAAGATGCACCGCACCGCTCAGCGCATCATCCCCGGTGCGCCCCATGAGACCCTGCTGGTCATGGATGCCACCACCGGCCAGAACGGCCTGCAGCAAGCGCGGCTGTTCACGCAGTCCGCGGGCGTTACGGGAATCGTCTTGACCAAGCTGGATGGGACGGCCAAAGGCGGAGTGGTGGTGGCAATTTCACGGGAACTGGGAGTGCCGGTACGGTTTGTCGGCGTCGGCGAGAAGGCGGGAGATCTGCTACCGTTCAACCCGGCCGAGTTTGTGGATTCATTGTTCACGTGATTTCTCATTGGTAGACACGCGGCTTGCCGCGTCTGGTTTTCACCGGCCATGGCAAGAGCCGGCAAGCCGCATCTACGGATATGCACGATAACTTCCCTGACAAGAGATTTCTCCAACAGGCGCTCGAGTTGGCGCGCCAGGGTATCGGCCTGACTTCCCCCAACCCCAACGTTGGAGCCGTCCTCACCGACGCCGGCGGCAATATTCTCGGTACCGCCACGCATACTTATGAGGGCGTGAAGCACGCCGAGATCTTGGCCTTGGAACAGGCAGGCGAAAGGGCTCGAGGCGCCACGTTATTCGTCAATCTGGAACCCTGCTCGCACCGCGGACGCACCGGTCCCTGCGCCGATGCCATTCTCGCCGCGGGTGTGCGCCGCGTTGTCGCCTGCATGCAGGACCCCAATCCGCAGGTGAGTGGGCAAGGCTTCTCCCGGCTGCGCGAGGCCGGAGTTTCAGTCGCCTCTGGTTTTCTTGAAGATGAGGCGAAAAGGCTGAACGAAGCGTTCGCCAGATACATCCGGCATCGCGTGCCGTTAGTCACACTGAAAACCGCGATGACCCTGGACGGCAAGATTGCCCCGCCACCCGACCGCAAAACCAAGGCTTCCTCGGCTGATTGGATCACTGGTGAAGCCGCCCGCGCGCACGTGCACGACCTCCGCCATCAGAACGATGCGATCCTGGCGGGAGTCGGAACTGTGATTGCCGACGATCCCCTGCTAACCGACCGCAGCGGGTATGCGCGCCGCCGGCCCCTGCTGCGGGTGATTCTGGATTCCGGACTGCGCCTGCCACTCGATTCGCGTATCGTGCAGACTGCGAATGAAGATGTGCTGGTGCTCTGTTCCTTTGCCGAGGAGAAAAAACGAAAGCAATTGCAGCGCCTCGGTGTCCGGGTCGAACAAATTTCCCCAGCCACCTCCGATGGGCATCCGGACATGACTGCCATGCTGCGTTTTCTCGGTAGCATCGAGATCACCAGCCTGCTCATTGAAGGCGGAGCGATGGTCAACTGGGCCGCACTCTCCTCCGCGATCGTTGACAAAGTCTTTCTCTATTACGCCCCAAGGATTCTCGGAGGTACCGCCTCCATTCCCTTCGCGGCGGGCGCCGGATTTTCCAGCATCAGCGAATCGCCCTATGTGAAATCAATTGAGACACACAGCTTTGGCGAAGACTTCGCCGTAGAAGGCTATCTGCAAGACCCCTACCAGTAGCGCGCCCCACCGGACGTCGGCCTCTGGACTTGGATCAGGGCAGGCCGCGGCTGTCCCGGCTCCCGTTCCGGTTCCGGAGGTTGCTAAGCAGCCGACCCCGCGGCGCTGCCCAGAAAGCGTCTATTATGGATGCTTTGCGGAGGCACTCATGTTTACGGGCATTGTCGAAGAAGTAGGCAAGATCACGCGTATCGAGCAAAAGGGCGAGAATCGCCGGATTACCATCGAAGCCCTCAACACACCGAAAGAACTGGGCACCGGGCACAGCGTCGCCGTGAGCGGCGTCTGTCTCACAGCGCTCGACATCAAACCGAAATCATTTTGTGCAGACCTCGCGCCTGAAACCTGGGCGCGAACTTCTTTTTCGCGCATTCATGAAGGCGCGCTGGTGAACCTGGAACTTCCCATGAAAGCCGATGGCCGCTTCGGCGGGCACATCATGCAGGGACACGTCGATGGCGTCGGCAGGCTGACCGCCTTCGAGCGAATTTCTGATTCCGAGAACTGGTGGTTGCGCATCGAGATCCCGTCCGAGGTGGAGAAGTACACCGTCTATAAGGGCTCGATCTCCATTGAGGGCATCAGCCTGACCGTGGCCAGGCTAGAGAAGAATCAGTGCATCATCGCTATCATTCCGCATACCGTTGAGATGACCAATCTGCACTCGCTGAAGCCGGGGGACCCGGTCAACCTGGAAGCCGATTTGATCGCGAAATACGTGGAGAAGATGATGCGCGGAGAGCCGGCAAACAGTTCGCTCACCGTGGAGGAGTTGGTGCGGCAGGGATTCTAGTCGAGACAGCCGAGACGACCGCTTCTGTCGGCACCGCGCGCCAACCGGCTCTCCTGGCCCGGGACCAGATCCCGTGGTTTGGCGGGTTCGAAGCATTCCCGCTCCGCTTTCATTGAGGCGGTGCTCGACAACTTTTTGCAGGAAGAGACCAAGGCGGCGCTGGCAGCCCGCGATTTGGAGCAACTCAACCGGATGCAGACCGTTTCAACTCGGAAGCCGCCGATGTGATGGACTATCAGACCCACCTGGACTGAAGCCATGCCTGCATGAGACGTGGAGATCTTTATCGTGTGTTCCGCCCCGGTGGCGATCCCAAGCCATACCGAAGCTTCGTGGTGATAAGTCGTCAGGTTCTGATCGATCCGCGATTTTCGACTGTGATCTGCGCTCCCGTTTTTACGGCCGGCCAAGGCCTGTCAACCCAAGTCGCTGTGGGGGCTCTCCGGATGGCTTTGGAGGTCGACTAGTTATCAGGCTTTTCGCGGTCCAGCGCCCTTCGCACCTTTCGGTTGAAGGTCTGGTGAGTCACGGGCATCGCATCGTGCCCAGCCAAGCAGTTTCGTTATCTCGCTCGGTGCAGGATATTTTCCTCCTCGCTCGCTGATGCCGCACCCGTCAGCTCACGATGACTCTGCCCGTGATAAACAATCAAGTGCGCGAAAAACATAAGCACCAGTACAGCCCCAAAAGTACACACAATCGTGGCCCCAGTCGGCGTATCGAGTAACACCGAGAAGTACACGCCCAGCGCCGACACCAGAGTGCCCATAAACCAACCGATGGCCAGACGCCGCCCAACCCGGTCCGCAAATAGCATTGCGCCTACCGAAGGAACAATCAGGTAACAGAAGACGAGCAGCACACCTGCGATGGCTACCGAAGAAGTCACGACGAACCCGAAAGAGGCATAGAAAAGAAAATCCCACAGCCGAATGCTAAGCCCGCGCTTCTCGGCCTCCGCCGGGTTGGTCGAAATCAGCAGAAAATTTCGCCGGAAGACATAGTGGAAAAGACCGATTGCACCGTACAGGATCGCGGTCTTGGCGACATCGTGCCGGCTGACGGCCAGGATGTTTCCCACCAGCATGTCCTTGAGATGTTCGGTTTCACCGGTGGCCTTGCTCATGGCCAGAATGGCGGTCGCAGAAGCCACAGCATAGGCAATGCCGATGAACGCTTCCTGTGGAATGTGTCCCCGGCGGGTGCGCGCAAAGGCGAAGATTCCGGCACCCACGAAAGTAAAAGCCAGGCTCAGCCAGTAGGCCCCAGTCCCGTGAGGATCCATGCCGATCAGAATGGCCACCGTGGCGCCCAGTGCAGCAATCTGCGCCAGGGCCAAGTCCACAAAAATCACCCCTCGCTCCACCACGTGCACGCCCAGATAGGCGTGAATCCCAGTGAGAATCAAACTGGCCACAAACGGCCAAAGCAAAAACGGGAGAATCTCCATATCGCTCCTCAGCGCTTATTGTGTCGACTGGAAGGCCTGGGTCAACAAATTGATATCGTAATCAAAAAGCTGGAAATAATTCGTCACCGATTTCTCTCCCCCGACTGACGGTAAATATACGATTACCTTAGCTCCAGTCGCCGCGCCGATACTGTTGGGAGTCTTCAAGTCGAAGTACGGTTCCACCAGCACGACCTTACAGTTTTCCCGCTTCATCAACCCGATCAGCTCGATCGTGTGGCTGGGCGTTGGCGGAATACCGGGCCGAGGCTCGACATAGCCCACCACGGTCAATCCGAAGTGCTTGGCGAAGTTCGGGAAGGAATTGTGGTAGGTCACCACCTTCCGCCCCCGGAAGGGCGCCATTTCCGCGTCCCACTTCTTCTCCGCGTCGCCTAGCCGGTGGTCGAAGTCCTGAAAACGCTGCTGGAAATAAGCAGCATTCCCGGGATCGAGCTCTCCGAGTTTGCTTGCAATACCGCGCGCAATACGCCGCCCGTTATCCGGATCCAGCCAGTAGTGCGGATTTCCCAGCGGATGCACGTCCCCCATGGCGCGGGTCACCGGACCGGTTGGGATATCGAGAATCTCCGCAAATTGCGAGGCATCCAGATACCCGGACGCCCCCACTTGGATCTTCGGATTGCCGCTTTGCGTAATGAGAGGCGGCAGCCAGCCGATCTCCAATTGCAAGCCCACGGTCACCAGCAGGTCGGCATTGCGGAGTTTGAGCAGAAAGCTCGGCTTGGCCTCCACGAAGTGTGGATCCTGATAGCCCCGCGCGATGGATTCGACACTGACCTTGTCGCCACCGACCTCCTGCGTCAGCGCTGCCATGTCAGTCGTTGAGGTCACGACCGTCAGATTCTTCGCCGTGGCCAGACTCGACAAGCAAGCCAACAGCAATGCCGCCATCCCCACGATTTGCCCGAAGCGGATGCCCGCCACAGTTTTCTTCATGCCACGCTCCTAGAACGGATGGGCTCCATGCGCCCCTAATGAAAAAATGAGTTGCAGCAGCAATTGGTTGGAATTGATGCCTTCCGCGTACTTTGTGAACTCATACTGGCCGCGAATCTGACTGAATTCGCTCGGCCAGTAGGTCAGCATGATCGACCCGCCCTTGTCGTTGAGATTCGCAAACGCCGCACGATCGGACTGATCGTAGCGCCCACCCAGGAACCAGCGCCGTCCCCACTGGTAGTCGCCGGAAACATAGAACCCGAAGGCCCGCTGTTCTACGGGAAATTGCTGCCGCTGGCTCCAGATCAATTCACTGCGCGCGATGAAGGAATGATAGATGGAACGCCGCAAAGGTTTCCAGCGCAGGGTAGCGTCTACCCCGTAAAGGCTGGTGATCTGATCGGTAAACGGAACCGGATTCAGCACCGAGGTTCCGTTGTTGTGGCCACGCGCGTAAGACACTCCGATGTCAAGGTTGGTGGATTCGCTGATGTCTTTGTAAGCCCGCAGGTGATCCACCGTGCTGACGTCGCTTCTCTGCTGGGACTGGAAAACACCGCCGGAATCGCCACGAAACATCTGCCCGGTGGCTTCCAAGAAGATTCCCTTGGGAGCCGGCAGAATGCGCTGGATCGACACCCCGGCATCGTCAATGCCATCTTCGCCCCCGACGAGATTCGTGGTGACCAACGGGCGATCGATCCAGGGCAGAACGTGATTGTGCAGGCCATTGACTTTGCCAAATGCCGACCGCATCTTCCCCACCTTGGCCACAAAACTCGCAGGCAAGGCAGTAAATGTTATGTATCCTTCTTCCAGATCGACTCCCTGTTCCCCGAAAGAAATGAAGAAATCGCCGCGCGCATAGGGATCGATAATGGCCTGCAGGCCAACTTCCGACTCATGCATTTGCAACGCGGGGACAGGCTGAAGCGTGGCCGACGGCGGAGCCGAGTTCCCGCCCCCTGCCCCGATGAAATCTCCAATCACACTGATGTCAGGGTTCAACGCCTTCGACGCCGAGCCACCCGCGCCCCCCAGAGTAGGTGACTGCTCAGGCGACGACACAAGCGCAGCCGTCGGCGCTTGTGCAGCCGCACCGGCAGTTTCCCCGGCTGGCGCGCCCGCCGCAGCGGCCTGCACCGGAGGCGCGCTCCTCAGCATTCGAACCTGTCCCTCCAGCGCCACAATACGATCTTCCAGGTCACGGATTTTCTGTTCCAGCACGGCGGTGTCGGGGGAGGTCCCGGACGATGCGGTTTGGCAGTACAGCGGCAATGCGGCCAGCAATACAAGTCCGGCAAGCGATGTCAGTGTTCTCATTCCCTACTCCTCGATTTCGTGGAATTCCTGTGATTGTCGTCGGCCGCCAAACTGTGCAAGGGTCAGTTCGCGATACGAAGTCGCCAGAGATCGAACCCTAGCAAGCCGGAGGAGGACGTACGCAGAGCCGGAAGAATGGGAACAACGCGGGAGGCCGCATCCCTTGCGAACGGCGGAGGGCGAGCGGCGCAAAAGCGACAACAAGCGCCAGAGCATCAGCGGTCTGCACCATGAGGCACGTCAGGCATAATGAGGTTGCCGACGACGCCCCCCGGATCTGAGTGCCGCCACCGGCATCGGCGTGCGATAAACCGCAAACATGAGCCGCTTGCGCCGTGGTCGCCAGCAGCAGTGTCACCACGCAGAAGAAGCCTGCCCACCGCCTCCAGCCTCTCTGTTTACGCGAGAAGTTCACAAGGTTCTTGCCGCTGAGATGCAGAAGTACACCACTGAATGGCTGTTTCTTAGGGAACTTTGTCGATCTTAACACTGCTCTTTGGCCCACAGGGTTGTCGATGAAGGCGCCCGCCCCGACGCCATGGGAACCCCGGTTTGCCGGTTTTGCATATCCGACGCTTCACGGATAGCTGGGAGCGCACGCTTCAGCACGTGATCCAACTGTTAAATCGCTTCTGCCAAAACGACCGTATCTGCCTGCGAAAATCGGAACTGGTCAACGCCGATCTCGTGCGACGGGCCGGAGCAGACCTTGGTCGGCTTGACGAGCTTAGCTACTAGGAGCCGGCCGATGCTGCCTCTTCTCAACCGTCGGAGGGCGTGGTTCGTGTTGCGGAAGATTGACCAGATTCTTGACTGGGAACGGCGAAACGACAAGGACCGCGACACACGATTTGTGAAACTGGGAAGGTACCTGTGCGAACTACGGGGAGGAACATTACGGGCGGTTGGAAAAACTCAATTCATTCGACGAATTTCTGGAAAGACGTTTCCCGGAGACAGGCCGAAAGCCTACTACCGAATGTCGACACCGGTGATCGAACAGGCGACCGAGACAGCAGCCCGGATGCTCGGAACTGACAAGTCCCGAGGCCCTGAGGCTACTGCTTGGAAATGATCTGTGCGGACTTTCTGGCGGGAGCGAATCTCGATACGGCTGCCCTGAACAGCCTTTGAAATCAATTTTCAGGTTCTTTAGTTTTCTGCCTCTCTCGCAGAGACAATCATTTCTGGCCACCGCATGCGAACCATCCTCGTGAAAAAAGCTCGGACCAAGGCGTGCTCGCGTTCGACTGGAACGCGAGGCTGCTTACCCACGATCCTCGAATTGCCAATCTGCAAGCCACTCGCACAAAATAGTTGTAACCGCGTCCACACGCTTTGGCGCGACTGGTGGTTCTGTGTTGGAGCCGGGCCGACAAGAAAGTGATTGCAACATGAATCTTGCGCTCACACCCTAATGCCAAACCACGCCCGGGTATAGGCTCGGTATGCGATAAGCGCGATAGGCATTGCCTCCGGAAATGTCCATCTGCCACACAGTTTCAGGTGTCTCGGTCTGTGTGACTTCAAGAATTCGAGATGCCGGCGTAGTGCCGAACAGCGCCGTCATGTCAAACTCCACATCTCCGTTCTCGAGGAGGCCTATGCTGCCTCCCCAAGGAGAATAGAATCCGGGCTTGTCCTGCCAGCGAACTGCGGCAATCTTGTTTGCCTCATCCACATCCACCACCACTGCTCTCGAGTAACAATTGGGGTAATTTCCCGTGCACTGATCTCCCACATCGTCCATTCGCAGATTACCGTTGTCGAACACGCTTAGCCTCATTTGCAGTCCATTTTGCTCTTCCAGGCGAGGATAGTGCTGAGCGTAAAACCATTGGCTGGGGTCGCCGCCACTGATGGAAAAATCTCCCTGATTCCCAAGGCGCCACAGAACATCGCCCGTCCCACGGCCATCGGCATAGTCAATCTTGACAACCCAACTTTGATGCCGCATCGACACCATAAGATTCCCGTCGGCTGGAGAGTAGATCACTGCATTGGCATGGGTCCAGTCCGGGAGTCCCATCAGGTGTCGGTTCACGTCGAGGTGATCGAACGAGGACCACACCCACACTGGATTCCAGGCGGGGTCGAGGTCAATTAAAACATCACCCACCACATCAATATTTCCAGGGTAGCCCGGTAGGTCCGTGAAGGTCTTGGTCATATTCCCAAGCAGTATGAAGTGACCGTTGGGCAAAATGGCGAGGTCGTGGTGCAACGACCCATTGGGCAAAGTGAAGAAACCGGCAGATCTCAACCGGTCGTTTAGATCATTCACCGACATGTCGCTTACGACGTTGCCTGTCAAGTCGATCTCTCGCAACTCGTGATCTGAGACGTTCAGCAACATGTTCCCGTTGGGCAACGGCTTGATCGGGAAAGGCCACAGGTCGGTGGAACCCAAATCGTAGTACCAGATGATGTTCCCATCCAGGTCGGCAACCGCGCCTTCCAAATTATTGGTGCCGAGCGCAAGGACGTCCAACAATTCCACCCCGCTTTGCGCCACCTTCAGGTTTGCAGGACGAGTCACTTTCAGGGCGAGCGCATTCTTCGCCGGCAGCGACCCAGTCTTGAAGATGTGATCACTATCCGTCCAGGAGTTCCCCGCGGTATATTCTGCGTGGGCTCTCATGTGATAAGTGGTATTCGGCTTCATGCCGGCAACCAGTACGTTGACCGGATTGGGATAACCGTTCGGTGCCATCACCATAGATGTCTGCCTGCCGTACGACGTATCTGTCCCAAACTCCACCCAAACATTTGCCGTCCCGACAGCATCCACATGGTACTGAGCCACCAGAGGATGCTGGGTCGCATTGACCCACCCCTCGGGCGTTATCGGCGGAGATCCAGAGCCGCACCCCAATGACACAGCGACCGCCAGAAGTCCGAACCCAAGCGTTACCCAGCTCCTTAACCTAAGCATGTCTGCTCCGCCCCCTTCTTGTCGGCGTATTTTGCCCGTTCCCTACGGGGTTTGGCAACTCCAATTTGCTGGCCGAGGATGCGCGACCGTCGCACTCAAATGGGAGCCTGTAGACCTCCAAGAACCTGGGCCCATGACAAAGCGGTGACGAACAAGTGACAGCTTGATGACAAGACCTGCTCTTGCCGTCCCATATTCTGAACTCCGCTTGGGATCCGTCTCAGGGATGCGCCAATAAGACCAGTAGTGCGGTGCCAACCATGTAAATATTCCTCGCGATCGAATTTCCTCGAATCTTGGATCCAAGTGCAGGTCCATCGACAGACCAGCTCTCAACGTCCGAACCAACATGTCCAGAATCCCTTATCCGATAATTGCTGGCATTACGGCAATGAGGTTCCGTGACTCCGATCCGGCCTCGCTCCGGGCGCTGGATCATGTCGAATGGGCACAAGTCCTCTCGTTCTTCGATCCGATGCATCTCACGTTAGCTTTCGGTGAGCGCTGCCGCGATCACCTGCCAGATTGGGTGAGAACCAGAATCGATAAGAATTTGGCCGATAATATCGAGCACCTGCGCCGGCTTAAAAACGCCTACCTAGAGATCAAGGAGGCTCTGTATCGAGCGGGTGTGGAACACCTTGTTCTAAAAGGGTTCGCCCAGGGGTCTAGCTACGCCAAGAATCCCTATTCTCGGATGCAATCCGACCTTGACCTGTACTGTCCGTCAGAGTTCCTGCTGGGAACTCGCGACGCGCTCTCGGGACTTGGCTTCGTGTCTGCTCACCTAGGCCAGTACTTGCTGAGCGACCAGCATCTTCCAAAAATGTTTCGCCCCACGAACTGGCAGTGGCGTGGCAATTACTTCGACCCTGAGATTCCGATTTCAGTGGACATCCACGGCCGCTTTTGGAATGCCACCACCGCCCGGTTCGGCCCCTCCGATCTCGATCAATTTTGGGAGCGGCAGGTCGGCGTTCTGTTCGAGGACGTTCAGTTCTTCGCATTAAACTCCTGCGACAGTCTCGCTTTTGCGTGCTTGCATATGCTGCGGCACGCGCTGAGCCGCAATTTGCTCACAAATCACGTCTATGAAATCGCATGGTTCCTGCATCAAAGCGCGCAGAACGAGGAATTCTGGGAGCACTGGTCAACCACACATGATGCGTCATTGCGCAGCCTGGAAGCGATTGCTTTCCGCTTTGCGAAAGATTGGTTCGCTTGCGATTTGTCGCCGCAAGCCCAGGAAGAAGTCAGCAGGTTGTCTCCGGTCGTGCAACGATGGTTTCGCCACTATGTGGACTCGCCCATGCATGCACTGTTCCGCCCCAACAAGCAGACGCTATGGCTCCATCTGGCGCTAGTGGAGTCCCCGCGCGACCGAAGAGTGATTCTTTATCATGGACTCTTGCCAACCGGAATCCCTCCGTTGGCCGCTTTTGATAGCGCCCCTGAGACCGGACAAGGTGGCAGATTAGCTGCCGTCCGAAAGGTCCGCCGATACTTCCAGCACATCCTCTCCCGCGCGCGATATCATGGCAGTGTTCTGCCCAACACAATATGGCACGGCATTCGGTGGTGGCTATCTAGTGTCTGGCGGCCTGTTTGACATCGGCGGTTGCTGGCTTGTTCTGCCGCTGGTAACCGTTGTGAACCAGCGGAAGGGACACACTCTTGACTTCGGGCTGACAGGGCTTCACCCAAGCGAATGCCGGGTCCGCCTATTGTACTTTTAAAGTGAGCGGCACTGATTGATTCAGAGATCCGCCTGAGGCTGTCACCGTCAGGGTGTAGGTTCCCGCAGGCGTGCCATTGGAATTCTGCTGTGAACTGCCGCCTCCGCCGCAGCCACAGAGCAACACCAGCAGCAGTGTTGCCATACCCCGCAGCACTCGC